>WLWD01004727.1_pt1 | contig 28378 bp, 21 predicted proteins | sample 6712731 | NCBI WGS metagenome assembly WLWD01 (sample SAMN12718690, study PRJNA576275) | sponge metagenome | isolation source: marine sponge | host: Mycale hentscheli | place: New Zealand: South Island, Marlborough, Capsize Point | collected 2014-11-01
GAACTGTGTCCATCAACTGTTACCACATTAAACTAGAATTTTGCTAAGGGCAGCGTATTTTCCCTCGTCACCAGTGTTCTTAGTTATTACATTGGGTTGTTATAATAGGTCCTTATCCTCCAGGGCATACCATTATCCATTCATTTGATAGTGGAGAATACCAGAGTCTGTGAACTTAGTATTTACATGAGTGCCGTAGGGACAAGTGCATATACGGCTAATTATAGGAGTGATATTTGCATAAAATTTTATTGTGTACTGCATGTATCATATACATATATAATTTCATTCGCTCATAAATAAAATTTTTAAATTAATGTTTGCCTGAGCCTCTTTGCTTACCTTCCTGGAAGTTCTTTGAGAGCCCTCTCATAAATGAGGTTGATGACTGCCTTAGGGGCAGTACTTTTATGCTCCAAGTATCTCAGCCAGCACTTGATCTGGTAAGGATGTCTCAATATGTCTTCCTCGTAGGGAAGATCACGCTCCTCCTGCGATTTACGTGGGAATAAATTTATCCCGTTAGAATTAATAGAAACTTACAAATATCAAATCCCGCGACACTTCCAGCGGCACCTCGGGCATCTCCCACCCAGAAGACGAGAAGTTTAAAACACTTATTAAATCTGACTGCTACTACAAGACAGCTCAGCTAGGTAAGGTAACGCCAGAGTACAAGACAACTCCAGAGTACAAGACAACTCCATTAGGTAAGGTAACGTCAGTAGATGCGGATGCATTTTTGTAAAGTAACTGCACGCCCGAGTAACCTCCACGTGGTCAGTGCGAATCTACTTACCTAGAGCGTGGCCGATCAAATGAACTTTAATTGCAGCTATTCTATGCATGCTTGGTGTGGCTACAAAATACTGTCAAAGTGAGAAAACAATAGTCGTAGCTTTTTTCTATGATGAAGGCTCCTGGTACCGTAATCCTCAGGAATAGTCTAATAAATAAATTAGGAACATTTAATGGCTTTTCAAAAAGAAAGATTCTTTACTTTGCTACCTGTTTCTGTTTCGTTTTAGCTCTCCTCCTATATACAGGATCCACAATCAGCTAACAAACATCGGGCACATTTGAAACAACCACTTTCTATGACACGGACAAATATGAGTACAAAATTGGTAAACAAATAAAAATTTACTTGAATTATAAATTTTGTATTCATATTTATCATTCTGGTAGTGACCTGGCATCAGAATCACCTATTTCATAACCATATTAATTACCATTGTGACCTCGATATCAGCAGCTACCTGGTTTTAATCCTTCCTCCTGATCTGATACATCCTCAGGCAATAATGGAATCTCTCTATCCTGTTCAGTATCTTCAGGAAAGAAAAATACGGATGTAAAAATCTCAAATTGTTATTGCCAAATACTACCTGGAGGATCTGTCTTGATCTCATTGCTACACATTTCAGGTTCACTGTCAAGTGCATTCTCTGTGAGAGCCTCTGCTGCATGGGGAAAAGATAACCCATAGTTTTGTAAGCTTTGTTTAACTGTTTCATTGTCAATCTTACTTGAAAGGCTGGCCATCTTCTCTGTATGTATCTCATTATTTACCATTGGTAATAGTTGAATTATTCTCATTAGTAACTTGACTATAATAAAGGATAAAAGATACAGTGTGTGATAACAATACAAACAAATGTTTAATGATTAGCTCTAATAAACTAATATTTTTATCAAATGAATACCTTCACTAACATTGCAACTTCTAAATGCATGGTACAATTTGGATTGTCAAAATATAGCACATCCTATTCAGCCAAATTAAATAACCACACTTTTAATATGTACCCTCAAAATCATTCGGACGTGGTTGTTTTCTCCCACTCTTTTTTCTCTTCTTGATCTAGTGTTTCTCCTTAATTGGGATAAATTTCCTCCACCAGACTTGGACGGTATCGTCATGCCCAAAAACATCCTGGCTGCCATCACATGATTGCACTCACATGTTGCAGGACAGCTACATGACACTTTGGGGGAAAGAGTGACAACGCGAAGTATTCCAGACCCTCCCTTCACATTAAACACATGAAGCTTGCCATCAAAAGTGATCATGTCATTTTGCAATATCTGTCAAGCTCTTGCTTCCATAGATGATGAGTCCAATTTGATGCTGGAATTAGTTGTCAACTTAGCCTGATCTGTTCCACCCTATAGATAATAAAAATCAAAACAACAAATATTACGATACTTTATTTTGTTTGTTGCTCTTAAATTTACCAATTCTTTGTTTTCTACCATGCGGCCTTACTTAATTGATTTGACAATGGCCTGAGGGCAGCTTCCACAGTATGGTTGAACATAAGATTCATGGAGATTAGAAAACTGAGACAACAATGTCTATTCTCCAAGTCCTGCAAGCTTTCTCTTTACCTCATTCAAGTAAAAGACTTGAAGTTGATACGATGACAATACTACGCAATCAATGGGAGCTTCTTTCCATTCTTGAACATCTTTTATGACCCTATTAACAAAAAATTTAACATTTACAGTAGAGTGAGATAATGCGTAATTAAAAGTCAGCTACCAAAATTATTTCCTTAAAATGTTGTAACTAATGGACATTTTCCAGTACAATAAGACGATGGACATATACAGCTGATACACTGTAGGTGTGTGAAAGTTGATTGATTTATAGCATTGAGATGGTTGTTCCGAGTGTTTATGCACTTACATTGCTTCAGCTATGTATGTCCTCATCTTGTTGTGCCTTTCTCAGTTTAATTGACAAAGGTCTATGGACCTAAACGTCCCAAAGAATGAAACTAAATTTACTACTAGAAAGTTAATTAATTCACTGTATGTGGTCAGTAGTAATGAGCCTTTATTACATTAAAATTAAATAAGTTTACGTATACTTCATTTATAACCTATTGAAACCATCTGATTGATTATTTGTTACTCCACTGTAGGGATTGTAAACTTGATTAGCTTCCAAAATCCAACGCCCAATAGATCTGTCCACAAAACTATGACCTTCTTTATAACAGTACTCTGTAAATGAAGCATCCCAATCCTTTTTAAGATTTGCAATAGCTTTTCATAATCTTCAGCATTACATGCATGAAAGAGCCTTTTCACATCTGCAATGTACACAGCTATATCAGAAGACGGTGCCCCATGTTTATGAGACCACATTCGAATGTCTCGAAACAGATGGTTCCAGCATAGCACTAAAGATATATCTGGCAGTACTGTTTGAATTGCACTAATAATTGCCCTTTCCTTGTCTACAACAATTGAAACGTTTTTAATACATTCTTGAAACATTTCTTGATGTATGGAACCATATTTGCATTCATGTATCATATATGCAACAGGAATGCAAGGTTTTTGATCAAATATTTCATAGCAAACAATGAGAGGTGAAACAAATCTCCAAGCTGAAAAGTTGTGTCATAAGACAACAGCTGAAATGCATTTGGAAGCATAAGAAGTGCATTTATATCCTCTGTGAGCTCATCAAGACCACAAATGTATATATTAAATCTGGAAAAGTAGTTATTTTCCTAACAAAATTCGGCAGATCATAGGCAATCTCATGCAAATTATATAACTGAGATAGTCTACTAGAATTTAATTCTTTGAATCTCAAGTTACGTAATATTGTTTCAAATTCCATGGTATTATCACAGGTGAATTTTGGGTTGCAAGACTTGTTCGCAATTTCTTTTTTATATACAATATTAGGTTTCTCATTATTAACAAGACTTTCATGTGTCTTCATGTACGAAGGACACATTCTGAAGAACGCTGGTTATTTGTAGAACTCCGGTGAGAAAAATCATTCATTATAGTGTCGTTGCCAATATAATGAATAAAGGTAATATCTTTTCTTCCTAATGAAAAATAAGATAATAGCTATTGATGTAATTGTAAAAATCAAGAGTAGCTACAAGCATGGAGGGTTCACAGGAGTTCTGCATGAATTGAGTTTCAACCAGCCCATGTTTTGATAACTTTGTGTTTCTCTTAGCTAGCATACAAAAAGAAAAAATTAATAAGATGTGGAATTTGACATTTCAAATTCTTTAATATAGTGAGGAAAAAATGTAAGAGGCCAAAATATTTGTTTGCAATATGAAAAGAAAAGGAAAATGACTTTTAAGAGCTCCCTTTCCACAGTCAACTAGCAACAGTGGGAATAGTCTCAGCTATGTGTTGTTGAGTTACTAAAAAAAAAAAAAAAAGAATACTTCTTGTTTTGTTATAGCTATTTCAAAGGTAACAATTCCCACATATAAATAGTAAACAATACACAAAAAAATATTAAGGCATTAAGTACTAATCAGAATGTGTAGCCAGACAATACAGCTGGCTCACATAGTTATGAGATTACTAAATATAAATATGTGAGGTGCAAACATGTGTGATTATTGAGTGTGTGTATACGATGATAGTTTACATTCATTTTAAGTTCAGTTCATACCAGGGGAGACCTGGTCATATCAAACAGCAAGAGGACTACTTTGGATAAATTTAAAAACTTCTAACAATAGCTCCAATTAACACATAAAAAAAGACAATTCACATATTGCATATAGGAAATAAGTATGTTGAAACTCAATTACCTCAGCCACACTTATTCAAGCACCTATATAATACTCCAAAGGAGAAAATCACTGAATGCCATAAATTGAAGGGCAGGGCAAAAAAATTACTTCTATTCATCATTTTATTATTTAAAACTGTCTTGGTTTAAGATTTCAATTTTATTGATCTAGAATATCATGGAATTTTTATTTTAGCAAACAATAGCTTCACTAAAATAAAAAAAATAAAAAAACAACCATAAATAAAGTAACAAAAAAAAAAACAGCAAAAATCCAATTATTTAATTATACTGCTAAACAATCAACTGAAAGGCATTCATCTGAAACTCTTTGTTTATGCCATTTTCTATATCTGCCACAAAATACATTTCCCATATCACACACTTTCCTCTTGGCAGCTTAGTAACCCCTTGATTTGTCCATCTGTATTGATCACATCTCCAACCATCTAAAAATTGAGTAATGTGATTATAAATATAGCTGCCACAATTATAATTATATAAAAAGTCGTACAAGTATAGTATGTTAAATCTTTTAAATGCTTTAACTCTAAGGAGCTCACTTAATTGCACAATAGATTATTTCTAAGGAGTAAAGAGTACATAGCTTTACAGCAGCATCAAGAACAGGTGGAGAGACTTCACTGGTTGTTATGCTATTTTATACACAAACAATGAAAATTACAAGAAAAGCAGTTGTCTACTGTAGCAAATTCCATGCTGTTATTGTTAAACATTTTTTTGTTGTTATTGTAGTTATTGTTTGTCTAGAAAGTATTAACAGGATTAAATATTCTTAATAAAAGAGATGCACTCAGTCTTCAATATAGATATAATATTTAAGATCATAGTCATACAAATAATTAAGATTCATGGTAACAATATGATAAGAGCTCATCTAAAAATAGTTACATACTGCCCTTGGTGGATCAATTAAAATAGAAATCTGTTCTAGCTAGCGAGGTGGCACTTAACCATTTCACCGGTAGATTTTTAAAAAGAAAATATGTAGCTAAATAGATTAAAAAAATCATAACAAATTAAATATTGAAAAAAGTACCTAGCTACCATATATATTCATGTAGCATAATAGTTAGGGATTTTGAAAAACCACATGTATGTTGCCTAGCAACAAACCACAAAAATTTAATTAACGTTTCATAATATTTACTGAATTATTTTAATATAAAAGTGATAATATGTTGATTATACAATTATATTTACATCTAGATGATTGAATTATATATTTATAATAAAAAATCTAAAGTTTTACAAAAATGTTGCTTATAATAAAATATCTGTAACAGTATGATTCAAAAAACAGTTATGTTCAGGTGCAACACATAAATGGACCTTTGAATACGAGATTCGTGTGGGTTTCCAGGACGAGATGTATTTCTTTTCTTTCAAATAGAAGAAGATACATGTCTACCTCGTCCACGTCCACCTCGTCCACGTCCACGTCCAAATGTCGGGTCTCCATAACAAATGTTTTTATCTGAACTGCTCGCACGTCCACTTGAATTTGAAGATATTTCATCTTCACTTGTATTGTTTACAACTACAAATTGCAAACATAAAAATTATTTGAATTACTTATGTTTTTTGCCTGAACATTCTTCTTGATAAAATGTACTTCTAAATCACACATTGATCTCTAATATTGAGTTAGCTGTGATAGCTATCATTAGCTAGTGTTGAATCAGTGTTTGTTGCTATCATTGCAGCTAATATGTAAACTGCATAACCTAGCTTACTATGCTCTATTAGCTAAACCTAGAACTAACTATCCTTGCATTGCTAAGCACAGCTATCTAAGACATTCCCAGTGTTTATGACTCACCTTCAGCATCTGAAGATTCAGACCCATTGCAAGTGCTATCATCAGAAGAATGCACAGCATCTTCTAAAGCTTCCACTTCCCTAGAAATAACTGTTGGTGATCCAATGAAAGCAAAAATATCTGTACTGCTCTCTTGCAAGTTCCCTTTATCGCTCTCCGCTTTAGATAATCCAAACTCATCGTCGAACAATGAACTAATCGTCGAACAACAAACTAATAACACTGTCCGCAATCAGCCGCGAAGCCATGCTACTGCTGATTAGGCTAATAAAATTTGATGGAATACTACGTCACGGTTTCCTTAGTTACCGTATACCTGCGCATTAATAAAAATTATATGCAATAAAGCTAAGCTTAAGCTCTATTTTGGTGTTTAAAACAAGTCGATAGCATAAGCGGTTCATTTTTTATAATTCTTTATGTGTCGATGGGTACCTCGACCGCCATATGGCGGTTATACCGGTGAAAGGGTTAACATAAATTTACTTCGTATGTATAGCTATATGTAGCTATAAACGTTGAGAGGAAGATTAATCAAGTATGTGCAGGTGAAATAGGAGGTGGTAAATAATCTGGAGTGTATTTGACTACATAGGTTTACTAGATAAGCTTGCTACTTAAATTGTTTAAGCACATCTAGAATTACAGTTGCATTATATTACTATGCTTCCTTAATTATTTTTTTTCCTATTTCTAATTCTTGCACTGACCTTCCTTAGAGGAACTATAATCTGCTACATACAGGAAGACCTGACTTCCTTTAAAATAGCTTCCGGGTAGATATATCCTGCTGTACAAAGAGAACGCCCTGGGATCAACAAGAGAATCTGAAGCCATGTTACAGCTGGACTTGCAACGTGCACAGCTTCCGTCCCGCGTTTTAGTAGCAGCCGTACCGTCCGGTCTCCGTCGAGCGTACACACATCCCGCGTTTTAGTTGCGGTTCCGTCCCGTCCCGTCCCGTCTCGTCCCGGGTTATTACACTAATGGGCTAAGCTGTTGGTAAAGGGTCTATCTCGCGATAGCGCTGCTCGGCGGTGACAACCCAACATGAACGACCTTTACCGTTTCCACTTGCTTTTTAAAATGTATACTATTTGAGCCCCACCCCTTCGTTGCAGAAGAGAGAGAAAATGAGACGTAAGCAGCAGGAATTGCCCCTGCACGCTGGCTACGGTGCTCCTCCCGGGCAGGGATACGGAACCCACTCGTCTTCCATTGGCACCGCCAGGAGGCCAGTCACTCAGGGTGGCAGGAATGGCGTGGGTCGATTACCCAGTATATTCGACAAGTCCACCAACGTCGTATTACCCGTTGGGGTCCACCAGCAAGAGAAGGGACTTGGTCTGGACATCAAAGCCATGCCTGCCACGGGGGCTCTCCCGCTACAGACTGTGCCACGCCTCCCCCAGGGAGCAGACAGAGACATGCTCTCCTCGTCTGACACAACCTCTGATCGGCTGCGCCAGGCAAGGAAAGGCTACATGCCCACAGGGCACTCCACACAGCCAGGCATTGGTGAAGAATCGAGCAGAAATAGAAGGCGCAGATTCTCCCAGCCTAACGTGGTCATTGGTCCTCTCAGCGCAAACAGAAGAGGCAGCTCAGAACTGGAGCAGCAAAGGCAGCAAATGAAGCAACTGTCCGGTCGCCTGAGAGACCCTTTACCACCCATTGCCGTGAAGAGGGATTGCAGCGGCAATACCAGCGACGAAGAGGTTAACGAGGATGTGGGCATGGAGCAAGTCAGGTCCGAGTCCTCCATTAGTGATGAGACAGACGAGACGGATGAGGAGGTGTGTCTTTGAAGCTATAAGTTGCCAATCAGTAGCATTCGTTCATGTTTTTGCCACACTTTCTGTGAGAGCAGCCTCAGGCCATCCACTGCATTGTTACATGTGGGCTTACACCCCCTGCCATAAGTTTGAATATTTAGCAGGTCGGAACCCTATTGTGACTTTTGTAAGAAAATTGCACAATTATATATTAGTCACTCTACCCTTTGTGGGCATGTCGAAGAGCTATATGTGGCCACACAAGTATATCCTTTAGCAATGCACTGTAAACAATAGCATAACTATAGCACCAAGTAATAACAGGGTATTCGAATTGTACATATAGGTGTGTGTTTATATAACTATTATGAGAACTCTTTACCACTTCACATTATTTTTCAAAGAGATTGGTGAATGTTCTGTGCCTGAATCCCAGACCTCATTAATCAGTGGACCAAAATCTTTGTCAACTTCCTTACCTTAGTATATTCTCTATTTCATGCAATCCTTTTTTTTTTTTTTTTTTTTTTTTTTTGTCCAATTTCCTAGCAGCCCCTCATATAGTTAGCCTTGGTAGTCATTAGTTATCCGAATCTTTCATGGATACAGGATTACATTGACACTGCATCTGAAGCTCCGCCCAGTCGACCTGGATTTGAATCCGAGTCAGAGAAGAGTGTCGATATCCTCCAAGCTCCTTTCCCAGGAGTTTCCACGTCGAACCCTTTTCCCGTGACGCTGATTCAAGACCAGGAGTACACCAACACTCAGCGCTTCTCGGCCACCATTAGTAGCACGGGCATCAGCCACAGAGTCAATAACATAGTGAGAGCCTTTGAGATCCACGGGCAACTGGACAAAAAAATCCTGACGGAAGCGCTGAACAAGGTGGTGAAGCTCCACCCACTCCTTTCTACTAGCTTCGTGTTAAAAAACGCAAAACTGTATGCACTGACAGATAGCGATGGTGAGTGAATGGAGCTATCTAAATTATGGGATACATTTTAAGAGACAGTGTTGTCCTCTTGAATGAGTTACTGGTATTCTGCAGTAAAGTAGGATTTCAGTTATCCGAACACGTTGGGACTGAGAGGTGTTCGCATTACTGAAATACTCAGACAACTGAACACCATAGAAAATGTATTTTAAAGCACTAATTAAGGGGCGTGGTCAAACGATTTTTTTTTTTCCATGTCTGCATGTGCTACTATTATATTTTGGGTGTTTGGTTAACTGAAGCCTTCGGATAATTGAAGTTTGGATGACTAAAGTTCTACCGTAATTTATTAATGTTTCAACACAACAAACAGAAGTAGCTAGCGAGAGAGATAGTTTGATTACTGTACAAGACAATAAAATCCATGCTTTAGTCTCACAGCATTCCATCCAAGTCATGTGACCATGGACATGCCAAATTGGTAGCCGATTAAAATAATAATAATGATGATGATTTGATGATAGAGTAGTAGTAGTAGTAGTAGTAATAATAATAATTATTATTATTAATATTATAATTATTATTATAATGATAAAAATAGTAATAGCTAAAGCGACAGCAATAATATTATTATCACAATCATCATTGTATAGTAGTAGTAGTAGTAGTAGTAGTAGTAGTAGTAGTAGTAGTAATAGTAGTAGTAGTAGTAGTAGTAGTAGTAGTAGAGGTGTCTAGTTAGAAGACACAGTATGTACAAAGCCACCTCAACTAGGAACTTACCTTCAAACTCGGTTTGAAACCTCCATATTAGGCATGACCTTATCTTGAGATTACATACCTGGAGACATTCCTTGCAGTCATCTGGGGGTGTGAATTCAGTTAGACTGGTGGATGGAATTCATTCTACAGATCAAATGTTCCCCCAGCCAATGATGTAATCATATTCACCACCCGACGGCAGTCCGGTATGGGGTCATCAAGCTTTGTGTGTTCTGCCATATTCATGGCTGTAACCACTGGCAGGTTGTGAATAGCAGCATGAATGGGATAATGGAGGAAATATCAGTCTCCCTTTCCCAACACTGGGATGTGCAACACAAGTATAATAGATAGTGCAGTAATGGCGGGTATGAAGCTTTAAATTAATTTACGCATAAAGTGTCTCTATTGGATAATTCTGAGCATATTAATTGACTTTTTTTCGTAAATAATTCATAAATCAATCAAGTCAGTCAATCTTTATTGGAGCCCGCCATTTTTTAAAACGCTCGCACAGTGAAAGTTTGAGTACACAAAAGTGAAAGTTGATTTGTCTTATGATCATACTGAACACTGGAAGAAACTTTTCTTGTGCCACAGAACTAAAGATGGACAGTGGTATGCATCACAAGAGCTACACGTTCCATCAAAGTTATTAAACCCACATGTGTAGCTATATTTTAAACCTAAAGTTTCCTGGAGTTACACGAGAGAGAGAGAGAGTTTTCAGTTTCTTCACTCGCTCAACTACAACAAACTAACTCAAATAATCTCGAATTTTTATAATTGGACAAACGGTTAGTCCTAACATATGCATACTTAGTCTAAAATTACAACCACATTCTGAGGAAAGATATAAGTATCACCAATAACATACTAACATTTAATATCTTAATTTAAAATGTTAATGTCTTATTGACAACCAAGATTTTTCATTTTTTTCCTTTGCTTTTTTTCCAGACCCCTTTAGGTGAGAAAGTTTCTATCTAGTTTTTTAATATCTTGTACTTTTACTCTGAAATAATTTTGCAATTGTTATTGTTGTAATTAAATTAGTTGATAATTTTACTAACTTGATCAATCATGATGTTATGTGTGTTGTTGCTTTGTGTGTCTAGGCGTCAAACGGGTTGAACTGGACATGCCCGTGGTGGGTCACGAGCAAGCAGATGACCTCATCCTCAATGCTCGCCGCAAGCTATTCCCCATTTCTGTCGAGGAATGTGCCACGCCCACTTCTGAAATTGATGCTCTGACGGGCGTGCTCAGTTTAGTCAACGCCAGTGCCGAGAACTCCCCGACGATCTCCGGCGCAGGTGCCAAGCAGTCGCGCAGGAGGATGGTGTCGTTTGCCAGCGACCATCCACCAAATAATGGCATCAGTAAGGACAACGACGGCATCGGTCAAGATCCTGACATGACACGGATTAGCCAACTCCCACATTTGCCTCCAATAGTGGGCGTGGCAGGTAATTCGGCCGACGAGCAGAAAGTTCAGCCGCTGCTCAGGGCAAAGCTCGTCTCAGTGTCTAGCGCCAGACACACCTTGGTGCTGTCTTTTCCGAGAATCATTTGCGACTTCTGGTCGTCTTGCCTGTTCGTGCAGCAGCTTACGGACTGCTACGGGAAACTGGAAAAGTGCGCCAACTACCGGCCATCTCTCACTGCTCGGAAAGCCGAGAAGAAGAGGCAAGGTGTCATGGACGCGTACGAGAAGGAGAGGCGAAAGAACAACATTCGAGATCCTGCGGCTGCTCTGCTGAAGAGGAGGGCAGCAGCCACGACAGCTGACGTGAGCACAGAGTTCTCTCCAATGGTCGCAGCTCGAGTCCAGTTTCAACAAGTGGCTCTCCGAGAGAGGCAGCTCCTCCTCATGGCTCCACGGGAAAGCCTGTATGCATTCTGGGAGGCAGTTGTTACAACCACCATCAAGCGGTCGAGAGGAACGAACCGGATGAAAATGGTTCCTCCTGTCAGAATCCCTTCAGGTCTCGGTGATAAGCTGCCGGCGCTGCAAAACTTGGGTCCGCGCGGGAGGCCGCAGACTTCACGCCTGAGGCCGTTAACGGCAACTAGGAACCGACCAATGACAGGAAGGAGGCAGATGGGCGGGGCTGCTGGTGATGTGGGAGTGAGTAGAGAGACATTACTGGGGCCTAAAACAAAGTTCCACTTTATCAAGGTAATTGGAAAATAATTTTAGATCAAATGGAAAAAAAAATAAATGGACATGTTTAGAAAAAACTTAACAAGTACTCTATGAAGGATATATCTATCTGTATACAGAGGCTCTTGCCTGGGGGCCTACTTAAGTTATAAAACTCAATAAAGAGCTTCTTTGGATGACATAACCACGTGCCACTAGTTCACTTTTCCTATCAATAGAAGTGCAGAGAGGGGAATAGTTTGTGCACGTGCCCATTGAATTCCACTCATGAACATTTTTGTGCTGCATTCTATAAGACATGCATATACAGCATTGTATGCTGGAATTTTAGTGTTAATTGAAAAAAATAAATAATAACCAAGATCCATTGTTTAATGGTTTGAGACAGTCGGCAAACTAGTGTAGTGATTTCTGTGAACCAAGATGAGATGAAAAGTGAGATTAAGCATTTGTTTTTATATTGTATTATTATTATTGTTTTTGTTGTCATTTGGTTATTATTGTTAATATTATTATATTAAAAAATAATTAATCACCTTCCCACTCCACCACCCTTGCCCTGCCCTGCCCCTCCTCCCCCTCCCACTTCCCTGCCAATTTTGTCTTAGATTGAAGACGTAATATGCGAAGAATTTAATCTTCTATTTTCGGAATCGCACAAAGCTCGAACTATCAAAAGTGAAGACCACCTGAGCCTTTTCGCACTCGGTGTTTATATCCTGCTGCTCGCTCGCTGCTGCAGGGGGTGGGGCCAGCGGCCGAGTCATACCCAACTCTACAATACCGCCAGAGACACCAGTTTGTTATCAAGTCGACTCAGAAAGGCCGGCATAAACTTCAGTCCACGAGGTTCCCAAGACAGATTGCCAGGAAATGACTCCCTGACCACCATTCCAAGCAGAACCATTAATGAAGGCAGCTTTAATCCCGCCGTGGGGGCGGGGGATTCCCCTCGAATGAGAGGCGAGAGGAGAGGTGCCAAGCTAGACGTCGGGACATTCCTCATAGGAGTGGAGGTTTCCCTGAGGCACTCTGAACCTGTAGACACGGAGGGCTTATTTGGACCCCTCACTAACGGTAAGTGTGACATGCTCTGTTGGAATTGTGACTTGTTATACACAGACTTAGTAGCACACGAGCCACTTGTAAAGACAACATTTGCTCAATATTAATTGTGCAACTTATATTTATTATTTGCCACTTCATCTACCGTGCTATTATTTCAAGTATATTCAAGAAATAAACTTGATTGTGCTTGATTGCTTGTGCTCATGGTAGAGAATTGCTTCACTTGTACTCATACCACCACAAATGATTGGTCACTATGAGCTGGTTTATTAGATACATAAATAGCTACATTGAAGCTTATGTTCAATTGATTTCAGAACCGTTCATGTTTACTCCGTAATTGATGGCTCTTGTTTTAGATGTTGGCATCCGCGTGACCCTGAGCTCCAGCGAGACGTTCACTGACTTCCTTGGCGATCTCAACCAAACCTTGACCCTGGCCAACAGACACGGTCACCACCCATTTCAGTCCATCGCTGAAGAGGTACCATAGTTATCACACGCACACACAGAAGTCAATCATTCTCAATATTTCATCAAATATCCTCCAAAGTAAATAAGAAAAGTAAAAAAGAAGCTAAATGCAGGAAAGTGTTTAGTTTTTAGTGAGAAGAGATAACTCATGCAGGGAATTTAGCATCACAATTATATCAAATTGGAAGAATTTAACAAATAAAATTAGAAATTCAAGTCATTAAAACCTCAATTATGACTCTAGCTTGCGATTGTTTTTTTTTTGTTTTTTTTCTTATTTTGTTCGGAGGATGTTTATAATAATAGCAAATATTTCTCATTCTAACAGCCAATATTATGTTAACTAAAACTTAACCCTACAAAGTCAGAATGTAGGTTAAGTTTTAATTAACATAATATTGGCTGTTAGAGCGAGAAAAATGTGCTCTTATTTTCAATTAATCTTGTATTCAAAATGGTGCTCCGATGTTTGTTTGTAGATCAAGTCATTTACATGTACATAAATAGAGTTTGGAATACTGAGGAATTTGGTAAAGTAAGACCTAGCTGTATGTGTTATTAATTCCCACAGTGTGGTTTAGTCCATGGGTTGCCAGTGAAGTTCTCTTTCCTGCGCCACAACGAGGTGGTTCAACTCTCCAATCCCAATGACTACTTTTATGTGGACACGGCAGTGGGCGTGGTCAAAAAAGGCCTGTCGAGGATTGGTTCCAACTGCTTCCTGATGCCCGTCAACAGCAAGATGGATGACGACACTCATTTGGAGGTGGGTGTGTCTGATAGTGTTTATTAGCACAACAATGTCAGGCTCTGACATAATCAGTTCTGAAACTGTAGCATTCAAGTGACAATCAATAGGTGGTAAATTAGGGGGTGGAGCTGAGTCAGTTGCACCAATATGGCAAAGGGGGCTTATACAAACAAACAAATAAACTTAAGAAACTTAATATTTTTATTATAGTCTACAGTTTCAGAAATGTTTCAGCCAATCACATAAATGACCGTACACAGGAAAATTGGGCACAAAGCGGGCGCACATAAATGTTAAATTGTATTAAAGAAGCCTGTGGATTGAAATGTTTAGATCACGTACGTCAGTAACGGTTGGAGGTTCGACTGTTTAACATGGAGACCCTAACAAGTTCACAGCAAGCTCTCTCTCTCTTCCACTAGCTCTTAGAATAATTATTACGAGATAGCGTGTGAATAAATATGAGATCATCAAGAGATTTATTAATGTATTCAAATATAAATCATTTATACTAGGAAAATATAACAAGAGTCACTAATATAGGTACTGACCACCTCTAGTTTTAGACCTTAGCTGTGAACAACATGAAATAGATGGACCCTAACAAAACTCTAATTGTTGAGGTTTTATAATGCAGCTAGTCACATGCAAGCAATCTGATTGATTCGTTACATGATTCTATTCCAGTAAACTCATGCTCAGACTCTAGTAAATTGGACATTTATTGCTACACTCTAAGACTTCCTGTATCATTTGTTTGAGAAACTCTAGACTTTACCGTCACATTTTTTTTGTTTGTTTATTTATAATTTAGCCATTGCAATGTTCTAGAACATATGAATCAGGAACGTTTAGGAATCCTTGGCCTTCGAGTAGCGTCCTCACTAGGCTCAGATGCTACAGCTCAAGGCTTCAGATTCCTAAACACAGCACATCCATGATATCCTAATCTAACTTATCTAAATTAGCAAAGTTTCACTATAGTTACTATGGCAATTTGATAGAATGATCCAGGTTCCATATAATATTGTTTCCACTTCCGCAGCTTGTCTTGTGGGAGAGTTACGACCTGAACGACTCGTTAGCGGGAGGATTCCGCTACCAGCCCCACGTCATCAGGACAGAGTTGGTGGAGTCATTTGGAACTGAGTTCTGTCGTCTACTCGCCATGGTGGCATCCAACCCGGCCATTCCTCTATTGGAGCTAGCAGCTCTCATGTACCCGCCATTTGTAAGTGGACACTCCAAACGAAAGAAGACGGCCCGTCGTCTGATGTGAAGGAAGGCAGGGATATGGTATTTTAATCAAGTATTCATTCAGACAGCAACCAAGAATCATTTATTTTTATAAACATTTTTTTACTCTGTATTTATGGAAACTTACCGATTATATCAAATGCTAATTGACGTTTTGAATCATTGACAATTAATTTGTATGTGCGTGAACTTGTACACACGTACATTTAAACAAGGTTAAGGAGAAACAGTAACTTGTGAGGATGCTTACCAGGAGTCAGGCTTTTCTTCAATTGTCAGTCATGGGTCACTGTGTCTCTTCAACTTGATGTTTGAGGAGTCACTGGGTTCATTTGGGAACAGAAGATGGAGACAATCATCTAGTAGTTAAAAATAATTTTCTTTTTATTTCAATGGAATTATGTACAGCAAACACGTTAATTCCGTCTAATTCCATCAAAATGAAATACATATTTGAATGAACTCAACTTCATAAATACATGGCTAATGAATAAATACATACATAAGGGCAATCACATGAACTATACCACCTGTGCCTTAGCACTGAAGGGTCCGTGTTGATGGACTACTTCAGAATGTTGCGAAAGTAACTGATCAATCATCACGTGATTGTCTATCCAAGGTTCAGCTGCTATGTGAATGTCATTGTGTCAAGGTCTACTATAGTTACTATCATATCCAAGGGTAACGAGCGTGCTATATTGACTCTAGACTGGCCCTGTACTTTATTAAGTGACCCAAAGACATTATGTACCTCATATACTACAAGTCTCAGCCCAGCCCACTTTGTAGAAGCAACAATCCAGAAATAATTTTAAAAAGCCACTAGCTACACTGCTGCTAGTGCCTCCCACCGTATTTTGAGGCTAGCGTGCATCAAAGATAATTTCTGATATAATAATAATTTAGGAGAAAAAAAAAATACATTAATTGACTGAAAGAAGTCTATTATTGATCTAACAGAGGTCAAGGTACTGGCACATGTTCAGAAAGCTGTACGATGCTTCTTGACTTCTACCATGAGATGGTGGATGTTGATTAGCTCGGAGCGGATGGAGAGAGCTCGGAAGGGAGGCTGGGACAATACCTTCTGAAACCTGTGGTAGTACTGGATCAATTGTGCCAATGCTCCCTGTTGTCACACGCACACACACACACACACAAGCACGTACACACACACAACCACAAACAGTATATATTTACAGACTACACATACACACTGAGTGAACTAAACCCACTAGACACTAAGAACATGCTCTAACTATTTTAGATCAGGTCTACACATGCTCAGTTCCTACTAGTAGCAACTAAGTTTACCTACGATTATAAGACAGCACAATACAGACAGTGGTACTAAATTCTCGCCAGTTATGCCAGAAAATTTTTTTTTTTAATTACAGCACAAGTAAAGAAATATATAAGCTGGTTTTAAAAAGCGTTTCAAAGAAGACTCAGGATGCTACTAAATGAGTAACTACTTTCAATACTTGGAGAGAAAGCAGAAACTGACATTTATCCAACAGTCCTTTTGGAGCGGCAAGATCCAGTCACATTAAATTATTGGAAAAAAAGTTTAGTGGTGAAGATGCAAATGGATACTGGAGAACAATACTTGCTCAGAACAACTAACCAAATTAATATTCATTGTTTACTATTCATGCACCTATAATACATTATATAATCTACAGCAATATATCAAGTTCAGAGACATACTGTGATAAAACTGTTTTACCCGTCCTTGATCTAATACTACATAGCTAACAGTTATACCCTCGGGCAGATAGTATGCACAGTTACAGTAGCTATACATAGGCAAAAAAAAAAAAAAAAAAAAAAAAAAAAGTGCACAATTACCAAGTTTGTACACCTAGTAAAAATATAGCAACGGGAACATTTAGAGATAGAATGCATATACAATATGGTAGCTATACCTCATTATTACCTGAAGTATAGCAGTTCCATTCTTGAAGTTGGTAAAGGATTGCATGATGTCCTGGTTAAGTTCCTCAATAGACTTCTTCCAATTGGCAGCAAAACCCCTTACCAACTGCTGTACTCTCCTCTCATCCACACGTACCTTGTCCTTCTGACCTCGATCTAGTAAGGCTTCATTGTCCTTCACAAAACTCAGGATGCCTCCGAAATGGGGAGAGAGAACCTACACACATCATAATTTGCCATACACATTTATGATGTATTGTACATTTAGATTTAAGTGAAAATATAGCAGTTACCTCATCTATGAATTCCTGTGTGCGCGCTTGCATTAGAGTCTTAAAACTCTCAGACTCATTGGATTCTTCTGATGTACGTTCCTATACACACATACATACACACATACATACACACATAATAAATTACAATTAATACAATAAACCTGCATGGACCCTAGCTTGGTGGCTTAAAAAAACTATAGAACCAGCAAGATACAGTCATCTGTGTAATAAACTTGACTTACAGACAGAACAGCTAGGAGCATGTCACAGTTATTAATATAACCCTGGGTTATTAATTAATCTCCTGACTCACAGACAGAACAGCTAGGAGCATGTCATAGTTATTAATATAACCCTGGGTTATTAATTAATCTCCTGACTCACAGACAGAACAGCTAGGAGCATGTCACAGTTATTAATATAACCCTGGGTTATTAATTAATCTCCTGACTCACAGACAGAACAGCTAGGAGCATGTCATAGTTATTAATATAACCCTGGGTTATTAATTAATCTCCTGACTCACAGACAGAACAGCTAGGAGCATGTCATAGTTATTAATATAACCCTGGGTTATTAATTAATCTCCTGACCAGACAGAACAGCTAGGAGCATGTCATAGTTATTAATATAACCCTGGGTTATTAATTAATCTCCTGACTCACAGACAGAACAGCTAGGAGCATGTCATAGTTATTAATATAACCCTGGGTTATTAATTAATCTCCTGACTCACAGACAGAACAGCTAGGAGCATGTCACAGTTATTAATATAACCCTGGGTTATTAATTAATCTCCTGACTCACAGACAGAACAGCTAGGAGCATGTCACAGTTATTAATATAACCCTGGGTTATTAATTAATCTCCTGACTCACAGACAGAACAGCTAGGAGCATGTCACAGTTATTAATATAACCCTGGGTTATTAATTAATCTCCTGACTCACAGACAGAACAGCTAGGAGCATGTCATAGTTATTAATGAGAAACACCAGCTGCTCCTTCCTGTCAGGAAACTCTGCCGCCATCCGCAAAATGAAGTTCTCCACTTCTTGCTGAAGAGCAGACAAACTCTTGGAAACTCTTTCATTCGGGTGGCTTTGATTGATACTAACGATGGCTCCTGAGAACTCAGCATAACGGCGCGTCACCTACACACACACACGCACACATACATACACACACATGGGGGCAAGATAATAGAATATATGTTATACCTAAGGGTATAGATAAAACGTGGAACTTCTTGATGTAACTCTATTTAGAACTTGTAAGCTATTATTACCAGGACAACTAATCAATCTGTTCACATAATGTTTGTAATGACAACATTGATAATGTAACTGCTCTTTAGCAAGTGCGTGTGTGTGTGTGTTGGGCGTGTGTGTAATATTTCACCAGTTACGTAGGTGTGAACCCTGCAGAAAGTGATAACTTTGTCTAGAAAATGAAAACAAGGCTACTTGAAACACCTCCATTTCCCACGGTGTATGTAAACTCTGATGAGCTATGCATTATCCGAGTAGAGGTCAAGTCATTAGCCACATCAGTAGGTCATAATGAAGGAGTATTGTAATTATACCCTGCCCCCACACTGAGAGAGGTGAACTCACATAGTGAGGTCTTGTGTCTATGTTGCCTAGTCTGGAGGGATCGGTGTCTCTAATACTGGCTACATTCATGTCCAAGATTAGATAGAACCTCGGCCACAGCAACTTCAACAACTCCTCGCTGAACCTGCAGGCAAACATACAGAGCATATAGTGAATGAGAAACTAAAAAAGTAACTTCACCTGTTATAAAAGTCATGTTATGCCTTATAGTGTTTTTAGTACAAATTGCGTGGGTGGATAATTTTAATTCATTTGTAGAAGGTTTTGGATTACCTTTCTAATTGTGTCCCTTATTTAGAACTTTTGGTTGTTTTTTTTTTTTTTACATTCTCCTATACTTATGATATGGGCGTGGCCTTCTGAAGTGCGCTTACCTATCCAGAGCGGTAATGTTACGCCTCTTCATGATAGCTTGGTATCGCAAGTTGACATGGATACAGAGGAATATACCAATAGAGTCGTAGCAATTATCCACGTAGTGGTCAATTTGTTTCTAATACAATAGAAATACATTTCAAATATTAATTAATTAACTATAATAATTAATGAGCAAGAGAAGAGGCTAGACATACTCAGATGTAATGATATATACACCATATGTATTAAATATGTATGGGTTTAGTATATTTTAGCAAAGCTATAGTGTGATCTGTTGTTGTTGTTTTTCTTTGTTTTTTTAATTTTATATAAAATTTACTTGGGCTATTATTTTAGCTCTGCGGCATAGGTAAGGATTGTGAAGTATTCAAGCCAGTGCTAGCTTGAAAATACTTTATCCAGTTCCATAATTGTTTGTGGATGATACTAAGTGATCTGGTCTATTCACGACTCTTTAATTCACTTTTAAAATTGGTTTGAATACTGATTGAATTTCATTCACGCACGAGAGTGTTATAGTAGTTGTTGTGGCTGTCTGTTTGTCTGTCATGCTCTGGTTTTGGTGATAATGTACAATTAACCATTGACTTGTGTATGAATTTCTTGGAAAGATGATTTAAGACTATTATATTGTGCTACTTTCTAAAATTGTGGGCTGATTTTTTAGATTTTTTAGAAAACACGAAGCTATCAGCTCTGCGTAGGTACAAGCATTTGTGGGTAAAGCCCCCTTTTGTCATGTCGTAATCACGTGAGCAAATAATTTCCTGCAATATACAGCAGATTTGCAGTATGTGGTAGTTATGGTTTATGGTGAGAAGTTAACCAAGTGCTTGAATTGAAATTTCGTGTTGGAACCATCGGTGAGTGTCCCTTGCATGTTTAGCTTCTCTCATGAAGACAGCATTTACATCAACCGTTTTCATTGCACAGCGATATTGATACCTGATTGAGCTGAGAAATGATTTAATAGCTAGCTAGTATAATATAGCAGTACTGAGGGTGTACCTTTATTGTTTCAAATTATTATTATTATTATTATTATTAACCCTCAGCGCGCATGTTATAGTAGTTGTCCTGTCTGTTTGTCACACCTTGATTTTGGAGATTACTGACAATTAACAGTTGATTTAGGTTTGAACTTACTCAGGACGAAGATTTAGGACCTTTTATTGTGCTACTTTTTTTTAATTTCGGGCTAATTGTTGAGAAAACGCGAAGTTTTCAGCTCCGCGTAGGTAACCAGCTTTTATTATTATAATTATGTTCTGACTCATTAGATGTATTCTCTCTGTTATGGTAAAAATAGAATAAAAACTATAGCATCACACTGGTTTTTCTTGTGTCCTATTTTAAGCTCACATTAAAGGATACTTGTCTAGAAAATTAGAGCTAAACTGTGGCCATTTTTTCTCTAACTTTTAACTGCTTCATTGGATGACAAAGTACATCAAAATGTTTTCAAGTATCCTTACAGTATAGATGTAATGATGCACTAAAGGTGCAGACCCTCAGTGCTCATGTGCTGCTATACACTAGCTAGCTATTACAAAATCATTTCTCATACCAAGAGAATATTTTACTCCACTCTTAATCAGGTATCAATATAGCTCAAGCAATGAAAATGGTAGATGTAAATGCAGTCTTCACCAGAGGAGAAGCTAAATGTGCAAGAGACACTCACCAGTATATAGTTTTAATGCGGAACTTCAATTCCAGCACTCGGTTACATTTTCAGCATGAGGCAAAACCATTGCTGGCTGCAAGAAATGATTTGCTCACGTGCTTATGACGTGACGATAGGGGGCGTTACCCACAAAGATAATAGTACCTACGTGGAGCTGACAGCTTTGTGTTTTCTCAAATCAGCCAGTAATATTTTTAAAAAAGCACAATAAAAGTTTCTGAGTAAGTTCATATCTAAATCAATGGTTAATTGTCAGTAATCTTCAAAATCAGAGCATGACAGACAGATAAACAGACAGACAGACAGACAGACAGACAGGACGACCATTACAAACTTCTCGCGCATGCTCGCTGAGGGTTAAAAATTGGAATCATTGAACTAAACCGATTTAGTGGTCATAGTCTGTAAAATACAATCATCCAGTTGCTATTGTTGCATCTTAATTATAGTGGAGGCAATAAATCCAATTATCTGGTGAAATTGTTCAGATAAAATTATCTATCACTATAATTATAATCATAACTATCTGTGCAGGACTCACCAAAAGATACACCAAAGTCCTTTCAAAAATTTTATCAAAGAAATCTTGTCCAGCTGTAGGAGTGAGATTGAAGAACTCCACCACAAAGAGATACTCCCTGCAGCCACTGTCCATCAGGGCAAAGTGAGTGCTCCTGAACAAACTCTCATAGGGAAACTGCAGCAGAGTAATCAATAGGACATGCAGAAAAGATCAATGAGGTCTAATTTAATAATACCTCACCATTTGTGTAGATTCTAGGCCAATTTTATTTGGTGTACATTGGAATATGCAGCTCACACTCGCCCTTAAAGCATAAATCTATCATTTTAGCCATTCACTAGATGTAAGACTAAAGAGAATCTGGATGAATACAGCAGAATGCTCTTTCTTGACTAGCTCATTTCCTGAGAGCCAATCTAAAGATACTCCCCATTCCTGCCTCCTTTTATCAAATGGTCTGAGAATGCTGTTGGACCTTGCATAATATATTGATATGAATCAACACTACAACTATGAAACCTTCCTAGTTAACCCGCACTTTTAATAATATTTCAGTAGTAAGAATAATGATTAGTGGGGGTCTGCACCTTTCTCTCTGCCCTCTGAGCATGAGGGATGACGATGATGGGATCCTCCAGTTCCGTGGTCAGGACAGTGTCTCTGTGGCCCAAACTGAAGATGGTGGATCTGTTCTTGAACGTGGCCTTGGAGAAGAACCCCTTCTTGGCCGTGTCTTCAGCTCCCATCATGTCATACTTATCAGGAGAATCTTCAAACTAAGATGTGCAGTAGATGGCAGACAGAGAGGATGGGAGAGAGAAATAGGGAAAGATAAGCTATAATGTCTAAGACACCTGGCTGTCAAAAATAATTCAGTCAGTGGAAGTTCCAAAAAATGAACAGAACATTTGGGGCACTATTTTTAATTGAATATGCCATGCCGATTATTTTCACTACCCGCTGCCCCATCAGCCTGCCAGCCTACGCTCTACGTAAGTGACTTAACAATTGAAGACATCACCATAAGTGACGTACATTCACATTTAAATGTCTGTTGGTTATACCAAAATTGAATTTTACACAATCTTTGCATGGAAATTATTGGCATACAAAGTCAATTTTAAGAGTTCAAAAGCATTGGACATGCTGTTGCTTTGGTTACCAAGGTGTGAATGCAATCTGAAATGTTGTTTTTTTTTGTGACATAATTCACACTTAGTATGGTCAACTATTTTGAGGAAACTAGAGTATATGCTTTTTAATTGATTAAATTTGTGGTCATTATGGTGTGAAGTGTGGACGGGTTCTGTCTCGAAATGATCATTGGGTCATATAAAATGTGTGGACAAAAAGTTATGCTTTTATCACAAAGTGCACATATATGACGTTCAACACTAAGCAGCTCCAATATCATCAACATAATAATATAATTGTCCCTTAATTATCACATCAGGACTTACCCCAGTTCAAATGTTGGTAACCACAAAGATCACTTAAATTGTATAAATATGATTCTAATTGTATAAAGATATTGACATGCTATTAGTTAGTGAATTAGTATTCATTTCTATACATCAGTCATTACAGGAACATTGTGTACACTAGAATACAATTAAATGGCATCGAAAGCTTGCTCAATACAATAATGTAATCCCTGTTCTGAATTCTGAATAAATACAACTGGAGCTTCTCAGGAAGTCATTGGTAGAATAAATGAAGGGGTTGACCCTACAATAGAAACTGAATGCCTTCAGTAAGACTAAAGGCTCATTGTTCAAGACTGTACATTGCGTGACTGGAATCAGCCACATTGAAAATGGATATATTATTTCACCAAACAAATCCTATCAATAAAGTCCTGCTACATCAGTTGAGGAGGAGAGGGCAAACAGACTGATAATTCATTGAGTTTTGAAGAGTTTGCAAAAATTAAGTATTACATAGAGTAAACTTATTGCTACGTTGGAATGAAAGAACAAGGAGTGTAGAGCTGGCACTTCCTCTATACATTTTTAACAGAAAAAAAAAGAACAGAAAAAGTACAGGTTAGTGGCAAAATTTGACTTTTTTTTTTTATCTAGGAGGGTGGGGGTGGGGCATGGCACCTCAGCACCTAATCTCGTATAGCTAGACTATTTACACAATCACTGTTATTTGTACCAGACAACAGCATACCTTTGTGACCAATGAATTAGAAGTAGATCAGACAATGAATCACTTACATTCCGGCCACTAATCAGCTCCCTTTTCCGATCCTCGGTGACAGAAAGCAAATATTTAAAGCGACTGATTTAAAAAAAAAGTATAACATGAATTAGGCAAAAAGATCTTATTATACTAACCGTGTCACTGCAATCAACATTCTCACTTCCACGACATACAGCATTATTATGTGATCAGTAGTCCTACATGCATAGCAGCTCTGTGTGGGAAGTTCCTTCACTTCCTCCATCCCCTCTTTGGAGACACATACACAAAGGGAAACTGGGAAGGAAAAAAAAACACCCAACACACACAAGCAGTCTAAATAGGTGAGTGAGTGGGCGGATGTGGGAACTGCTGCTTCCCATTGATCAGCCAGCCCCTCCCCCTCCCCATGCCTTGTATTGGCTATTGTCCTACAACAATATGTGGTTTGGAACTAAATCTAGCCTTATGTGGTTTGGGTGTGAATCTGGAACTGGATCCCCCCAACCACAGAGCCATGTGACTTGCACTGCCAGCATCTCTTGTTAGAATGTATGCCAGTATGGTTATATACAAGGCCAGACTGAATTCAAGCTGACTTCAGTAGTCTGTCTCTAGTCTCCCCACAGGCTGGGTTCTGCCATGTCCCTGCAGGGGTTCTATACTTGGACTCAGGAGGCCACACAGCTACTGCTGTCTCTCTGGGGGCAGGAGAACACACAGAAGCAGCTGAGGGTGACCAAGAGGAATCGCTGTGTCTTTGAGAAGATAGCTGAAGATATGAACAGAGTAGGGTACGATTTCACTTGGAAACAGTGTCGGACTAAAGTCAAGAATCTCTCTCAGTTCTATAGAAAGGTAAGGCTAGTGGGAAAAAAATAAACAATGATATGCAGTTTTGAAATTAGGTTTGTTTTTGTTATTATTAAATTGACATAGCTATGGGGAACTTTCACCCTACAGTATTGATCTTGTGACTCTACACAGATCAACTTTTCTGTTCTGTGTGTGCAGGCAGTGAGAGAAGCTGCAGAAGAAGGCAAAGAGCCGCAGTGTCCTTATTTCCAAGAGCTGGACTATATCTTAAACCCTTCACAAAACTCTGTACCCGCTCTGTTTCAGATACAGCCCAAGATTGACGACAAAGGTTAGTGTCTGGTGCATATACGGTTGCATCTGTGGAGAATTTTGCATTTTTTAAAACATGGGCATTATACTTTAATTACCGTGGGATAAATATTGCAGTGTGCATAGGCCGAGCACATGGTGGGACAGATAGGCGATCGCCTCACTCAGATTTACATAAAACCACACCCACTATGAAACCTTGCGCCCTCATTTTCCAATTTGTCATCAAACATTTGTGAGAGCATAAGTTAAAATTATTTATGCCTCGCCCATGACAATTTTTACTGCTAGGCCTCTAGTATGTGTGTGTGTGTGATATTTTTATCGTGGGCCATTCTTTGATAAAAGCTCATCAAGTGGTTTCCATTTCTCGAGGAAAATATTGCCCATTAGAAGCTGAAAGTGTGATACAGTCTCTGCACTTTCAGTAAGTCCTGTGTGATACAGTTACCAATAGTGGGATGTGAAACTTACAAACCCCCAAGTTGAAAGGAATTGATTGGTCCGACTTTCAGCAAATAATCATTCAAAAATTCCCCCTTACTTTAACAAATCCCAGTTTTACTTTTACACATATACTCAAGCAGCAGAAAACAAATTATCCAATAAATATGAAAAATAAATAAAATAAATATGACTTACTCCTTCACCACACACACACACACACACACACACACACACACACACACACTGAATGTTGTTTTGTATTATAGAAGCAGACAGACAGCCGAGAGATGAATCATATTTGCCCCCTATCTTATCCCCTAGGAATACTGGAGAGCCAAGCACAGTAACCATTACCACTCAGCTACCACAGGTACCTAATCTTTTACAATCCCATTCCAACAGAATGATGTTGGAAGTCAATACAGAAGAACTAGACGAAGAAGAAGAAGATGATGACGACGACGATGAAGATGAAGATGATAATGACGATGGTGAGGATGAAGAATTAGTAGGGGCTACCCCACCTCAGCAATTGCAGCAAAGTCCCTTTCAGATAGTTTCTGGAGTTGGTGTTCCTCAGTCCCTCATTGTGAACCAGCAGCCTATCGTGAGGTCTAAAACAATGTCAGCAAGAAAGGTGCATGTGTTAGGAAGACGGTTGAGTGCCACCGGGCAGCAGCAGCAGCAGCAAGGGAGTGTGACCAGATTCCACAAAGTGGGTGTGGTCAGAAACCAAAGTCTTGGGGGGCAAGGGACGTCGAGACTGGAACCAGTGGATCAGCAAAGAATTGACGATACCATCAGAATAGGCCAGAAAAAACTAGAAGTGCAGTCATCACTGAATATGTTTGATGGAGGCCGTTCAAGTTATATACCAAAACAACAACAACAACAACAACACATGATGATGATGCAACAGCAGCAACATCCAGTCGCCAGTGTGTCATTGAGTAATGCTGATGCGGCTTCTCTCTTTCAGGAGCAAACTTTTGTACCACAAGGTGACGAGTTTAATTCTTTTAGTCTTGAAGCAATAGTTATTGTGTATTTTCCCAATAGAATTTCACAAAATGTAATCAAGGTTTTTTTTGTTTTTTTTTTGTTTTTACCCCAAGCAGGTTGAGGTTGTTGTAAATTCATTGGAGATTTTGACACTAAGGGACAACGAATTAATTGTAATAATTTAAGAAATTGCTGGCATAATATATTTACCACAATTACTGCACACATGCCCTGCAGGATCTGGTAATGTACGTCGAAAAAGAAAGTTGATGGACGGTGATGTTGTGAAGCTGATGCAGAGACTGCAGGAAGAGTCAGAGGCCAGGGAAGATGCTCGACAACAGAGGTTGCTCGAGCACGAGAGAAGGATGGAGGAGAGGAGGCAAAAGTGGGAGGATCAGAGGAGAGAAAGAGAGCTGGAGCACCAGCAGCAGCTCACGCAGATGTTCGTGAAGGCCCTTGAGCGAGTAGGTAAAGGGTCAGAGACGGCCAGAGAACTTCACGATGCCATGCAAAAACATGAATAAGATATTTCATCAAAATTTCTGCATCTCCTTCAGTCATTCATTTTCATCTCACAGTTTCCCTACAGATGCCACATTTTTTTAAAGGTCAAATTTATTTATTCATTTGCATTTACTAAGAGCAGACTATTATCATTTCTACCAGCATCAACGTATTGTATATTGACTTAACCAAGACAGCATCAGAGCTAGAGGTTGTGGTGGTGATAGCATGACTGAAAACTAATTGCAGCAAGCAGAGGTAGCTACCTTGGCTGGCATAAAGAAGCTTGGTTGACCACAATATATTGTCAGTAAGAGAAGAAATCCTTTATCAGTAACAACCTTCTTGATTCTGACCACTGCTTATTCACAGTGAGGAAGAAATCCATTATCAGTTCCTCCAGTTCAGAGTAAACCATCTGAGATGACCACCAATACCATGTGGTCACTAGTAGACACTTGTGTGGTTTCAAGTGGCCTCTATTTACACACACAGTACACACTTTCCTTAGAGCACAATACGCCAAGTCAGCAATTTTACAGAAGACTTTGAATGGGAGCAATTTTGTAGTGACAGTAGTACTGTACCAACTCTGACCAACTCCAACTTTGAATAGAGATCAATTCCTTCCAGCCTTTGGTACCTTCTCAGGACTAACATTTTAATGTCTGAGAAGCAACATTGGAGTGAAGAGGCCACAGATACCCTTCTAGTCATGTGGGGAAGAGATGCCATAGCGAAGAAGCAGAAACAACTCAAATGGGATGCAATTTTTGACAAGGTTTCTGAAGTGTTGTACTCTATGGGGCACAACTTCTCTGGGAGACAGTGCCACACAAAGATGAAGAACATGATTCAGACCTACAGAAGGGTAAGACTGTATGGCAGTGTTAGCAGTTTGTGAAGATAAGAACTGCTTGCAAAAGTTTTATTTTCTTCCATACTTTGTTCCTGGACCTGAGTTGGAAAGTGTGCCTGGTGTGGTAGTCATTAGTATGTAGGGAGAACACTAATAAAGTACAAATACACATACATAAGATTGTAACTTATGTTATAGCAGCACAGAGTAGGTGATGGTGGGGGG
>WLWD01005968.1_pt1 | contig 28368 bp, 19 predicted proteins | sample 6712731 | NCBI WGS metagenome assembly WLWD01 (sample SAMN12718690, study PRJNA576275) | sponge metagenome | isolation source: marine sponge | host: Mycale hentscheli | place: New Zealand: South Island, Marlborough, Capsize Point | collected 2014-11-01
CTAATTATTTCTTGTTATTTCCTGTTTGGTTTTGTAATCATTGTCACTGCTATAAATGTATTCACTCTTGTGCACTTTAACAATTGATCTTTTAAATCTTAAATATTGTTGGGTCACACAGCGACAGTGTAGAAACAAGAATACTACATACTGGCGACGAGGATGGCTGCATCTCACGGACAGTTGCATCCCTTTGATAGCAGCGTTGAAGATTGGTCAACATTTATCGAGAGAGCTGAACTCTATTTCGATGTGAATGATATTACGGTAGACGCTAAAAAACGTGGCGTACTACTATCGTCCTGTGGGCCCAAAACGTTCACAATGATCAAAAGTATTGTGGCACCCGCAAAGCCTGCTGACGTGCCATACAAAGACTTGGAGGAAATTATCGGTGGCCATTACAACCCGAAGCCTAAGCAGTCCGTGCAACGTTGTCTATTTAACTCTCGCTCGCGCAAGCCGGGGGAGTCGGTGGCGACATTCGTAAATGAACTGAAAAAATTAGCCGAACATTGTGGATTTGAAAGTGCGGACAAGCTAAACGAGAATCTCCGTGATCGCCTTATTTGCGGCATTAATGACGAGCGCTGGCAAAAGCGTCTACTCGCCGAAGATAAGCCGGACTACAAGAAAGTGTATGATTTGGCCCTAACCTTGGAAGCAGCAGAAAAAGGTGTAAAAGAGTTGCGTGAAACGAGTTCCCAGGGCAATTCGCACAAAGTTCACAAGATTGACCGCGGTGGCTCCAAAGAAAAGTCAGAAGGAGGAGCTGTGGCATGTTATCGTTGTGGTGGGAAGAACCATAGCCAGGCCTACTGCTATCATCGTCACGCCGTTTGCCACAACTGTGGGAAGAAAGGACATATTGGTCGTGTCTGCCGCAGCAAAGGAAAACCTCAACAGCACCGCGATAATCCTCAACCGCAGCAGCGTGGGAAGAAATCAACAAATCGGAATTATCGCTTAGAAGACGAACGTCCTTCAGCATCTGCAGACATTTCAGATTCGGAATACACTTTTTACGCAGTTAAAGCTGAAAAAACCAGGCCAATTACGATCATAGTGCTCTTGAACAGCGTAGAAGTAGAAAAATGGAAGTAGACACGGGAGCTTCATTTTCCATTATTAGTGAACGCACCTATCGAAGTTTATGGCCCAACAGTCCCACATTAGAGAAGTCAGACATCAGGCTTACCACGTATACTGGGGAAGCAGTTCCAGTCCTCGGATCGATCGATGTCGAAGTTTCGTACAACAATCAAAAGGAAAATTTAAAACTTCAAGTTGTTGGAAATGACGGTCCCACACTCTTGGGCAGAGATTGGCTGAAAACACTTACGCTCGATTGGCCTCGATTGAATCTACTGCAGCAAGCACCTGAAAAATGGAAAGAATTAGCGGAGAAATTCGAGGACGTGTTCAAGGAAGAATTGGGTCACATTAAAGGTTACAAAGCCTCTATACAATTGAAGGACAACGCAAAGTCAAGCTTCTACAAAGCACGGAACGTACCCTACGCACTCAAGGAAAAAGTCGAGATTGAACTTGACCGCTTAGAGAGAGATGGAGTAATCGAGAAAGTATCTACTTCACAATGGGCAGCACCGATTGTGCCGGTGGTGAAGAAAGACAGCTCAATACGTGTGTGCGGGGACTACAAGCTGACAGTTAATTTAGCTGCAATAGTTGACTGCTATCCTCTTCCCAAAATTGACGATATTTTTGCATCTCTAGCTGGAGGCAAAACGTTCACGAAGCTCGACTTGGCTCACGCTTACAATCAGATCGAGCTAGATGATGAAGCAAAGCGCCTAATGACGATAAACACGTCGAAAGGTCTCTATCAATATAATCGTCTTCCGTTCGGAGTAGCTTCAGCACCTGCTATGTTTCAGCGTACAATGGAGACTGTATTACAAGGGATTCCAGGTGTATCAGTTTACATTGACGACATTCTCGTTTCTGGAAAAACTGACGATGAACATTTGCAAAACCTACAAGAAGTGCTGAAACGTTTAGAAAAAGTGGGAGCTCGCCTGAAGCGCAGCAAGTGTTTCTTTATGCTACCAGCTGTGGAATACCTGGGACATCGAATCTCTGAACAGGGACTCCGACCCACCATGAAGAAGTCCAAGCAATTCAGTTGGCCCCAGCTCCATCAGACATAAGCCAGTTAAAATCATTTTTGGGGTTGATTAATTATTACAGTAAATTCTTACCAAATTTATCACATACTCTCTCTCCCTTATAAAGGCTATTACAGACCAAGGTTCCATGGCACTGGGGAGAAGAGCAACAGAGGGCTTTCGAAGCAGCTAAGAAGCAACTAACTACAGATCAAGTTTTGGTTCACTATGATCAGGAGAAGCCCATCATTCTGGCCTGCGATGCATCTCCATATGGACTTGGTGCAGTTCTTTCCCACCAGATGGAAGACGGAACAGAAAAACCTATATCATTTGCATCCAGATCACTCGCTCCAGCTGAGAAAGGCTATTCTCAGTTGGAAAAAGAAGCCCTAGCTATTGTGTTTGGGGTAAAACGGTTCCACCAATATATTTATGGCCGAAAATTTGTGATTCTTTCAGATCACAAGCCACTAGAGGGTCTGTTGAAGGAGACAAAGGCAGTTCCAGTTATGGCGTCAGCAAGGATTCAGCGCTGGGCTCTCTCCATGGCAGGATACGATTACCGCATCAAGTTCAAGAAAGGACAAGACAATGGAAACGCTGATTTGCTTAGCCGACTACCCTTACCTGAGTGTCCTACTGTGATACCAGACCCTGGAGAGACACTGCTGTTGATGGAAGCATTGGAATCCTCTATTGTCACAGCATCTCAAATCAAGAACTGGACAGCTACAGACCCCGTACTTTCTAAGGTGAAGGACTTAATTCTACAAGGGAAAAGACCACCCAACAGTGAGGAATTTAAACCTTATCATGTGAGATATACAGAATTGAGTGTGCATGAGGGTTGTCTGCTTTGGGGAAGTAGAGTAGTAGTTCCTCCTAAAGGTCGCTCAAAAATGATTGAAGAGTTACATGAAAGTAATCCTGGTATTTGCCGAATGAAGAGCCTTGCTCGATCATATGTATGGTGGCCTAATATGAATCATGAATTAGAGATTAGAGTACAAACTTGTAATGTTTGCCAGATGAGTCGACCTGCAGATAAACCAGTTCCAGTACACCCTTGGGAATTTCCAAAGAGACCTTGGGTTAGACTCCATTTGGACTATGCTGGTCCAGTGGGAGGAGAATACTTTTAGTACTAATTGATGCCTATTCAAAATGGCTGGAGGTCAAAGTGGTGTCAACAGCCACATCAAGTGCTACTATTCAGCATCTTCGCGACATTTTCTCTACTCATGGACTTCCAGAAGTCCTCATATCCGACAATGGTTCTTGCTTCACAAGCCAAGAATTTAAGCAGTTTACAAAGCTAAATGGTATTCGACACATCTGCACTGCTCCATACCACCCCGCTTCAAATGGTCAGGCAGAACGGGCAGTAAAAATCGTGAAGGGAGCTTTAAAAAATCGTTCAACAGAAACCTTAGACACGTACTTGTCGAGATTTTTATTTCACTATCGTCTCACTCCTCAGACGACAACTGGTAGATCACCTTCTGAATTATTGCTGGGCAGACGTCCGCGATGTCAGTTAGATTTGGCCAAGCCTGATTTTCACCATCACATGGAAACTAAGCAAAGTATTCCAATGTCTAGAGGAGGAGGGAAGGAAGAGCATCTTGGAATTGGCAGTAAAGTTTTAGCTAAAAACTTCAGCACGGGACAAGCATGGTTGCCTGGAACTATTTCCGAAGCAAGTGGTCCAAAATCATATATTGTGGAAACTACCGATGGTCGTCTACTTAGACGTCATGTAAACCATATTCGCTTATGTCACTCTTCTCTAACTACTGCCATAGAATCGACTGATCCAGATGATTGGTCAGACTCAGTACCAGCTACTGCAAGTTTAACAACATCTATGGAGCAAGCTTCACATCCTCCAGCAAGTTCTTCAACACGTCCACTTCGTCGCTCTCATCGTGCAAGACGACCTCCCTCATATTTAATTAATGAGAAAACATCCTAAAAGGGGAGGAAGTGTGGTAAACTTATGACTAATTATTTCTTGTTATTTCCTGTTTGGTTTTGTAATCATTGTCACTGCTATAAATGTATTCACTCTTGTGCACTTTAACAATTGATCTTTTAAATCTTAAATATTGTTGGGTCACACAGCGACAGTGTAGAAACAAGAATACTACAATTATTTACACTGGTAATAGCTCACACTCCTGTGTTAGTTTACAGTAACCCTATAATTATAAGTGTTGCACAGGTTTTACTCTACAATAACCCACACACTCCTATGCTTCTACCCTCAGCTGGCTCCAGCGATAGGAGTGTGGGCAGCTGGTTTTATAGCCTGGAGCTAAGCCAGTAGAAGCAGCTGCCAGTGCACCAACTGCAATTTAGCTCAGACATTCTCTGCTAATAATTACATATCATACTTTCTTCTAGAGAGAAGCTGCTATTTGCACACACTAACCTGGCAGAGTTCCTTTATACACTCCATCTCTAACAGCAACCAGTAACTGGCCAGTAGACAAGACTGCAGTAGATATCCATCCAGCATTATACTTCTGACCTGGTCCATGTCCCTCACTAGTAGTCTCAATCCACTCCTCTGTCTTGTTGGAATAAATTCTAACCTTATAATAATCATCCATGGTGATTAGATTCGATAAGGAAGAGGCTATAGTGTAGATGTCAGTAGGTGTGGTTACTGTCCTCCATATTGTTAGTGGAGTCATCCTGCCATTACTAGCAGATGCTATCAGAGACTCTAAACTACATATAAATAGAATCTCTCTCTTGTGATCTCCTCCTGTGAAGTAGAAGTTGCCTTCATGGAATGTTGATCGCATGTCCCAGCATGAAGAAGGAAGTGAGTCTGCAGTCTTCCAATGGTCGTTGAGTAGAACTTCCACAACATCCAACCACTTGCCATATGAGACACTCCCACCAGCCACGACCAGGACCTCTGGTGATCCTCCACTAACTGATGATGAGTAGTAGCGACGAGTAGGCATGGCACGTAGCGATGGCTGCCAGTCTAGACCAGTAGTACTAGTCAACAGAGAGTTAGTGGCGCCAGTGGAGGGATGACATCCACCAACCAATACAAACTTAGACTGGTAGGTAGTTAGGGACGACCAGTCATATGGTGCGTCAGTAGTAGTCCATGAGTGAAGGTCAGTAGAGATGTGAAGTCTGTGATAACCATGCAGTATTATTATTGTATTCTGTAGTACTGCACATTGTTTAGGCTCGACATCCTTACTCCAGGTATGGCAGTGCTCCCAGTGAAGTGAGGCTTGAGGATGAAGGAGATCTTTCTAAATACAAATAAATAAAAATACATGTTTAAATGACAAGCAAACAAAGAAACAAAAAGCATTAATTGCTTTTTTACATGAGACTTAAACATGCAAACACACAAACAAACTTCATATCAGATAAATAAAATTAACACACAAACATATTGATTTTTATTTAGCAATGCATATGCCATAGAAATATAAATATAAACCTTTTTTTGTTAAACTGTAAATAAATACAACAGAGAAACGGACACGCACATTAACAATACTAACTCTATGACATACAAACACACACTTTCTTACACAATGCTTAGATACATAAACATAATGTGATATTAAAAATAAAATAGCAACATTACTAAAAACTACTTCAAATAACAAAAAATTACTAAAATGGAAAGACAAACACACAAACATACAAGATGTAAAATGCGGAAATATGTGCACACAAACGACCAATAACAACATGATCTTACAAACACACAATAAGATGAGAAAAGTGTCTTTTTCCTATGTTAAAATAATGTACAGTAGGCACTAGAAAAAGTTTTGAATTCAATTTAGTAGAACGGCTAGAGATTGTAAAAATAAAAAGAGGAGAAAACAGTACAAAGATTGGTAGTAGACTGTTATCACTTCGTCAGAGAGTATGTTATCACACCGTCAGAGACCATTTCATTACATCGTCAGAGACTGTGTTCTCACATTGTCAGAGACTATGTTATCTCATCGTCAGAGACTATGTTATCACATCGTCAGAGACTGTGTTATCTCATCGTCAGAGACTATGTTATCTCATTGTCAGAGACTATGTTATCACATCGTCAGAGACTATGTTATCACATCGTCAGAGACTATGTTATCACATCGTCAGAGACTATGTTATCACATCGTCAGAGACTATGTTATCACATCGTCAGAGACTATGTTATCACATCGTCAGAGACTATGTTATCACATCGTCAGAGATTATGTTATCACATCGTCAGAGACTATGTTATCTCATCGTCAGAGACTATGTTATCATTTCAATTTTTGCTGTTTATCTTATGCCTCACTTCTTGGAATATAAAAATTGTTTATGAATTATGTTTACAGACTCAAGACATTTTTGCTTTTGGACTACAAAATGGGTTCTAAGTTGTTTTCTACTGAAATTGTAGTGCTGCTGTCCTAAGCTACTGATGTTTCCTAGATGTTAGGACCATGGCTGGCTTAGATATTTTTACAACTAGAGGAACAACTGTAGCTGGCAGAGAGCCTACCAAGTGGGGACCTGGCTAGAGTGGTGTGTCAGTCAGAAATTCAGTTTGTCTGTTTAGTCGACATAAACAAGTTTTTTTTTTGTACAAGCTGGTTTGTGCATCTTCCACATGCACTGAATGGGGGGTATAAGGCTTTAGCTTGCTGATATAGCTGTGGAAGAGTTTCTAGCTTTTAGAAGAAAGTTGACAGAAAAACTTGACAAATTTTATTAGCGTTTTATGTAAGCTGTACTGAAATTAAGTCAAAACAGTAACAAAATGGTGAAGAAAAAGCTGTTTACTCTCCTTCTATGACTGTTGGGAAGTTGTTCAGGATAGTCACTATGCTAAATAAAAATGGCCTACACATAAATATACATTGCCAACATGTATAAACACAAACATACAACACAGTAAAATGCACAAGCATACAATTTTTATACACATTGTAAGAAACTGTAAGCACAACAATATAAACACACTACTTACTGTATTTCTGGAACAAACTAGACTTCAAATAGCAAAAGTAAAATAGCCAATTACAAACTATAGGAAAAAACTGGAGAAAGCAATGTATGAGAGTCCTCTCATTAAAACTGCACCAGCAAATAAAAGAGGGAAACTCATGTCTGAGCATGCTCATAAAAGGCACCAGCATCAGGAAAAAAGAGGGAAAGTCATGTCTGAGCATGCTCATAAAAGGCACCAGCATCTGGAAAAAAGAGAGGGAAAAGTCATGTCTGAACATGCTCATAAAAGGCACCAGCAGCTAGCTGGAATAAGGAGAGGGAAAGTCATGTCTGAGCATGCTCATAAAAGGCACCAGCAGCTAGGCTGGAATAAGGAGAGGGAAAGTCATGTCTGAGCATGCTCATAAAAGGCACCAGAGACTGGAAAATAAAGAGAGGTGTAAAACATGCACAAAACATGTCCACTATTGAATAAACCACAACAATTCTTGCTCTACTTCTTTTTTTTTTTTTAAATTGTATTTGTTGCAATATAGTTTTTGCCCTCACATTGGTTTGGATTTAAATCACATTCCCATTCTGTGGCACAAAACTAGAAAATCATTGTAAGGTGATAGCACATACAATGCTTGCACAAGTGGCTTTATTTTCAAAACAAAAACTAAAAAACACAATAAAATCACTTGTGGTTTAGTTGACTTATTTTGAACTTGTCTAGAGTTTACTGATTGAAGTCTGTTGTCCCTTACCTACACTTGGATGCAGTTGGGAAAGAGTTCTACTCTGAAACTATCAAGGTTGGTGGCAAGCTCACTCTTACAATACAAGTAACAAAATAGTACAATTGAAAGGAGTGCACTGCAAATGTCTAAATATGGCTGCACAAAAGAATACATTAAGCAAGGCCATTTTAATCCATTTCAACTGCTAACTTTCTCCTGCTCGTTTTCAATAACGACTATACAAGATAAGAAAATATTAGACAAGCTAAGAGACACGCCCCCTTTTGTTAAAATAGTGGTATGACTGCACTGGCCACAGCAGTTCCTATGTCCCTGGTGGAATACACATGTTCAATATTTGTACTTATCTAGTAATGATGAAATCGATAAATTCTGGATCTCACCTCCTTACGAACTTGAGGCAGACCTTCCGCCATGCATATCACCGAACCGCCGTCTTCAAGTATGGGGGGCGTTGCTGCAAAGATTCCTACTTTAATAAATATCCGGACTGGACCACACCCAAACACGGAATTTTACGAGATTATTAGCAGACCAAGTAATATACGAGCGAGACCCTTTACCCGATAGCTGCAAGGTGAAAGAGAAGGACAGGAGCGTGTTACTGCTGGTGTGTGTGTGTGGAGATACTTGACTTGGGAGAGAAGGAAAAAACTTGAAGGTTTTGGCTGCATCCATGCTAATGCAGTTTGAAGAAGTCTATCCCTCCAACTGTCCTGCAAGATAGAAATGCTCTCCTTTCTCTCAGTTGTGTGTTTGGGCTAACCAATTGCAATGTAAAGAAGGCTGAAAATAAAATGGACTGTTGATACTAGTAACTTCTAGTAGTAGTAATGATATTATAAACTAGAAAGTACCTCCCACACAGTGACACTTGATGCACTAACTTTTGCAAGTTAGGAATGCAGTAGCATGAAATATTTTTAACAATGGTTTCCCTCTCCTGCTCTCTCTTTTTTCCTGAGCCATGTCAGATTTCTTATTATTCTCGTCAGTTCATGGGTTCCCTTCTCTTCCTTTGCTCTATCTCTCCTGCTTCTCTGAATCACTTGTCTGCTTTTTTGTTTATTTTGTTTAATTTCTTTATATATTTCAAAGAGTAAGAGAGCTAGTGTGTACGGTGCTTGAGAACAAATGGTGAGCGAGCCTAAAACTACACTATTGTTAAACAATTGATTTTAACTTCTAACACTCAAGCTACTAAAAGAAAGTATGAGCATGTGGTTAAGTTAATTCAGTGCCATAGTAACCACTTGCTGCAACTGAAAAATAAGCAACAAAAACACAAGTCACGTTTTTAAACATTTTCTTTGTGATATTCTTTAGCTAAGTGGTAGTTGTAAGAAGGTTCAACGTAAACAACGAAGACAGTTCGTACACGACAACGAGAGAAGACGAGGTGCTGGCGATGTGTCCCACAACACGAGTGAGTTACAACCACTACAACTAAGCAGGTGAGCAACAAAAAGAATAATAATGAGACAAAGAAAAAGGCGGGAATAGATTAAAACACGCATGCATAACAAAAAACAAACACACAAATATGAGAGATTGATGATCAATTCTTCAGGAATCTTTGCTAGCCTGAACAGTATAGTTCATTGTAACAGTATTTGTTTTAATATGAACTGGTTATATTTGATAGAGATGAGTTCTTCCAGCAACTTATGACTTATACAGCATCCTTCACATGTGGCCAATATTCCAGCAACACTGAAGAGTCTCTCCACAGGAGCTGAAGATACTGGAATGCAAAGGTAACTAGTGAATGGGATGACATGGGCACAGAGTGTAGTTGTATGTATGTGTGTGCATGTGTGTAAATACTATTCTGGTGTGTTGGAAGTGTGTGTGTCATTTTATTGTGTAGAAGAGTGTATGTATGTGTGTGAATATGTGATAATGTGTGTGTTGTGTGTGTATTAGTGTATTTTAGGTCTCATATAATATAAAGAAGTAGGTGTGTGAGTGTGTGAGGTAGTCTAGAAATAATATTGTAGTGTGTGGATATAATATTTTGAGTAAGGGACAGTGATGCATACAGAGGGGGGGCACCCTGGGATATCCCCCCCCCCCCCCCCCTTGAGCAAAGTTTCCCTCCCTCACTATATTTCTTTCCCTCCCTTGATTTTGAGTAAAACTTCATCACAGTGTTGAGTTTGTTAGTAATGAATGAATTTGAATGAATAAAGAAATGCAGTTCATTGTGTATATAAACTAATGTGAGGAAAAAAAAACTTCCTTAGGTCTATGTTTCTCAGACTAGAATTAGACATATTCAGTGCCAGCAGCTGCTTTTTTATTATTGCATTAGATTCTTTTTTTTGTGTGTATAATGTGTATGTATGTATGTTTAAATACCGTTGCTATATTGTTGTCAGGTGTAATAACTTGGCAAGTGTGCAATAACACTTGCCCGGTATTTAAACTAGTTAAAGCATGAGCGCTTAGTGCCTAGTACATTTATCGCACTCAGTCCTGGGCCTACGGCCCTCGGGCTGTCGTGCAATAAATCGACTAGAAACTAAGCGCTCATGCTTTAACTATAACATAAACTACACAAAGAACCATTATGTGTACTGTAGTAACTCTAATGCCTTACCTTCAATTTAGTTTGCACTAAGACAAGAAAAAGAACAAGTAGTGTAGGTATTTGGTTGTAGCGGGATAATAATAGGAACACAAAACAAAACAAGCATTGAAGGCAATTAATGAGAATCATACTAAATGTAGGTAGAAACTGTGAGATGATTTATAGAAGAGTTTTTTTCTTAATAAAATGTTTAGTTGAGGAATGTGTAAATTAAAGCAATTAAATTTAATCAACAAAATGTAGTGGCATTATAAGGATGATCATTAATAGCTAATGTGTAAGTTTAATAATCTCAAAAAAAAATTTCCCCCCCCCCCCCCCCCTGAAAATTTTCTGTATGCATCCCTGCCGGTATGTGTATATGTCAGTGATTACAAATATTGTGAGGGAAAAATGAACTTTCTGAGAGTTCATGTGCAGTGGCTTCCCAAAGTTTGTTAGTGTGTACTCCCCCTGGCTACTTCTGTGTGTGTACTTTGAAGGGAAAAAAAAGAAGCAGCTGATGATATTTCAATGTGTAGGAAGAGAGTGTGTATGTGTGTAATAATACTTCAGTGTCTAGGAAAGTTTGTTAGTGTGTACTCCCCTGGCTACTTCTGTGTGTGTACTTTGAAGGGGAAAAAAAAAAGCAGCTGATGATATTTCAATGTGTAGGAGGAGAGTGTGTATGTGTGTAATAATACTTCAGTGTCTAGGAAAGTTTGTTAGTGTGTACTCCCCCTGGCTACTTCTGTGGCCACTGAACTCATACCTTTGAAGAAAAAAACAAAAACAAAAACAAAAAAATAAAATAAATATAAAAGCAGCTATACTGACATAGAGCCACAGCCTACCCCCTAGTAATGTTTTACACAGCTGGCCTAGTGTGCACATTTACAGCATATCTACGGAACAATAGTTATTATTCTATTGTGTTAGGGGATGTTGTCAAAACACCTCTCTACTTGCTTTTTCTTAGGGGAAACACCACCAATGTGTCTGAGTTTATTTGTGTATGTGTGTGTGCTGGTGTGAAATTGATGTGTAGAATTGTGTGTGTGTGTTGTGTGTGTGTGTGTGTGTATTGGTATTGCTGTTAATTTCTTGGCTCAAGTCCCAAGGTCCAGAGTTCAACCCTCACTCTGGCAATTTTCATCTGGTTTTTTTCTTTTCTTTCTTCCTTCCCATCTGCCTCCCATCAGTCCACCCAGCTGTGATTGGGGACCTAGCATTTGCTGGGATGCACATTCAAGGCCTTTTGTCATGAAACAGCAATGGTCCAGGTGGGACTTCAGGAGAAAAGGCCTTTCTCCTGTGAGCTCTTAGCCCGGCTCCACTCATAGTGACTGCCAGATGTGTGTGACCCACTAAGAGAATTTGCATTTGCATATTGCATGTAGTGTGCATGTGTGTTTGGGAGGGGCATGTGTGTGTGTGTATGTGTGTGTGTATATGGGGTGGAATGGAGGGCATAGAAGGTGTTGTCCAGTTACTTCAGTTGTCCCATGGGACTGAGTGTGCTATGAATATCATTATAGGGTCTGCTACACATGTAGTAGTTTTAATGCCCACTCTGTATTTTTTTTTGGTGCAGTGTTTGTGTGTGTGTGTGTGTGTGTGTGTGTGTGTGTGTGTGTAGGTAGGTGGGTGAGTGTGAGCTAATACTAAAACTTTTAGTACTTGTGGTAATAGATATAATAATATTTTGGGTAAGGGGTATGTGTATGTGTGAGTATGAAATGAAATGGGAAGTGTAAAGATTCTGAGTGTGTGTATATGTATGATGATATTTTAGTGTGTAGGAGGAGAGTGTGTATGTGTGTGTGTACGGCAGAGAGTTTATAGACAGTTCAGAGTACATGATACAGTATGGCTTCTTGTGTTGAAGGTTGCAGTAATACGATGTGTGTGAGCAGCGTGGATGCAGTTTGTCAGAATGTGGTAAGGTGTGGTCAATTTTGGTTGCATTAATGTGATGTGGTTGGTTTACTGTGCTGTATGAGTATGTCCCTGTTATTACTTTGGGATTGCTAATGAGCTGGTGTAGGTTAGGACTGAACTAATGTTGACCCCTTACCAAACACCTATGTATTGGGCGACTATATATTCCTGTGTATACAAGCACGTGCTATCAGGAGATGATTATAATATACAGTTGAAATAAAGTAGACATGCAGAGAGTTTATTGACAGTTCAGAGTACACGATACCCTATAGATACGATGACCTGATGTGCATAGCCTAACGGTACAAATTTAATTATGTTATTAATTGCAGGAGCCATCCCCTACGAGCATGCCATAAGTGTGACCTCAATTGGACGTTTCCTGATCATGCCTTCTTCAAGGAGCGAGATGGGCTGGGTCAGGAGAGTCTCCTGAATGTGTTGAAGGCGTACTCCGTGTATGACAAGGAGGTTGGGTATGGCCATGGGATCCATTTATAGTGGGACTGCTTCTCTTCCAGGTATGTGTGTGCATACGTCTGCACATGCCCAGTACACACTCTGATGCAAAATCAGCACATTTGGGGAGGGGGTGGGGTTTATTTATTTATGCACAGACACAAGTGCTAGGATGTGTGATTTTATTTATTTTTCACAAACCTAATTATGAAACTTTTATCAGAGCAAGTTTAGATTTGTTTGAATATTGACATGCGTCCACCATAGTGTCAGGTAGAGTGTAGTGATGCTTGTGTGTTTGTAGAGTATTTCCAGAAAGGAATGAGATCATTGCACGAGAGTGAACCAGAACAACTGATACAGAGAGTGAACCAGAACAACTGATACAGAGAGTGAACCAGAACAACTGATACAGAGAGCTTTGAAGATAAAACTGCAGTCCAAGAGAATGAAGAAGTGAGTCAGAGGAGCCACACAGTTGTGGGAGGAGCCACACAGTAGGGGGAGGAGTTACACATTTGAGGGAGGAGTTACACAGTTGGGGGAGGAGCCACACAGTTGGCGGAGGAGCTACACAGTTGGGAGAGGAACCACACTGTTGGGGGAGGAGCTACACAGTTGGGGGAGGAGCTACACAGCTGGGGGAGGAGCCACACAGTTGGGAGAGGAGCTACACAGTAGGGGGAGGAGCCACACAGTTGGGGGAGGAGCTACACATTGGGGAGTAGCCCCATAGTTGGGGGAGGAGCTACACAGTAGGGGGAGGAGCCACATAGTTGGGGGAGGAGCCACACAGTAGGGGGAGGAGTTACACATTTGAGGGAGGAGTTACGCAGTTGGGGGAGGAGCTACACAGTAGGGGGAGGATTGGGTGAGTTACACATTTGAGGGAGGATTTACACATTTGGGGGAGGAGCCACACAGTTGGGGAGGACCCACACAGTAGAGGGATGAGCCACACAGTAGAGGGATGAGCCACACAGTAGGGGGAGCTACACAGTTGGGGAGGTTGGGGAGAGCCACACAGTAGAGGGATGAGCCACACATAGGGGGAGCTACACAGTAGGGGGAGGAGCCACACAGTAGAGGGATGAGGGGAGTTACACATTGGGGGGCCCACACAGTTTGGGGGAGGAGCCACACAGTTGGGGGAGGAGCCACACAGTTGGGGGAGGAGCCACACAGTTGGGGGAGGAGCCACACAGTAGAGGGATGAGCCACACAGTAGGGGGAGGAGCCACACAGTAGAGGGATGAGCCACACAGTTGGGGGAGGACACAGTTGGGGGATGAGCCACACAGTAGGGGTAGGAGCCACACAGTAGAGGGATGAGCCACACAGTAGGGATAGGAGCCACACAGTAGAGGGATGAGTCACACAGTAGGGGGAGGAGCCACACAGTAGAGGGATGAGCCACACAGTTGGGGGAGGAGCTATATGTTATATTTATTGGTGTGATAACTAGTATTTGTTGGTTGTGTTGTTTCTTTAGGTTGCTAAGGAATATTTGGATAAGAAAGCAAGGAAGGCTTTAGAGATCACTGAGATGATGGAAGGTAGGGGATGTCAGGATTACAGGTGATGCTGGAATGGAAGTACCACTACAGACAAGCAGTGACAACTGTGTATCTAACAAGTGAACCAGTCAATGTTGTCTCTCACTCAATTAACAATTGCATGGACACACTTACAGAATCATTTCACTACTAATGTGCCTGAGTATATATCCCAGGGGTTTCTCTTTAACAAAAACAAAATTCACTCTCTGTAATTTCCCAACTAAAACTTAGCACTGGGTTTAGGGTTTGATAGTTGAGGTGAGGAGAATCAGTTGTCACTGACAGAGATTCTGTGCATCTGATCTGATTTCTAGGAGAATATATAATCGGCAGCTCTTACAGACCTGTCACCTTCTTGACCGACCGCCCACACAGAAGTGGGAGGGGCTGATGAAGGTTGCAGCAACAGCATTGGTTTACTTGCATTGACACATTATATACTTTCACTCTGAATTATCTCTTCATATCCACACACATGCATGCTCCAAGTTTATGCACACACACACACATACTTTTCCAACATTTTTATCCATATTCACACCTAATCTCTCTACATCACTTACACATATGCATACCTGTGTTGTTTTAGTTGACTAATTTGACTAAAAACATTAGTTTTGGGGTATTTTTACTTTTGGTAAGAAAATAAAACTGAGCTCTTTAACTTTTAACCAAATTAATAATAGCATACAAGGGTAGTGTAGGTTTTCAAATAGTTTGGTAGTTAATGGTTACCCACACAACTAACAATAATGAGTATATTTCTGTATCCTGAGACTTGAGGCCAACTTTTGGACTGGATGGCACAGGTGATGCCAGATATCTTCTGAGTAACATTCATAGAGTCTTGCTATCTACACCCACTCACTGTTTTATCTGAGTTAGTTACTATGGAAATACCACATAATATAACACTGCCCTACAAGAATAAAAATATTAAAACTTATAAGCAACGTCATCTCATTTGTTTGTGTGTGCAATTTCTTGTGTCTAGTGAGGGAGCTGTGTAGCAGTGCTAGGTCTAGGTCTAGTGAGGGAGGTGTGTAGCAGTGCTAGGTCTAGTGAGGGAGGTGTGTAGCAGTGCTAGGTCTAGTGAGGGAGGTGTGTAGCAGTGCTAGGTCTATGTCTAGTGAGGGAGCTGTGTAGCAGTGCTAGGTCTATGTCTAGTGAGGGAGGTGTGTAGCAGTGCTAGGTCTATGTCTAGTGAGGGAGGTGTGTAGCAGTGCTAGGTCTAGTGAGGGAGGTGTGTAGCAGTGCTAGGTCTATGTCTAGTGAGGGAGGTGTGTAGCAGTGCTAGGTCTATGTCTAGTGAGGGAGGTGTGTTGCAGTGCTAGGTCTATGTCTAGTGAGGGAGGTGTGTAGCAGTGCTAGGTCTATGTCTAGTGAGGGAGGTGTGTAGCAGTGCTAGGTCTATGTCTAGTGAGGGAGGTGTGTAGCAGTGCTATGTCTATGTCTAGTGAGGGAGGTGTGTTGCAGTGCTAGGTCTATGTCTAGTGAGGGAGGTGTGTAGCAGTGCTAGGTCTATGTCTAGTGAGGGAGGTGTGTAGCAGTGCTAGGTCTATGTCTAGTGAGGGAGGTGTGTAGCAGTGCTAGGTCTATGTCTAGTGAGGGAGGTGTGTAGCAGTGCTAGGTCTATGTCTAGTGAGGGAGCTGTGTACCAGTGCTAGGTCTATGTCTAGTGAAGGAGGTGTGTAGCAGTGCTAGGTCTATGTCTAGTGAAGGAGGTGTGTAGCAGTGCTAGGTCTATGTCTAGTGAGGGAGGTGTGTAGCAGTGCTAGGTCTATGTCTAGTGAAGGAGGTGTGTAGCAGTGCTAGGTCTAAGTCTAGTGAGGGAGGTGTGTAGCAGTGCTAGGTCTATGTCTAGTGAGGGAGCTGTGTAGCAGTGCTAGGTCTATGTCTAGTGAGGGAGGTGTGTAGCAGTGCTAGGTCTATGTCTAGTGAGGGAGCTGTGTAGCAGTGCTAGGTCTATGTCTAGTGAGGGTGCTGTGTAGCAGTGCTAGGTCTATGTCTAGTGAGGGAGGTGTGTAGCAGTGCTAGGTCTATGACTAGTGAGGGAGCTGTTTAGCAGTGCTAGGTCTATGTCTAGTGAGGGAGCTGTGTAGCAGTGCTAAGTCTATGTCTAGTGAGGGAGGTGTGTAGCAGTGCTAGGTCTATGACTAGTGAGGGAGCTGTGTAGCAGTGCTAGGTCTATGTCTAGTGAGGGTGCTGTGTAGCAGTGCTAAGTCTATGTCTAGTGAGGGAGGTGTGTAGCAGTGCTAGGTCTATGTCTAGTGAGGGAGGTGTGTAGGAGTGCTAGGTCTATGTCTAGTGAGGGTGCTGTGTAGCAGTGCTAGGTCTATGTCAGTAAAGGATTTTTATGTGATTGTTTATTATTATTGTGTGTTGCTAAAAAATAGCACAAAAAAATCTTTAAAAATTAACTAACCAATTACTAGTTCTTTGCTTTCACATTTAAATTTCAGTCAGACCAACTCCCTCACCAACTTGTGTTATTTTGTGCTGTGCACGGCGGAGAGCTGGCAAGTCTCACTGTCATGCGCATGCCCAGTATAGTGCAGAGCTAGAGCTTGGGTGAATTAATAGTGAATTTCTTTGTTGCGCACACCACGCTAGCACTGCTGTAGACTTAACTTCTTGGACGGCTCCGTGGCAGTGCTGAGTTCCGCAGATATTGGTGGAGGATGTCTGACTCCACGTCCGTGGTCAGCTTTCTTTCGGACCCGTCCACGCTGCTGGCTTTGAGTGCAGTAGCAGTGGGTACAGCGTGGTATCTTAGCCGAAGTTCGCCCAGTGTTAGGCCTGTAGTTCCCCTTGATAACCAGAGCTTGGAAATACCAGTAAGTGCGCCAGCTGAGCGTAACAGCACAAGTTTCAAATATTTATATTGGGTCGGCGATATGTTCTTTTTTTTTAATTTTTGTTTTTGTTTTTTATTAACTCTACTTTGTATCATGAACTCATCTTTCTAAGTTGAGCTAGCCTGTACTACGTTCCTATCAGCTTGGATAGTGGTTAGTGAAGTATTGTCAGACTTGATGCAGTAATTATGGCTGGAGGAAGGGGAGGGGGGGGATACTGGTAGTGGCAACAGTAGTTTCTAATAGTCTTAAGGTTAGTGCTATACTGTGAGATGTTACACTATACTTGCTGCTATTTGTGCCCAATAAATCAAAAGTGTCTCGCGTGTCACTTGATTCACCTCGTAAGCTTCATTTGACAGGGCAGAGGAGGGAGGGGGGAGGTGGGGCTTTGTTTAGTAGTGGGAGGTCCCAGAACACTGATTGTATTCTTTGTTCAACTCAACCTCAGTCTCAATTAGCAATTGAATTAGTTAGAAAGTACAGCAACTAATACGAGGCAACAGCGACGCAACCAGCTGATAGAGAAGCTAAAACAACAACATTATTATTCTCAATCAGGGTTGCATTTAAGGAGAGAGGGGCGTGGCATTGCTCCTCCCTCCCGGGAAAGCCTTTGTTCCACTACGTTTATTTTTTGTAACATGAAGTCGGCACAGGTTTGCTTATACACTGCAAGTGTCTTTTAAATGCATACAGCAGTATACTCTAGAAACCCTCCTAAGATCTGGTAGAGTTGGTGTTGTCCCTCCCAGCAGCCCAGCTGGGTAGTCAATTACATGAATCACCATACACTGCCTCTGAACTTGCTGAGTTAGTCTGTTCTGTGGCTTGTGTGTGGCTTGCTTCATTTCTTCTCTGAGATTTCTTGTCTGGGGATTCTTCCACTATAGGATAGAATGAGTAATGGTTTCACTGTCTGTATGGAGAAGAGAGGCTTTGGGTGTGCACACACCACTATCACTCCCTCCACACACCACTATCACTCCCTCCACACACCACTATCACTCCTTCCACACACCACTATCACTCCCTCCACACACCACTGTCACTCCCTCCACACACCACTATCACTCCCTCCACACACCACTGTCACTCCCTCCACACACCACTATAACTCCCTCTTCCCCCTCCATGCAAATGCAAAATGTAAATTCTCTTGCAACCGCTAGCAGTTATGCGCACCTGGCAGAGCCAGGATGCCTGTGCACTAAGCAGGCACTGTGAACCATGCAAGCAAAGCTCCTGGAGCCTGGCTAGGAACTCGCAGGAGAAAGGCCTTTCCTCACAGCAAGTGGTGTGGGCACCCGAAGTCCCACCTGAACCATTGCTGTTTCATGAGAAAAGGCCTTGAATTTGCACCCTAGCAAATACCAGGTCCCCAATCACAGCTGGATGGACTGGTGGGGCTGGTGGGAGGCAGATGGAAAATTGCCAGTGGGGCTTGAACTCCAGGACCTCAGGCCCTAAGCCAGGACACAACCACTACACCACACAGCCACCACGCGGCACGCGCGCACACACACACAGAGTGATCGTGCAGGGTTTCAAACAGAGGTACTGGGATTCCCCCCCCCCCCCCCCCCCCCAGAATGTCATGAAATAAATTAATAATATTTACTACTTAATGGTATTCTGTGGTTATGATTTATAATGGTATTCTGTGATTTTGTTGTTTGTATATCTAATGTTTGGTGAAAGTTCACTTCAGTTAATTGAGGTCCTTCAATTGCAATACACATTAGTCTTCAATTGCAATACACATTAGTCTTCTAAGATTGATGTCACTAATTCTAGACCTGAGACGATTTTTAATCGAATGGGTGTGGTTTCAGCAAAAGTGGGTGTGGTCAAACTAGCGTGTGTGACCCCCCCCCTCCTCCCAGAAAAAAATCCTGTATGAGCCTGTCGTGTGTTCAGGTAACAGTTTGAGGTGTTTGTATGTGTGATTGTTTGTTGGCTCTACAGTATAAGATAATTACTGAATGGAATGATATCTACCTCATAGCCTGGAGGCATCTTATAGGGGGTGTGGTGAAATACATATACATTATGTTGGTGTGTTTTATTTAGGATACTGGCAGGTCTCGCTCCTCCCACCTGGCTAAGGTAGGACTGGTTACTCCCTCTGAGTGCAGTGAGAAGACTCTGTACGAGATCTTTCAGGCGGGAAAGAAAGTGTCCGGTAAGGAGTGGTTAAGGAGGAGAGAGGGAGGGAGGTGTGTTGAAACAGAAAGAACTAGAGATAGGCAAGATAAGAAAGGTGAGAAAGCAAAGGTGAAGAGAATACTTTGGAACGTGTAAAGCTCACTAAGTGATGTGAAATTCATAACAAATTAAGTTTTACAAATGAACAACCCAGTAATCTGTGAACTGCATAACCTTGAAGTACTGAATGATTAGTGGTCACTAGTGAGTGTGTCCCACTTCACCTGATCTGCCGTCTGTATGCTCGTGCATGTGTGCGTGCAGGTCATGGTGATGGGGAAATATTGAAGTTTGGACCAATAAAAGATATGTCAGTTTCCATGGTAACTGCCATATAGAGCCTGGACCATACAGACAGTCTCATCTTTTTCATATAAAGTTTGTATCTGAGTTAGTATCTGGGGGTGTGTCCTGTAGATTGGATGAAGTCACATGATAATTAGTTGTGTCATGCGTGGGTGGGAGCATTGCTGTTTATATTTGTTTGTTTGTTTGTGGTCAGTCACTCACTCTAGCATGCACTTCCAAGTGAAGCTCTACAGACAATGCTCGGATACAATTCAAAGCCATTTATTAGTTTCTCCGAGTTTTATTGTTACTATATTTAGGTCTTCCTTGCAATGTTACTATATTTAGGTCGTCATTGATCTGATTGCATTCGTTCACTTCATTCTGTTTGTTAACACTTAAGGAAACATTAACACAATTTATCTAGTATCCCCATTTTAAATTTCATCTGTGAAAAATTTTAAAACAAGCTGGTTTCAACTGTGTAGGTATGGATATCAAGATTTACCAAAAAATAGCTAGGTGCGATAGAGGGTGGGGAATTTGCCTTATAAGGTCGTTAACTCTGGCCTATTGCATATAAAATTGTATCTCAGCAACGGAAGATGTCAGGGGGGTCAAAATGTACCGAATTACCCAAGGAGGAGCCAAAAAATAAAATTGGACATAAAAGACCAAACCTTGACTTCCAAATAAGGTCAAAGATCAAAAGTATCATTGAAGTGACGTCTTTTATATCCCACAATGTCAAAGAATCTGATTATAACTTTTACTATGACTAAATACATGTAATGTCCATTTCCTCCTCATCACTGTCAACCTCCTCCACATCCACTCCATTGCTACAGTGTCCACAGCACACACCGCATGCAGGCACACATGACATGCCAGCTCTCATGCAGCTGCATTTCATGCTTTGGCACTGCCTCTCCCCTTCCTTCCCAGCAAAAAAATCCTGTAAGATCTTGTCAGATCTTACAGGATCAGTAGGATCCTATAAGAATGGACAAGATCCTATTTGTACTAACAAGATCTTGCAAGAACTGATTAAGATCCTATAAGTTTTGTTTAAATCATGTAATATACCTTATAAATTCCTGCAAGTTCTTACAAGAACTGATTAAGATTCTGAAAGTTTTGTTAAGAAATAAATCATGTAATACCTTATAAATTCCTGCAAGTTCTTACAAGAACCGATAAAGATTCTGAAAGTTTTGTTAAGAAATAAGTCATGTAATATACCTTATAAATTCCTGCAAGTTCTTACAAGAACTGATTAAGATTCTGAAAGTTTTGTTAAGAAATAAATCATGTAATACCTTATAAATCCCTGCAAGTTCTTACAAGAACTGGTTGAGATTATAATAAGTTTTGTTATGTGTAAAATCTTACAAATTCCTGTAAGACTAAAGAAAGACATATACATATCCACTGGAGTCACCTAGAAGTATATCGACTTATTAACAGTCCACATGACATGTTTGTAAGTTTAATTCTTTGCTTTTATGACCTGTAGTGGTCTATTGTGTATACTTCTAGAATTCAATCATTTAGACCGTTCCTCTGCCTATATTAATTTTAATAGGTAATTTTCAAGTACATAATTTTAGTTTGTGTGATTCAGATTCCTTCCCCCATTTACGAAAAAGCATCATGTATGAAGAACTGTTATAAATCATCATTGTTTGACTTAAACGATTATAGGAGTCAAGATGATTACTATGTAAAAAAGAAAAAAAATGTGAGGTTGAAAAAGTCCAAAATGTGGCAAAAATGGAGAGACAAAAGATACTGAATTAGTGGTGTTCAACTTTGTTTGGCAAAGTTGAGGGAGGACATTCTTTGTTCCATGAATGCCGCTTCAGAAATCCATTGAATCGAATAGCACCACAAGGGTCCCCATCGACGGACAAACTCACACATGTGTATCAAACTATGAAAGTTCAATGAACACATGGTTTGAGGGTACAAAATTGGCATTAATTCATAAAATCTGGCAAGCATGCAATGAGCTATTTGTAGGTGCTGTTGAGATATATTGCAGCCAAGTAAAATATGAATGGAACTAACTAGCAATGAGGAGAAGTGATACAGGTAGTCTGCTGGAAAATCCACTTGCAATAGTACAGGAATAGAATATATCAAAAGCCCGGCCCGATATTCAGATGCTTTCCAATACTTTGAAGTATGTATAGACCTAGGAGTTCGCCAGAATTCATAAGAGGGTTTAATGCGCAACAAAGCTTTATCAATTTCTTTCATTTTCCTACCAAGGTAAAATCTGGACTGGTGATACTTTGTGTCAAACCAAGAATTAAAAAGAGATTTAGTAACTCCTTCCAAAACAGCATGCATGTAGTCTATAGGAACAGCATTGGTAAGGGAAATACTGGATATAATGATCCAATCTTTTTCTCTCCATAATCATGGTACAAATATCTGAGCAGTTTGATACCAAGATCAATAATGTGGGGTATTTAGTTGCTGAGATACTTCATTTTTAAGATTTTGGGCAAGGTCGATGACCTTTTGAACTCTAAGAAGTTTCCCCCGCCCCCTTTTTTACCTAGCTTTTTTTTGGTAAATCTGGACACCCAAACCTACCAAAATCAGTTGAAACCAGCTTGTTTTAAAATTTTTCACAGATTGGATCTCAAAATGCTTATTTTGGGATACTAATCCTTTAGAAAAGGGATCTAAGTCGTCTGTTAGTGTGATAGCCAGTCTTCTTGTTGTAGTCTGTTAGTGTGATAGCCAGTCTTCTTGTTGTAGTCTGTTAGTGTGATAGCCAGTCTTCTTGTTGTAGTCTGTTAGTGTGGTAGCCAGTCTTCTTGTTGTAGTCTGTTAGTGTGATAGCCAGTCTTCTTGTTGTAGTCTGTTAGTGTGGTAGCCAGTCTTCTTGTTGTAGTCTGTTAGTGTGGTAGCCAGTCTTCTTGTTGTAGTCTGTTAGTGTGATAGTCAGTCTTCTTGTTGTAGTCTGTTAGTGTGATAGCCAGTCTTCTTGTTGTAGTCTGTTAGTGTGATAGCCAGTCTTCTTGTTGTAGTCTGTTAGTGTGATAGCCAGTCTTCTTGTTGTAGTCTGTTAGTGTGATAGCCAGTCTTCTTGTTGTAGTCTGTTAGTGTGATAGCCAGTCTTCTTGTTGCAGTCTGTTAGTGTGATAGCCAGTCTTCTTGTTGTAGTCTGTTAGTGTGATAGCCAGTCTTCTTGTTGTAGTCTGTTAGTGTGATAGCCAGTCTTCTTGTTGTAGTCTGTTAGTGTGATAGCCAGTCTTCTTGTTGTAGTCTGTTAGTGTGATAGCCAGTCTTCTTGTTGTAGTCTGTTAGTGTGATAGCCAGTCTTCTTGTTGCAGTCTGTTAGTGTGATAGCCAGTCTTCTTGTTGTAGTCTGTTAGTGTGATAGCCAGTCTTCTTGTTGTAGTCTGTTAGTGTGATAGCCAGTCTTCTTGTTGCAGTCTGTTAGTGTGATAGCCAGTCTTCTTGTTGCAGTCTGTTAGTGTGATAGCCAGTCTTCTTGTTGTAGTCTGTTAGTGTGATAGCCAGTCTTCTTGTTGTAGTCTGTTAGTGTGACAGCCAGTCTTCTTGTTGTAGTCTGTTAGTGTGATAGCCAGTATTCTTGTTGCAGTCTGTTAGTGTGATAGCCAGCCTTCTTGTTGTAGTCTGTTAGTGTGATAGCCAGTCTTCTTGTTGCAGTCTGTTAGTGTGATAGCCAGTCTTCTTGTTGTAGTCTGTTAGTGTGATAGCCAGTATTCTTGTTGCAGTCTGTTAGTGTGACAGCCAGTCTTCTTGTTGCAGTCTGTTAGTGTGACAGCCAGTCTTCTTGTTGCAGTCTGTTAGTGTGATAGCCAGTCTTCTTGTTGTAGTCTGTTAGTGGTAGCCCAGTCTTCTTGTTGTATCTGTTAGTGTACAAGCCAGTCTTCCTTGTTGGTCTGTATGTGTGACAGCCATCTTCTTTCTTGTTGTAGTCGTTAGTGTGATAAGCCCGTCTCTCTTGTTGTGTCTGTTAGTGTGATCGCCAGTCCTCTTTGTTGTAGTCTTTAATGTTACAGCCATCTTCTTGTTGCAGTCTGTTAGTGTGACAGCCAGTCTTCTTGTTGTAGTCTGTTAGTGTGATAGCCAGTCTTCTTGTTGTAGTCTGTTAGTGTGATAGCCAGTCTTCTTGTTGTAGTCTGTTAGTGTGACAGCCAGTCTTCTTGTTGTAGTCTGTTAGTGTGACAGCCAGTCTTCTTGTTGTAGTCTGTTAGTGTGATAGCCAGTCTTCTTGTTGTAGTCTGTTAGTGTGACAGCCAGTCTTCTTGTTGCAGTCTGTTAGTGTGATAGCCAGTCTTCTTGTTGTAGTCTGTTAGTGTGATAGCCAGTCTTCTTGTTGCAGTCTGTTAGTGTGACAGCCAGTCTTCTTGTTGTAGTCTGTTAGTGTGACAGCCAGTCTTCTTGTTGCAGTCTGTTAGTGTGATAGTCAGTCTTCTTGTTGTAGTCTGTTAGTGTGATAGCCAGTCTTCTTGTTGCAGTCTGTTAGTGTGACAGCCAGTCTTCTTGTTGTAGTCTGTTAGTGTGATAGCCAGTCTTCTTGTTGTAGTCTGTTAGTGTGACAGCCAGTCTTCTTGTTGTAGTCTGTTAGTGTGACAGCCAGTCTTCTTGTTGCAGTCTGTTAGTGTGACAGCCAGTCTTCTTGTTGTAGTCTGTTAGTGTGATAGCCAGTCTTCTTGTTGTAGTCTGTTAGTGTGATAGCCAGTCTTCTTGTTGTAGTCTGTTAGTGTGATAGTCAGTCTTCTTGTTGTAGTCTGTTAGTGTGATAGCCAGTCTTCTTGTTGTAGTCTGTTAGTGTGATAGCCAGTCTTCTTGTTGTAGTCTGTTAGTGTGATAGCCAGTCTTCTTGTTGTAGTCTGTTAGTGTGATAGCCAGTCTTCTTGTTGCAGTCTGTTAGTGTGATAGCCAGTCTTCTTGTTGTAGTCTGTTAGTGTGATAGCCAGTCTTCTTGTTTTGTAGTCTGGTGATAGCCAGTCTTCTGTTGTAAGTCTGTTAGTGTGATCGCAGTCCTTCTTGTTGTAGTCTGTTAGTGTGATGCCAGTCTTCTTGTTTTGTAGAAAAAAAAAAAAGGGAAAGGTGTTTTACGGGGGAGCAGAAAGTTAGTGAAGTGGAGAGGAAAGGGGGGGTAGGGTAAGTGGGGGGTAGTTATCCGGCGATAGCGGGGCTAAAAGGTAAAAAGATGAGGGAGAGGAAGGTATGAAGGACTGGTCTGTTAGTGTGTAGCCGTCTCTTGGTGGAAGTCTGGTTAGTGTGACAGCCAGTCTTCTTGTTGTAGTCTGTTTAGTGTGACACCAGTCTGCTTGTGTAGTCTGTTGTGTGACCGCCAGTCTTCTCTTGTTGCATCGGTTAGTGTATAGCCAGTCTCTTGTTGCGTCTGTTAGTGTGATAGCCAGTCTTCTTGTTGTAGTCTGTTAGTGTGACAGCCAGTCTTCTTGTTGTAGTCTGTTAGTGTGACAGCCAGTCTTCTTGTTGCAGTCTGTTAGTGTGATAGCCAGTCTTCTTGTTGCAGTCTGTTAGTGTGACAGCCAGTCTTCTTGTTGCAGTCTGTTAGTGTGATAGCCAGTCTTCTTGTTGCAGTCTGTTAGTGTGATAGCCAGTCTTCTTGTTGTAGTCTGTTAGTGTGATAGCCAGTCTTCTTGTTGTAGTCTGTTAGTGTGATAGCCAGTCTTCTTGTTGTAGTCTGTTAGTGTGATAGCCAGCCTTCTTGTTGTAGTCTGTTAGTGTGATAGCCAGTCTTCTTGTTGTAGTCTACTTTTTTAACTTGCGTCTGCAGAATATGTTTGCCGGCTGGTACAGTTAACTCATTATCATTGTACTATTTAACCTTTAGCTAGTGTTCAGATTGTGTATTTACTCGTGTGTTTGTGTGTGTGTGTGTTGTATCCCAGGCAACGGTCCTTGTCTCGGTTGGCGTCCTGGTTCAGACCAGCCGTACAAGTGGATCAGTTATGGAGAGGTGGAGAAGCGAGCCGTAGAGTTTGGGGCGGGGCTTAGTGCCCTCGGAGTGGAGACCGGCACAAACAACATGATTGGTATCTGCTCACAGAATAATGTTGAGGTGAGCGAGATGTGGGCAGAGTTTGAGTGAAATGTGGGTGGAGTTGGTGAGTCAGATGTGGGAGGAGTTGGTGTGTTTGTTGGAGGAGGAGTTTCTAGGCAATTATTAGTACAGCTTCATCTTCAGAAGTTGATGGTCTAATTTTTAACTAGGGTTGCCAAGTAATGCAGTGGTGCTCTTTAATTAGAATTCCACATTCATCCTTTGGTTGTCAATGATGATATAGATTTCTTAGCAATCTGCTGATTGAGGTGTTTGTTGGGTCTGCCCAATGCATACAAGTGCAGTCATTAGAATTACACCCGACCACACACTCACCTGGTGGAAGTCTCATTTCAGGAGAGAGGTGCATCTGAAGTGACTGACTTGCTGGCATTCTCTTGAAGTACGCACAGGAGCAAGACTGATGAACATCATAGAGTTCCAGCCACGCCTACTTGAGGCTGTATTGTAATTCACAGCATCTTGCTGTGTCTCTAACTGTAGCACGTGCTATTGCTGAAATGATCTGCATTTCCTATAGGCTAGTAACAATTCACTGAAGTAGTAGCTGTGAAATTTTGACTTCTTATTTTAGCTTCAGTTTCACTGTATCTTCAGATACCAGAGGAAGTATTGGTTGTTCTCAAAGAGGGAATGATTGAGGCTCTGATTTAGTGTGGAAGTGTGTGGTGTGATGGTGGTGGGAGGGAGAGGGGGGAGGGGGGGGGGGCTATAGCAGGTAATGACTTGCTACTTTACTGGTTTTCAAACTTTATATATCAACTAGTTCATCACAGCGTTAGGATAGGCCTCCACTCTAAATCTAGTTTGCTGAAGAAAAGAAAACGGTGCAAGAAGAAAAGGAAAAAAAAGGAAAAAATGTATGGTGTAAGTGTGTGGTGGGTGACAAACTGCCTCTAATCTAATTTTGTTGCTAGCTAGTTGAATTTTCACCAGCTATCCTTCTTGGAATTTGATAGATTATTTCAGTAATGGTGCCAGAGTATCAAGCATTGTGTCTGGAATCCAAATGGGTGCAAAGTAAGCGTGGCTTGAAGTCTATGATGTCATCATACAAGTCTGTTGCTGCTTTGTCTTCAAATGTAGTAATTTATTATTAATTGGTAAGGGATTATCAAAGAAGTAGTACATGCCGCTTCTTATTCTTAAATTATGTAAAGATGAGGGTGTGTAGTGGTACGGGATATCCGTAAAGGATATCACAGGTATCTATATAATACTATACGCTTGTGTGTCAGTAACTATGACAATGACCACAGTGTGTTGTATTCCATGAATACTTCATGAGCTGGTCCTGGTTGGTAGAGTGTCACATGGAACTAGAGTGGGTAAACGTATCCATTCTTTAGAATGCGATTAAGAACAATGCAATTAAAATGATGACCTAATTTGTCCTAAAAGTCAGGTGAAAACCTTCAGGAACTAGATTCCAAAGCCAAAGTCCATGACCATAGAATAGAATGACAAAAGAGCTCGAGAAGGCATGAGAGACCGACAAAGGGAAAGGTGTCCTGACTCTAGAAGAAAGAGCTTAATAGAGGAAAGGTATGGATAGCTGAGAGGACTCAGGAAAAGAGAGCAAATAGGGCAACTGGAGTCTAAATCAAGTAGTAGAGGGTGATAAGAATTGAAATACTGTATGCCACTCATTCCTTAAAGTTATTACATCCAAGCGCCATCTTGGTGTGGGGGGGTGGGGGGGGGGGGGGGGGGGGTACTTGCTAGTTAGTTATAATAAATTATCCCAATTCCTCAGGGACTGAGAAAGCTCGTACTGCTAATCATCACTGCAACTATCTACTCCAATACAGTCTTCAAACTGTATCATTATAATCAAACTGTAACATTTTCAGCCATTTTTATTTCAGTGGGATGAAATGTTAACCCATTGGTGTGAGTTTAATGAGTGGGTGTGGTTTTGATTGTTGTAGTGGGTGGTGACGGAGCAGTCTTGCACCCTGTACTCTCGTGTTGTGGTTCCTCTGTACGACACTCTGGGACCGGAAGCTGTCACTTACATCATTGACCTCAGTAAGTGACCACGCCCACCAATGGGTGTGGTAGTGGGTGTGGCATACACTAAGTGGCGGTTATCATTGAAGATGCTAGATAGGAGGCTGTAGTAATGGAGCTATTTGTGTGTTTAATGAGTCAATATTTCAAATATCCACTGTACAAGACTGCACTGAAGAGGATGGTATAGTTAGTGCCACTATGGAACTGAGTTATTATGCTATATAGCTTCGTTTTAGTGTGTGTGTGTGTGTGTGTGTGTGTGTGTGTGTGTGTGTGTAGCTAGCCTGACTACAGTGGTGTGCCAGTCCACTAAGGTGATGTGTGTGTGTGTGTGTGTGTGTGCAGCTAGCCTGACTACAGTGGTGTGCCAGTCCACTAAGGTGATGTTACTATTGAAGCAAGCGAATACAGTGGTCAGTTTGAAGACTGTCATAACTATGGGGTCAAAGTTTACAGATGAAGAGAAATCTTTGGCCAAAGACATCGGGATATCTCTGTACACATTTGAAGAAGTCATGGTG
>WLWD01004832.1_pt1 | contig 28355 bp, 19 predicted proteins | sample 6712731 | NCBI WGS metagenome assembly WLWD01 (sample SAMN12718690, study PRJNA576275) | sponge metagenome | isolation source: marine sponge | host: Mycale hentscheli | place: New Zealand: South Island, Marlborough, Capsize Point | collected 2014-11-01
GTGTCTTTGTTGTGGATGGTGTTTTTGTTGTGGATGGTGTCTTTGTTATGGATGGTGTCTTTGTTGTGGATGGTGTTTTTGTTGTGGATGGTGTTTTTGTTGTGGATGGTGTCTTTGTTGTGGATGGTGTCTTTGTTGTGGATGGTGTCTTTGCTGTGGATGGTGTCTTTGTTGTGGATGGTGTCTTTGCTGCGGATGGTGTCTTTGCTGTGGATGGTGTCTTTGTTGTGGATGGTGTCTTTGTTGTGGATGGTGTCTTTGCTGTGGATGGTGTCTTTGCTGTGGACGGTGTCTTTGCTGCGGATGGTGTCTTTGTTGTGGATGGTGTCTTTGCTGTGGATGGTGTCTTTGTTGTGGATGGTGTATTTGTTGTGGATGGTGTCTTTGTTGTGGATGGTGTCGTTGCTGCGGATGGTGTCTTTGTTGTGGATGGTGTCTTTGTTGTGGATGGTGTCTTTGTTGTGGATGGTGTCTTTGTTGTTGATGGTGTCTTTGTTGTGGATGGTGTCTTGTCTTTGCTGTGGATGGTGTCTTTGCTGTGGATGACGTCTTTGCTGTGGATGGCGTCTTTGCTGTGGATGACGTCTTTGCTGTGGATGGTGTCTTTGCTGTGGGTGGTGTCTTTACTGTGGATAGTGTCTTCACTAGACATTCACTAAGTTTTCATTTTTTTATATTATAATAGCTATTCTTTGTACTATTATATGAAATATAATCATTATATTTTTTGTAGCAAAAGAACCATCAGATAAATGGTGGAGGTTTGCTGATTTTATTACTGGAGAAGAGTCTGAAGGAGTTCAACAAGCAGAGGAAGTCAAAGTAGCTGCAGATAGAAATAAGGAGCAGATTAAAACTAATAATTTAACAGAAAAACCAGAGTCTATTTCTTCACAAACTTCTCCTTCACCTGCTCATCCTTTTCCTACTCCAGCTTCCATATCTACTTCAGAAGGAGACAAAGATGACATTCACAAAAGTCATTCAGACGGTAAGGAGATATCAAAATTATGAATTTGATGAACCCTCATCATTAGACTGATCTTCCAGTACTTCTATACTGTTATTGTTATATATTACAGCATGTAGGTTTATGCTAGTCTCTAATACAAAAGTTTGACTTGCATGAAAAAGTCAGTCAGAGTGGGTTAACTCCATAACAACTAGATATTCGCTAGCCATCGATTACAAAGTCATCTCAGACAAAAAGAATAACTTATCTGCTACTATTCAAATATCATTATCGGTCAGGCAATTAAGGGTGCCCTGCTACTAGAATCTGTGGTCATTTAATCATTCAGTATAATAGCGCGGAACTGCCTGTAACCCAATCCCAAGTTACTCTATATTCATGCAAGGTCAGCACTCTTGTTGTACTTTAGTGCCAAAAATCTACCAGTTACAGTGAAGCGTGAGGATAAGCAGGTCCTAGAACTAACTGTTGTATAATATTCCGAAACAGTTTCTTCAAATAATACTTGCAGTGTAAGGGATTGGCTACTATTCAGACTCCACTGCATATAGACTCCGTCATCATCACTTCAGTTCTTTCTGTCTTGGTAGCTATTGCTAGTATCCTTCAGCCCTATTAGTTATTAGTCAAGTAGCTTAATTGAAATTCTCTACCGTTGGTTAAAGTTTCATAAGTTTCCCTCTCCTGCTCTCTTTTTTCTGAAATATCTCGGCTTTTCTTATTTCCCACTTCCCTTTCTTTAGCGCTTTCTTCTCGAGTCATGGTGTCACTTTTCCTTTGTCTACCTGTCCTGCTTCTGAATCTCTCTGTCCTACTACCATGATTGTGAACTTAAGCTTTGCAAACACTTTCCTTCTTTTTCACCTTCCTTTTTTAAACTGACTCCGCCTTTATTCATTGATTCCAGCCACTTTTTAGTTACAATTAATCGCTCGCATTTTTGCCTTCTCTTCCATTCCATTTTAGACCTATGCTGCCTAACTTCACCTATTGCACCCGCTGATTAATTGCTTTTTACCTTCTCTTTCGCCTTTAAACATATGCTACCTTTCCTCGTCTATTACACCCGCTTTTAAGAATTAACCACGTTCTACTGAATGTGATGACACTTTACCCATCGTGTAATGACGATGCTTTACCGAACCATTTGAAGCCCATGAATTATACACACCGTCGATCGTGATACTAACACACAAGCGTATTATTATATAGATTAACTGTCTTTGCCTGAGGTCATTGATGCGTTTGACGTCGCGATAAAATTAAGTCCATAAGGAAAGGGTTAATGAAATGTGCAGGAATGACTGGACAAAAGCATGAAATTTTTTTGGTAATTTTTTATATCTAACTAAAGATTATTTGATAGGTTCCAAATATTTTGCACCCATAATTTTTTTTGTCAAAGCAATTATTTTAGGGTGAAGTTCATAAAATTAAAATTTTCAGCTGGTACTCATCAATATCAAAGTATAGCATCAATACGAGGATATTAAGAGTGTCAACAAGTTTACTTCATGCAATAGCAGCTACAAAGATCTGTACAATCCCAGTTTGCTTTCTTGCAGCCACATCTGGCACTACAACCATTTGTGCTCTTGCAACCACACTTGATAAGCTCCATCAGGCATTGCTAGCGATGGTTAGTGTAGTCCAGTAGTGCTCCATCAGGCATTGCTAGCTATGGGTAGTGTAGTCCAGACAGGTACCCATGTGCTGCATGCATGTGCTCTCATCAAGCATTGCTAACTATGGGTAGTGTAGTCCAGACAGGTACCCATGTGCTGCATGCATGTGCTCTCATCAAGCATTTCTAACTATGGGTAGTGTAGTCCAGACAGGTACCCATGTGCTGCATGCATGTGCTCTCATCAAGCTTCCATCCTGGAGATTCTGGAGATGGCCTGTTCTGTTCACTTACAGTGCTTCCAACTTAAAGAGTGGATTTTTTGAAACAACTGTATAGACCCTCACTACAGTCATTTAACATACACATACCTTTTCTTCATCATCCCAACAATGTTTACAATAGTAAAACTGCCTGTTTAGAGAATGGAAAACGGAGAACAGCACTTTTCTCATTCACTCTAATACATTTTACGCCATTTTTTTTGATGTCAAGATTTTGCGGTAGTTCGTCATTAAACGTAACTAGTTAACGAGCTAAGGTCGAACGGTTATTTCCCCGAGCGGTAAGACGGGACTTTCCCTAACTGCAATCGGCTGTATGGATTCTCATCGTTCTACTAGCAGCAGTAAACGAAGTCGAAATCAGTCAGAATTGTTGGCTGGTATATTACTAACTTGGAGCCTAGCCTATCCAAGTGGTCATCTTTTCAAGAGCTGAAGAAAAGCTGAAGGAGTTTAATACTCCCAAGGCTCCCAGCATTCGGTATTCTGACAACATCAGGGCGATGCAGTTGGAGTCCTACAGGTTGTGCAGCTCCAGACGGAAGCTAAAACGCTGGCCGTGATAGGCAGTAGAGCCGTAAAACTTGATACCTGCTAGGGCCTGAGATACAACCGTAGCAGCTAAATCAGCCATACCCGTGTAACAATTAGCGGTAAACTGGCGCCCTTGCACAAATACGCATGCGCTGTTTTGTGATGTCGCGTTTACGTGTACTACAGGCCCACAGCCGCTCTCAACGTCATCATTTGATGACCCTTACCGTGCGTAATTTTTTTTTGGTGAAAAACAGCCACAACTCACTCAATTTTCAAGGTATAGCTACCAAAGTTATACATAATAATTTTAAGGCAATTTTACATCATGTGTCAAATTTTTAGAGATATAACTCAATAAATTCAAAAATCCTGGCTTAAACACTTTTTTTCTTAAAATTTAAAATATTTCGAGATTCAAATTTCGTGTGCCCACAAAATCTGGCTCATATGAAACTTCAGGTATTAAAGTATCAGTATACCAAGTTATAGAGATAAGGAAAAATAATTTCTCTTTTTTCAGCTTAAACACTTCCAAATTCACTGTCTTGAAGCTCCCAGTTCCATCATCTATAACCACAACAATAACCACAAACCCACAAAATTGTTTTGTCTGTATGTTAATATGACATTAATGTATAATAATACAAATTTTTAGCTTTCTATTACACATACTTGAGAAATTATAGCAGAATTAGCAACCTTAACCAAAAAGCTAAAAAATCCACTCTTTAAGCTGGAAGCACTGTATTCACTAGTGCTCCATATGCTGTGGAGTTGATACTCAAATATTTATAGTTCTTTCCTATACAAAGGCCACCCAAATATTCACAGAAGTATTTAATGTAAGTAAATAATGGAATTTGCCAACAAGGATGGCAAGAATATCTGTATCCACAGTTTGGATCAAACATGTACTGCAGCCAACCATCAGTGAATCTATCACATGAATCTTTGCCATCAGGATAATTGGCAGACACGATCTTCTGAGAGAGAAACTCAAACAATTTTTGTGTATTGATATCATTCCGTAAGAAATCTCATTCCTTTGCCTCAGTTTTGTCTTGTAGATGTTTTGATGCTGTTGTCTGTAAGAGTCCCACACTAAGTCTACCCGGGTAGATTGTTGTAACTGCTCTGTTATATGGGGATCAAAGACGATGCTGACATACTCATCTAATGTAGATACTGTGTTGACAGGAAGTAGGTGTACCAGAGCAGCACTGTTATACACTGCTTGGTCTTCAGAGCTCATCCATTACAGTTTGCAAGTTCAGGTTCAACAGCTCTCAGGAGATGTTTCAAGAAATGGATTCCCCATATCATGAAACACTTGTACAAGGGAGAGAAATTGCTGCTTGAACAATTTTTGAGCAGAAAATTTTTCTTCATGATGATAATGCTTCTCAGCTATGTGTGGGTTATACTGAATCAAAATTCTTTCCTCGTCATGCCTGCTCAGGTCCAGCAATCCTCCACTTTCTAAAGGCTGCAGGGTTTTCAGTCAGTCCTACAACACCACTGCAACTATTTACCATCATATTGTTTTGTTCATGGGCTTGATTTATAGGCATTGCTGAGAGGTGATTTGTAGTCTTAGTAACAACCCAGTGACCATGGTCTTGAAATTCCTTGACAATAGACTGTGGAAGGTTTTCTAAGTCATGAATGTGGACTGGCAGCCAATGAGCACAGTGAGTATGGTCAAATGCAAAGGCATGGGACTATTGACTTTAGAGACTCAACATAGAGAGGACATTTTTTTCACTATTTTCCGTGACAAAAAATGAGCACCACCATGAGTTCCATTCAAAGTGCAGTGTCCCTTGACGCATTGCAATTTGCAGTAGCACAAGTTATCTTGCTCAGTTATCATTCTCTACCATTGGTTAAGTTACATAAGTTCCCTCTCCTGCTCTCTTTGTTCTAGAACTATCTGAGCTTTTCTTATACCCCACCTTTCCTTTCTTCAGCTCTTCTTCTTGAGTTAAGGAGTCCCCTTTCCTTTGTCAATCTCTCCTGCTTCTGAAATTCTGTCCTTTTGTACTTTCACCTTCCTTTTGGAAACTAACCCCTGCTTTTATTCCTCGATTCCACTCACTTTTTAGTTACAATTAAGCGCTCGCCTTTTTGCCTTCTCTTCCCATCCATTTTAAACCTACACCGCCTTACCTCGCCGATTCCACACGCTTTATAGTCACGATTAATCACCTTTCACCTTCTCTTCTGTACTTTCGCCTTCCTTTTTGAAACCCACGCCGCCTTCTGTTGTCAATTGCACCCACTTTTTAGAATTAACCGCTTTCTACTGAATATGGTGATATTTTACCATACCATACAAGCTCATGAATAATTCATGAATACCGTATAGCGGGAAATTTCCGTGGGGTTTAATTTTCGCGGTTTTCGAGGTTCAACCCTTATCCGCGAATAATAAACCCTCGAATTTCATTAATGACAAAAAGGGGTGTGGTCACGCATGGCCTGATTCAGCACAGCAATTTTAGTGATGTCTCTGTTGAAGTACTTCAAGAGAGCGGAGAAAGGAGAAACAAACGGGCTCCCAGAACCTCAAGGTCCACTGTCAGAGATTATTCCATCATCTTCAATTTCAGCTGCTAACAGTGAAGTGGAGAAATGTGGACACCTAGAGGCAGCTTCTGGTAAGAAAAGGAGTCACTATGCCAAGTTCACCCCAGAACAGAAGGCTGAAGTAGGATGTAGGGCTGCTGAGCATGGAGTGGCATCCACTATTCGCCATTATGCCAGCCAATTCACTTTGAAGGAGACTACGATTCGGGGTTGGAGGGACAGTTATATCAAAGAAATAAAGAAGAGAAAAATGGAGAATAAACCTGTGAATGTCACTAAGCTTCCTGAGAAGAGGAGAGGTCGTCCGTTATTATTGGGAGAAGAATTGGACAGGCAAGTACAGGCGTACATAACTGCTCTACGCAGTAATGGAGCTGTAGTAAACACAGCCATAGTTATGGCATGTGCAGAAGGTATTGTACGAAGCAAGGACAGCAACTTACTTTTTAGCAATGGTGGTCACATTGCCTTAACCAAGGATTGGGCCAAGAGTATTCTTCACCGAATGGGTCTGGTGAAGAGAAGAGCCAGTACGAAGTCTGAAGTGAGTGTTGAAAACTTTGAGGAGCTAAAAGAGCAGTATTTGATAGACATTAAGGCCAATGTTGTGATGGATGAAATACCTGATGAACTTGTAATTAATTGGGACCAAACTGGAATCCACTATGTTCCAGTATCATCGTGGACCATGGAAAAGGAAGGGTCAAAGAGGGTGGAGATAGCGGGAATCGATGATAAGCGCCAAATCATGGCCGTGTTTGCCTGTTCTATTACTGGAGACTTTCTACCCATCCAACTTATTTATAATGGTAAGACAAAGAAATGCCTTCCCACGTATTCGTTTCCTTCAGATTGGCACATAACATTTAGCCACAATCATTGGTCTAATGAGAATACAATGGAAGACTACATTAAAGGGATACTAATTCCATATTTCCAGAAGAAGCGGGCAGAACTTAAACTCTCTTCTGATCAAAGAGCCCTTGTATTGTTTGACAAGTTCAAGGGTCAATGTACAAGCTCTATCTTACAGCTGCTGGAAGATAATGATATCAGTGTGGTTATGGTTCCTGCTAATTGTACAGACAGACTACAGCCCTTAGATGTCAGTGTCAACAAAGCTGCTAAGAATTTTTTACGTGGGAAATTCCAGGACTGGTATGCCACGCAGCTTTGTGACCAGCTAAAGGCTGCAGGTGGTGGCAATGCCAAGTTTGTTGATCTAAAACTGAGTATTATGAAACCATTGGGGGCCAAGTGGATGGTCAGCATGTATGATTACTTTCTGTCCAAGCCAGAAATCATAAGAAATGGATTTAAAGGAGCTGGTATAAACATTGTTCGTGAATCATAATAATAATTATTATTAACTAATGATGTATACTACTGACTTATAGTGGGAAATAATGTCATTTTCTTGTTGTTAAGACATGTAACTAGATGACTGCGCATTGCTGCTTGATCAAATATTATTCTCGAGGGGTTTAATCCATTAGAAATTGCAGTAGATATTGCAATGGCAAATAACCCACAGTCACTCCCACCTTTCTGTTTCTGCACATTTACAAAATTAAGCTTCACTGTCCCAAATAGATTGAAGACCACCTTTTCAGTGTCAGGATCAAGCTCACTGTACAATTGAATCGTACACATTAACAACACCACCATCACAGTCAATACTTGATACCACAATCCAGTGGTTTCATTGACTATGGATTATTTGCAACTGGTTCTTGGTATGTGGGGACAATCTCTTCTGTCCCAAATAGATTGAAGACCACCTTTTCAGTGTCAGGATCAAGCTCACTGTACATTGAATCGTACACATTAACAACACCACCATCACAGTCAATACTTGATACCACAATCCAGTGGTTTCCTTGACTATGGATTATTTGCAACTGGTTCTTGGTATGTGGGGACAATCTCTTCTTAGATTGTAGTAATGTGGACTGCAATCCTTTAATGTTGGGAAATTCAGCTTGTAGAAAGTTCTGGGCTAAATTGATAGGTATGTCAGATAGTAAATCCCCCTTGGTAATGCTAGTTTCTATCTCCCTACATTCCTGTTCGGTGACGTAAAACGGCTTCTTCTTCTTTGGTTCTGGAGGTTTTTCATATCCAGATTGCAAATCATCCTTGGTTAGCTCAGACTTGGAAGGTTCATCCTTGGTTTCAACCTTGGAAGGTACTGAAGACAGCATTAACTTAATCAGCTTCTTAACTTTGGTAATTTCCTTTTCCCTCCCCTCGAACTTCAATGTACAGGGGAGTTCCAGGCCTCCTTGTGGCAGATCTCCTGAGTAGTGTCTGCTACCAGTCACAGTGCAAGTGATAGACCCTCCATGTCGTAGAAATACAGAACATATTGATGAAATCCTTCTAGGCACATGGCCAACTACTCTGGCATCCCTCACCATGCCTACTGCAGATAGATCATGAGGGTTTCCTAAATCTCTTCTGCAAGGTAGTTGCTCACCAAGATCAGCGTTCCAAACTTCCTGATATACATGAAAGCCCCGCACAACGCTCTCAACGGAGAAAGTGGCCATGCCAGCGCTGAGTAGAAAGTGGGTGAGGTTTAGCATTAATCAACCCACGAATATTTCACCCACGAATTTTCTAAGGCAAGCAGTTCCGCGAAAATTTAACCTCACGGAAATTTCCCGCTATACGGTACACACCGTCAATCGTCGTTACTGACACACAAGCGTATTATATAGATTATGAATGTAGAAGCTACTGTACATTGTATTAAGCTCAGTTTTCGAGGGCCTTGTGCCTCATCATTGCCTCATATAAGCACCCTGACTTATCGTTGACACTTAGTTTGCTCTTCTTTTTACATAGTTTTCATCTTCTAAGGGCAACTCTGGTACATAAACTATACCTTCAATAGCTCTTCTTTGTGAAACTGTGTGGTGGAACCATTGGCAACTGTAGTTACACAAGAAACCAGCCCCTGCCTAACACTGTTGTTTTCTGAAGCTGTCAAGGAATGCCCAGGTTAGTGATGAAGCAGCTCTAAAACACCATTAAACGGCCCAGCAAATTATATTTAGGTTGCCTATTCTCGAAAATCCTGAAGTACTGTTTGGAAGTTCAGGAGAGGATTCACTACCTCTACGCTGCAATACAGTGGTGGAGCGCCCCAAAAAATCCGAATGAGCCACCATTAATTTTAGCTTGCTAACTCTGTCCAAGTGTTAGATCCCACTGTAGCTTTCTCTCGCAACAGGGTTCTGTGAGAGCTTCAGGGATGCTTTCTAACACCTATAATACCGATTAGGACTGGAATTTTAGGAGACGACGATACAACACTCGCGTGAAGTTTATATTTAAAAAGCAAGCACTGCTCAGTGTGCGCAGTCAGTCACACTTGCCCCCATTGAAGTGCAGTTTACGTGGTTGAATAGCTCTTCCTGTGTGTTTTATTTTTAACTATAATGAGCTATAGTTTTAAACAAAGAATGGCGAAGACATGCTGTACAAGCAGTAGCAGTAAAACTAAGATTAGATTCTTCCTGGGCAATGTGAGTACTGTAAGTAGGAATGGCGGAAAAAATTATAAATGAATGAAGAAATTTCCAACTGGCTTGAAACTTTGGACACAGCTTCAAAAGCTTCAAACTACAGAATAAATATAAATAAAATAAACAGTCAAAAATTAAAAATAATCATTTTTTATGGTAAAGGCCACTCTTCGGAGGAGTCCAAGACTGACAATGAAGATTTTTTTTCAATAGCAACATCGTTCGTGTGTGCATGTCACTGACCATGTGATCCTTGTAGCAGGAAGCTCTAAATTTTTTTAACCATTTATAAAGCCAGGTTTGAAGTTTCTCATGCAGCAAAGCATGTCTTGAAACTTTATACACACTGAACACTTCAACAATTCTACTAAATTTCTATGGCAGGGAGATTTAATCCCGAGCGGCAGCCTAGCATTGACAACAGTTCTATGGCTTCAGTTCAGAAACGGATAAGTCAACCATTCCAACAAAAGGAAGAGCACTGACAATGGCTATGGTCAAGTGCTGGATAGCCAAGAGCAACTGGGCCCTAACCTAGTTACTTGGCTTACCTATACTGCATCAGATCATTTGACGAAATTAACCAGATGTTGTCCACGACCCAAAGCTATTTCGAGCTCTGAATTTAATGCTTCATTGTCAGTAATCTCCAAAATCATAGCATGATAGATGAACAAACAGACAGGATGACTGCTATGCCATCTCATGCATGTGCCATGTGCTGTTAACCCCAAGTTTAGCAGTTTTTCATGCTATTATATCTCCTAACATGCTTTTTTTAGAATTAAGTATGTCTTATAATTAAATATTGTAAATGCATTTAGATTGAGATCTAGATATTAGTTTCATGTTTGATTATTAGGTAAAGTATTTCCTGAGAAGCACAAGTTCACTGATGAGGTGACATCAGCATTATTTAATATGCAAAGCATCAGAAGAAAGATAGCCAATATTCTACTGAAAGGACTCCCTGGATCTGGCAAGACATCATTGTTGGATCGTCTCCTGAACAAGCCACTTCGTGTGTACTATCCCTCTACTGGCATCTGTGAGAAAATAGTCATCGTTCAAATAGACCCCTCCTCCACACATACTCCAGCTTACACCTGTGAAGACAACACATGGAAAGTCACTGACTTTGATGAGTCTGTGATTTCTCAATTGGATAGTTTCAAAGAGTTTATTCCAGGTAATGCCATAAAAAGGCCACGGCTGCAGCATTATGAATCCAGTCCATACCAGCTAGACTATCCAGGGTCTGACGTTCAGTATCACGTGAGAGAAGTACTGAATAAACACAACATAAAAAATATTGCAGATTTGCAAACTAAAAATTCTCTTTACATCAGAGATACAGGCGGACAGGTGGAATTTCAAGAGAGCCTTTCTCTTCTGATTTTTGGTCCTTCTATTTTTATCTTTGTCATGAGAACTGACATTGACATTCATACAAAGAACATCATTCAGTACAGATCAGCCAATGGAGAAATTATCAACCAGTATCAATCCTCTATTTCTACAATGGATGCTCTCATTCAATTCCTTACCAGTGTTTCTGCCATACAGACTACTGAAGAAGGTGTGATTGAGAATGTTTCCTCAGTGTGTCACGAGCCTATTGTCTTTATAGTAGGTACACATATTGACATGATTGGTTCAGAAGCTCAATCAGTTCTTGACAGCATCAATCTAATGCTTCACAAAATGATTTGTGAGAGAAATTTCTTCCACTTAGTTCGTTATTCTAATGGTCCTTTGAACACCGTCATGTATAAGGTAGACAATACCAGCAGTGAAGACCAGCAGTTTCAGAAGCTTCGCTCTGATATCAATAAATTCATTCAGGATAGAGATGAGTTTTTGATTGAATATCCTGTGAGTTACCTACTCTTCTGTCTGGAACTACACAGTATTCACGAGACTGTCTTATCGATGGATCGTTGCAAGAAATTAGCAGCCAAGTTTTATATTGAGGAAGAAGAGATGGGGTCACTTCTTCATTTCCTTCATTTCAGAGTAGGTATTATCCAGCACTATGACATTGAAGGTCTATCAGATGTCATTATTAAAGAGCCTCAAATTCTCTTTAACAAAGTCACTGAACTTATACTTGAAACTTTCTTGTCATCTGGATCTATACCAAAGAGTCAACAAGACAGTTTCTGCAAGAAAGGAATTTTAGAAGCTTCAGTTTTTAAAAATATTTTAAGCAAGAAGGATAAAATCACACCTGATCAGTTTCTCTTGTTTCTTCTTCATCTTCGAATTGCTGTTTCTTTCAAAGACGAGAAGGGAGTGCTCAAATATTTCATACCTTCAGTTCTGAATCATGTTGAAAAGTCTCCATCAGATACAATCGACACTGTTATTGCTCCTCTTGCTGTCACTTTCAAACTTGGTCACTGTCCTAAAGGTCTGTTTGGTATGCTCATTTCGTACCTCCTATGTCCGGAAGGAAACCAGGAGCTCACTTTTGACTTGTTAGAAGACCGCATATATCAAGACCAGGTATCTTTACGTGTGAGTTCCTCTGAAGATGTCGACCAAATCTGCCTCAGAAGTCGCATTTCTCACCTGGAAGTTAGTGTAGTCTTAGAAAACTATCCTCCTGCAAATAACTCAGCAAAGTATGCCCCTAGGGAAACTACTCCTCATGAAGTCTGTAACAACATTCGAATAATGTTAGATAATTGTATTCAATTGTCGCTAAAGAAGCTTCACTACAGCTGTGACAAAGTTGGCACTGCATTTAGTTTGACATGCCCTGAGAAATGTGGCTTACTGCATGAAGTAAAGAAGGGAAAACGTTCTCTCTATATACAATGCATTGGTCATGGCAAGCTGATAGTTCCGGAGTCTGCACGTCCGTGGTTTAATGAAGGTAAATAATAATACCAGTATAAGTTTACATAAACGTATGTTATCTTGGTATATTTGTATGTAGGCAATTCTTTAACTTTATTATCATTTCCAACAAAAGTGGATTCTGCTCATACATCAAGTTAGTTTTGAATAAATACAATATATTGTTGTTATTATATATTGCAATAATCATAGGTAGAGCATCCAGAGGAATTGCTACTTCAGAGGATGGATTTCCACACCAGCATGCATCCAGCACCTACAGTCCTGTTGAGGTGGCTCAGTGTCCAAGATGTTCTGCAGCTGCTGCTACACCAGGTAACTGGCTAGAAGTTAGTGTTTTAAACGCTCTTCATTATTTGTTATAATTTTCAGGTCTTGAATTACTTTAAGATTATAATTGTATTCTGTATTCTTCTTTAGAATCCTCTACTCATTCAAAACCTTCAGTTGGCACCAGTAGTGAAGAAACTCCGTCTCAGAATGCTTCCTTAAGTGATGTCAATTCTACTCAAATGCCCAACAAAACATCCTCAAAGGATGTCAAATGTATGTCACTCTGTGTTGTATTATGTTTGTTGATTTATTTGTTTCAATATATAAGTAACTATTAGCTGTAGTCTCATGAACTCACCGACCGAGCGGTGAAGTAAGGGGTCTGGTCGCCATCCATACAATGTTTTGTTTTATGGGAATGTAATTAATTTATTTGTTTACTTCCTGTCAGGGTGGTGTGGTCAACTTTAAATTGTTAAACTAAATTGGCTTTTGCAGAGTTTTGCTAAAAAAATGGATATATCAGCATTGCTTTGGTCATCACAAAGTAGAGACAGCAAGAAAAGTAAAGAAAGTAAGAAAAACACTGAAGGCTATAATATAGAGCAAAGAAATTCTCTGAGACAGTTGGAAGTGATACTAATAATCCCATTCCTTTATAAAATATAATACTTTGATTAATTTATTTGTAGCTAGCCCAGCAGCAAATCTATCAATCCATCCATCCATCCATCCAGTATCAATCCATCCATCCATCCAGCAGCAACCTTTATTCATTTCCTTTAAGGCATCATCACCATACGTCCCAAAACTTAGTTTCGCTCATCAGCAGATCATCATATGTCTCTAAACTGATAGAGGTGGGGAGCTTAGGAAGAGCTGATACTTGAATCTCTACAAGCTATTTCACCTGCACAGCTGCAGCTGCGCAATTCTATCTACTTACTCGTCTACTTACCTGTGGGTACTTGTTAAATACGCTCAACTGGATGTAAACAAACCACACCCCATAAGCTACACATGCTAAAGTATTGTTCCCCATGAATCGAGACTATATTGCTCTATTTTTCACAGGCTTTTTTTTTTTAACAATACTGTATTCAATTAGGAAATGATAGATTTGAACAGCCATAGTGTAAAGTACACTGAAAGTGTGCAAGGGCCACTTTGATCTTTGAATATGTAGCTATTCGTACTCCTCTTTTACTTTAGAAATTTTGAGGTCTACTAATCAATATAGATAATGGGGAATATTGTATATACAAATGAACCAATTATGACACTGAAATCAACAGACCACATCTTCTACATAAAGTAATGACTTTTGAGTCTGAAGGTAGTAATGTTGATATTTTTACAATTTTCTCATATGATATAACAAAAAGCCTTGCATTCTTAAAGTGGTGACAGTGATGTTATAATTATATACATTATTACTATAGGTGACAAATCTTTTAGAGGATCCAGCTCAGATACAAGTGACAAGATATCTACTGATCTGAGACCAAGTAATAATACAAGTGGAGATGATATCAAATGTTTGATTGAATTATTGCATGAAAAATATTTGTTTCATGTGTTTTAAGTATTTGTTGTTTTATGACGTCTCTTCAATCCAGACTGTCTACGAGCAGTTGTACTTGTTGTTTTGATTTGGTATCATAATAAATGTTATATTATTAGGTGGCAATAACTTGAGTATATTTCGGAGTGTGTATCCTGACTTGGTGAACTCAGTGAAGCCTTGTGTTATGACAGTAGCTGATCACTGCTACAGTATTGGACTCATATCACAGAATACCTATGACCAACTTCGTGACCGTAAAGACTTGATTGACGAAAACAAAGCAAGGACTCTTTTGGACAACATTCGTAGAGTATTTTCATCGAGACCCTCAGCTCTTAAGGAGTTTGTTACTATATTGTTTCAAACAGGAGAATGTAATCATTTAGCAGAAAAAATACAGCGACAACTCCAGTAAGTGTATTGTTGTTAGTTGTTTGCGTAATAGAATATGTGGATTGAAATCTGACAATTTATCAGATTTTGACTAAGCTACGTGGACATAAATTTGAAAACACTCATTGTATTACATTTTATATTTTTATGTATCATATCCCATATTTCAAATTTACACATTGTTGATGTATTTCTACTGTATAAATTTTCATTAAAATTTTTTTTAAAGATAGTTTGATAATTACACTCTGTCCAGGCCTGCCTGAACCAGTCAGCATCCAGACCACATCTACTGAACACCACTGAAACAGCTTATAATGTTTACAACAACAAAGGGGAAGTATCTGAACTCTATTGTCAATCAGTTATCACTATTGATGTGCTTGAGCACAAATGGTGAGCGAGCCTAAAACTACCCTATTGTTTTAAAAAAAAAGTCGAATTTTTAAAATACCTAGATACGGTAAAGGTGCTTCAATGTTGAATTGAAAAAAAGCAACAAGACAAAAACAAAAACAAATCATGTTATTTAAATGTTATCGTTGTGATATTCTTTCACACAAATGAACATACCTACACAAGAACCTTTGTGGTTTGTTGGACAATGAATATACATGTAAAGCCTATTACCATGTTCATTCCATCAATTCTCACACTACCAAAGCACAGGGTTGTACCACCACAGTTCTTATCAGAAAGGTTCTTATCACCAAAGTGGTCTAGACATATCCATACCAATATTCCTTCAACCACCATTTAGAACATTGCTGGTGTAGTTTCTGTATTGTGACAGAAGGACTTTAAATCTCTTAGGTGGGGTTCTATATGTAGCTAGTGCCCTGCTACAGGGAGGATCCAAGGGGAGGGAGGGGGGGTGGGGGGAGTGAGATGGGGGAGTGAAGGGGCCAGCCTCCTCCCCCCCCTTCTAAACTAAGATCCAAACCATGTACAATCAATAATTAATATTTTAATAAATTATTATTTGGGGCCCTCCTGGTTGCTAGCACTGGATCTTTCCCAGGCTAGAATGTCTGAGCAGGTTGTATCCCACACCAGCAGACATCTGGACTTCCTAAGAGTCAGTGTTGCAACGTATTGTCTCTTCTCACCTGACCCCATGAGGCCTGTTAGGTTCCAATGTGCAAGGGATATGAGCTGAAGTCCATTCTCACTTTGCATAGTCAGTGATTGTTGCATGACACTGGTGCCTTATGAAATTCACAGGAGCCCAGACTGCAGTGCCCAAATGAAGGCTCATAACCATTTTTACAGTTAGGTTTGACGGAGATTATATCAATTTACTTAACCTAGCGATCAGCAATTCCCTTTATATTTATCAATTCAAAATTATGCTTAAAAAATAATGAAGAAAAGACCGTTACTTTCATCACCCTTGAAACTATTTCTGATGTTGCAAGTAGCTAATCTACTATTAACTTTGACTACACACATAGCTATACCCATATTTCACAATATGCTCAAGGTGGGGAGCACCATACATCTATTTATTCTCATGAATTTTTATTAGCTATATTTCTTGGAAAAGAGCTTTACATTAACTGAGCTGAATCAGTGAAAATTGCATGGAAAATTAGAAAAGAAAAAAATTAAGATTATTTCACTCAGTTGTTCTTTTTTTTGTTTTGTTCCTTTCTATGGATTCCTTTGCAATGTCCATCAGTTTAATGTTGTCAGTTTGTGCGTCGACATGTAATGCTGAACTTTTAGTATTGTCAATTCTTCTCTTCTTAACTCAAGATTATGACGACACCCGATTTGCCATAATGACAGCTGTAAATACCAAGTGAGCTCTATAGTTGGTACTGGTTTCATGAGCTAATCAATATCATTGAAATTTAATGCGTAATTCATTTTTATAAGGAGTAATAAACTGCATTATGTGTGCCCCCAAGCCATAAATATAGGTGGGAATGGAGGGGGAAGGGCAGTGCCCCCCCCCCCCCCCCCCCCCCCCCCCCCCCCCCCCCCCCCCCCCCCCCCCCACCCCCCCTCCTCTCTCTCCCCCTTCACTGTCATCACCCCTAGTTTAGGTGTGTCTTAATACTGGAAACCTACAACTTTAATAATTAACCAACTGGAATGGATGATTGATTTAGCTACCAAAAGTTGGCTACTTTACATAGCTACTGCTGAATCAGTGTTTCCTGACAAGTAGCAAATGATTGCCATTGTCTTATAAGACAATGGCAATCATTACTACTTTTGCAAGGAAGGACATTTCTGAAACATTTCTACTTGAGCAAGTTAGGAACACATCCTTTCACTAAGTTTTAAAGCAGGAAGGTGTCCTACAGTTGCAATAAACAAATCTCCTAAACTGGTGAAAAGCAAAATTACTCTTATCAGGCATGAAGCAAACACTGGTTCCTTCTCCTTCAAAGTTTCAGGAATAGTTTCCAATACTTCTTGAGAATTTGACCTCCACTTTCTCAGAGTCATGCCACTGAGAGCTAACACTTCATTGAGAGATTCCCTGAGAGCAATGACATTTCCACTCTGTCAGCTCCTGATAAACTATCATCCAAGTAGATATTGTCCATAATCACTGTTGCTACTTGTCTGAGGACTTTGGTTGCCAAAAATGGAGATGATGTAACACCGAAAGTTAAACGTGTCATTCTGAAATCTAGAAGCTGCTTAGATTCATCTCTCAACAGAATGGGATGAAGATCTCTGTCTCCCAGATGAAGACTTATACCGTGAAACATTTGCCTTGAATCTGCTGTCATTCTAATAAAATGCAATCGGAACTTGACAATAATGTTTACTCAAGAGGGCTACAGGGAAGGCCCTTAAATAAGAAGATTAATAAAAAATATACTGGTGGTAGTTTTCGCTGATGCATCAAACACTACCCTCAGTTTGGTAGTTGTACTGCTCTCTCTTATGACTCCATGCATTGAAAGATAATATATTGCGTCATCAAGCTTCTTCAAGTCACAAAGGGAAGCCTTTTCTGCATGGTTCAAGTCAAAATATTCCTCCACAACAGCCTTGAATGAATCCCACATGGTATTTGGCTATCAAAGATCTTTCTGTAGAAAGACATCTCTTTCGAGCTTGTTCTCTGGAGTTTCCCAATTTTGGAGGACCCAACTTCCTCTGTAGTTGACTAAATATCTACCATCTTTCTCCCTGACAAATGTTGTATCAAAGTCTTCGTCTTCAATGGTTTGTTCATCATTAGATTACAAGTGAGAATTAGTTGACTAAAGTTATTCAACCTCCAAGAAAGACTTGATCAGCTTGTGTGATTGTTCATTGACAGGCCTGGAATAAATAGGCACATGTGACACCTCCTGGGATGCTGATAAGTGGCAAGGTCCTGCCACAATGTACCCACATATAGATTGGTAAGCTCTGGAGTTTTCAGCAGTGATGACTGCAGGTTGAATGATGTCATTGTAGCAGACCATGCCCCTTACCAAGTTAATTCTACCGGTACGGATCTGCCAGATACAATCCCTTTAGAAATGGTGACTGCCTAATGTTTGGATGCTTCTGCGAGGGTATATTAATCAGATGTAATTTTCTCCACCACTACTGCAGTCACCTTTAATAAGTTGTTGTTCCGGTAAGAGTAGAAAGAAGGTGAGTCTAGAAGTGATATATGAAACAGATGAACCTGTGTCAATGAGAGCTCTGCCTTTCTGCTTGTGACCATTAGCTTCTGACATCAGCTGACAGGTCATCAGTACAGTTGTGACTTTTTTGTTTGAATTTGGAAGGCAGTTGTGGCTGTAGCTGAAGGTTAGCTAGGAGTTTAAGAATTAACATCCTCTTTAGGAGCTTGGCTTAAAGATTTATTTACTGTAGACTGATGATGTAGTTAAGTATGGTGCCTCTTGCTACATTTCTTGCATGTTGTTGTACATCTGCAATTCCGAGTTGTGTGATCATTACCCAAGCAGTTGTGATGTAGTTTAATTCATTAGATCATCAACAGAGAGGTTTTTGAAGGTTTGACAAAAGTAAGTGCATGAGAATCTTTCTCACAGACTGAACATTTGCGATGAGTATCAACGTGATGTACAGTAACTTTAGAAGTAGATTTGCATGGCTGATACTTTATGCTTTTCAGTTGTGAAGGTAACACTTTCAATTGTTCATCCAGAAACTCATTGAAGATTTTGATGTCAGGAACATTGGAATATTTTGAGGTAAACTTTGCCCATTCTGCATACGTAGATTCATTCATAGAAATTTCAGCAAAAGAAGTCAGTAAAGCTCCAGTTTCCAGTTGTCCAATTTTTTCCAGACCAACTATGTGTTTTCTCCAGAGAGCTCGGCCTGAAGCATTCTAACTTCTGGTAGCCTCGTACTTACGAAGATTTTGAGCAATTCCTCTATGTTACTAAACTATCTAATCTACCTCTGCAAGAGATACTCTCAGGGGCATCAGTAATGCATCTTTTCAAGCCGTTAACTTTTAGCTGACAACAAATCCAAAGAAGTCAAACCATCATGAGGTTTTAGCATACTTAAAGTTTTCCACGAAGTTTAACGACATCATTTCCAAAATCATGTAAATCATTGCTCTCCTAATTTTCTATACAAAGTTTTCTAGCAAGCCATCATAATTAAATTCTCATGATAAGATTTGTCACTATTTTCAAGTACTTGAAGTTGATATTGAATGGACTCAAAATCAATGTTCCTGTGATGCACTGATGAGAGTCCTTCAAATTAGTCTTCACCTTAGTGATACTTCCTTTAGCTGCTGCTCTTTTTCAATTCAGTAATGCTATCTGGTCTTCCACAGACATTATATTTGAAGTTAACAGTGAAATGATATACTTAGTAGAAATAGTAATAGAAGTAGTAAGTAGCAAAAAGCCTAAGTAACCAGTTACTAAGCTAGGCAATAATGGCCACTTCAATCTTCTACATAAGCTAGTTATAGGTAAACCACCAGTTAGTAGAAATTAAAGATTTTGTGAGTTGATTTTAAAGATATGACAACAAAACATTGCTAAGTAACAAAGGGTAATAAACCCTTAAAGCTTCCCAGTGCTAGCTAATGGCTAGGTCAGTTACGGTACGTATGAAACATAAAGTTGTAATAATTCAGTAAACTACACTGCTAGGCTCCAACACTTGTGCTTATGTAATTATTTTCAAAATACTGGCGTTTTAAACATATTTAAGGGAGGAGATCCATAGCAACTATTGCCAAGGCTGAATAAACGTGATAAGTTCTATCAACCACATAAAGGATAGAAAGTGGAAATGTTTACATAGCTCAGACGACTATTCAATGTCACCATGAGACAAATTACAATTAACATCATATGATGTGGTAAGGTGTGGAATAAAACAAAAGCATAAATGAGTGAGGACATTTCAGTAAGAATGAAATGTGTCCGCCACATAACTCCCCTTCCAGTGACCTGATTAGGGAGTGAAATCCAGAAGGCATTTGGGGCAGTGGATGTGGTGTCCTGAGCGTGTGGTCTTTGAAGAGCCAGTAGAAGGAGGCGTGGGAGAATCAGACGGAAGAGGTGATAGCATAGGAGGAGTTTAAGATGTACATTGATCAGGAGCCATATCTTGACTAGGAAGATGATGCTCAGTGTTAGCAGCCTTTAACTGGTCCAGGAAACTGACGACCATTGATGTCAATGACATAATGCTTGTTTTCCCACTTCAATGAAGATGAAGTGGGTGTAGACTGTAGGCGTATAATGTCCTCCTCTGTTGCTTGTGCAGCTGCCATGGCCTGGAAGTCTATGATTGGGGGAGAACCATTAAAAAAGATCGCTTGCTCCGATTTGAATAAAGTATTGGCCTGCCAGTAGTGTAGTGAAAGATGAGTCCTTATTAATTTTGTCTTTTGGCAGCAGGTCTTAGAGATGTAACTTGTTTGGACCTCCAGTGAAGCCATTTGGGAAGGATTTATTACCTTGACCACAAGACTAGCTGGTATAACTAAGTCATCTGGCAGTGAAGAAGGAGGTGGAGGTATTGAAGAGTTTGGATGAGGTGATGGATGTTTGGGTTGAAGAGCAGAAACGATATTGTCACTAAATTCTGTCAAAGTATTTTCTGTGTTTGCTAACTGAATAGCTCCTTTAACATCACCCGCTTCAATCTTCCTAGACACTTGATGGGTCAATGATTCCAATGGATTTCCAGGTCTTCGACCCTTTGCAGAGGAGGAGGATGTACGATTAGGAGGCCTATGGAGTAAGCTTCCTGCATCATTTATTTCTTATTTAAACTAGCCAGAGAATGAGAAAAGTTTCTTTTGCTGGCCACTGTTAAACAACATGTGGCATAGCAACAAAGCATGTGCCAAGAACTCACTTCATCACAAAATAGACTCCAACTTTTAACGACACTATTCCCTGGCTGCCTTAGGGATTCTTTTCATGATCTTAGAAGTTGGCAGTAACTGGGCTGTCACCTCGTCCGTGACAGGGGATTATTGCGGCTTTATTGCAGCTGCTAGAGGCTGAACCACTTTTGCTGTTAGTTCTCAGGAGTATTCCAGCCCCTTCACACCTTCTACCAATTGGACCACGAACCCTTACTACCCCTGCTCTGGTCAAAGTTACATTCAGAGACGAACTGAACAGAGAGTGACATTCGCAGCTGCCATTTTGTTGTTGTTGTATAGGGTGTATAACTATGACAATGAGTGCATCAACTTACCACCTTTACTAATTCAAATAGAAAATAAACTCTGGTAAGTTTGTAAACTTTAACTGCACCCGCGAATGAATTCAAAGCAGTAAACATTCAACTTCTTCAGATGACACTGGTAAAAATTGATAAACTAAACTTAGTGACATATGCGACAAGTTCGACCTCATAGCTAACATGAAAATGTAATAGTCAAAGTATGAGGGTCAAAGTACAAAATGGCATATGTATGTCCACACATATAACTAGTGGTGTGCTTCAGCACAAAAGGCGAGTGAGCTAATTTGGCTTTTGAAGCTAACTATGAGCTAGCTACAACTCCTGGTGTAATTTCAGTATTGTATTGAAACTGACTTGACTTTTGCATTCAATGAGGATATGGGTCTGCTATGCTTATTATGAATAAAAATAAATTCAGGCTTTTAGGTCTGCTCCAATAAAAGCTTGCTTTCAAGACCCTCAATTCCTTGTTAATTCGGTATATCCATTTCTTTATTTTATCAAGACACCTTACCAACTTATGTAATTAGTGGCGCAGGCAAAAAGGGGTCGCACGTACCATATAAATAAGAAAATAAATAAATAAATACCACGGAATCTCAATTGTGTAACTCCTGTAAGTGTCTCGCTCGCTTCACTCACTCGCTGAATAAAAGCTACTGCAATTTATAGCCATCTCTATATAATTATTTTAGCGGCAGTAAAAGTTGAGCTAGAAGGGATCATGAGATGACATTAAAACTTGCAACATTTATTTAGTGATGTAAGTGGGGTGCATGTACATTTAGTTTTTGTCAATAGGATGTCTAGAAAAAAATGGCTTTTGAAGTCGCCAATTTGGAAAGTAAATTTGTAGTTGAAAACTAAACGTAGAGAGATGGAGCTTTGGATTGTCGAAATAGTCTGATTGAGAAACTAAGCAAATCATGCATACACATTTTTTGCTCGTATCTAACTTACCGATATGCTCTCACTCTAAATTTTGGCTGTATAGGAAGATTATAATATGACCAAGAGTGAGCTTACCTTATTCTAATTGTTGCAGTATTTAAGACGTTATTTCACAAACAATTACACCAAGAAATTGCATGGGCTGGATTGGTCTCCACCCTTAAGCACAATTTACCTTTAAGCTCTGCACTGTAGGCATGACAACTAAAATCATGTGATTGTGCATGTAAGGTAACTTCAGCTACAATTGATTAAAAAAAGTCTGTAAGAGCAGTGTGTTAACTAGAAATGGTGCCTACTAAATTGGCAAAAATATTTTTAATAGTACTAGCCAAGTTAGCTAAAAATGTGTACCTTAATTCCGGCATTATCAGCTCCAGCTGAATGCTTGATGGCAAAGTATTTAGGCCCAAAAGAAGCAAACTTGCTGACAGCACTTTCACAAAATTTATGTTTATTTGCGGCAACTATAAGTACTGTAATTTTATCCTTCACAATTTCTTTTTCTTACTAATTCTATTCTAAAATTTGAGTGTTATTTAATACTGTTAAATAGAAGAAGACACTAAAGTCATTGTTGAATATTAAATTATATTCATTATCACGATTGTGGCTTAATTTCAGTTTGATTGTCATGTGCATGCTCGAATAATCAATCCTCTATGAAATTGAACTGTTATGCAGGAGTGTGTAGCTAGCTGTAGTTTGGTACCTGGCCAGCCGGGATAGAGTGGTGGAGGCATCAGGCCAGGAACCTTCTAACTCACAGTCATGATTACAATAATACAGGAAATGATAAACACAAATGACACAATGGAAGTAGCAGTTCAATCATCAGTTCATAGATATGCATACACTACATACGATTCCATAATATTGTCAAATAACATGTGATTAATCCCACTAGTTCATGTGATATATCTTATCTTTTAGATCCTTCAAATATATCCGATTTGTTAATTTCAAGGCGTGATGAATATGTTGAAAGGCAAACAGCTATCCTTACTTTAGCAGGTCTTCCTGAAGCAGGAAAGACTACCCTGACAAACAAGTTGCTTAATTATAATATTGGTGAAGACTTATCATGTCCGAAACCATCTACAGGGGTAGTTACCAGTACTATGGTGGTTAATTTTAATAAAGACATAACTATGACCCCTGCTCAATATGATGGTAATCATAGTACATATCGATGGGAAAAAGTTAGTCATCTTGAGCCATTAAAAAATGACTTAAGATTAGTAAAAAATAGTGTAAATGAACTTGAGCAACAGCACAGTAGTAGTACTGTCAACCATGGAATCCATTCTTCTCCAAGTGCTCTTGAAAGCCACTCCTCTACTTCTACAGTTGCAGGTACTTCCAACCCTGACACTGTAATACCATTGGAGATGAAAAAAGAGTCAGTGGATGCACTATTAAATCGTTTTGACATAACAGAATTCAGTGATGTTAAAGTGAATGGTTCAATGTATATAAGAGATGTTGGTGGGCAGTTAGCATTTACGGAAAGTCTTCCTTTACTAATTCATGAATCTTCTGTCCTTATTTTTGTCTGTGATGCATGCTGCAGTATTGATTTAAATCATAGAATATTATACAGAAGTAGCGATGGAAAAATAGTCGAAATTTATTGCACTGTAAAGTCAACCAAGACAGCACTTTTGCAATGTCTCGTGAGCATCCACTCATTGAAGCTTACATATCAAGGCAGAGAGGAATGCAAGCCTTGTGTCTTTATTGTACCGACTCATTTGGATATTTTAAATGTTGATACTAAAAACATTGATCAAATAAAAGCTGCATTAATTGAGATTTCTGAAAATGTATCAAAAAAAGTAAATTTTAAAATAAAAAAGCTGTTGAATAAAGATGAAATTAGTTTTGTAAGGCAAAAATTGAGAAACGTCGTATTTAATATTTCAATTGAAAATGATTTAGTTCATCCTTGTGATATTTCAGCAATATGCAATGAATTTCATAATAAACCTGACTTTCAAAAACAATTAAATCATTTGAATAACGCTCTTTTTATTGAAGTTACAAAAATTTTGAAAATTAACATTTTTGAAGATAATTCTGAAAGCAAAGCATCACAAGTGTTCAAATATTTTGTTCGTTATTTACATCCATTTGATAGTGAAATTACGAAAAAAAATTTCGAAGGTCTGTTTATCCCTAAACTTTCTTTTAGGGAACAAATAAAAACTATCATAAAAGGTTTCAATGGTAAGATAGAGCACCATATACATGAAATTAACTATGATGAACCAAGAACAGTAGATAATCTTAGAAAAGAAATTACCAAACTTATCAAGCAAAAATATGAAACATCTCATTCTAATTTTTCTCTTCAAATTAAAGTAAGTGAGGTATTATTTTCTCTTCATCTTTCAACACTTCAGGATAAAGGTGTCGTGAAATTGTCTGATCTTAAAAAATGGGCTAGACAGCATATGGGTACTGATGGTATTTCTAGTATTCTTCATAAATTGCACTCTCAAGTAGGAGTCATTCAGTGGTATAATGAAGATTATCTGAAAGAATGGGTTTTTACTAATCCCACTTTTCTGTTTAAAACAGTGACAGAAATAATTGTCAAAACTTTCAGTGAATACCCCATTAATACTATGAGGTCAAAAAGTGGTCTACAATATGGTTTATTTAAAGATGTGGAATTAAAAAATTGTTTAGCACAATACTTACAACAATATCACAACAATATATCGCATGAAGACTTACTTGAGTTTTTTGAACGTCTTCGACTGATGGTTAAGGTCAAGCATTACAATGAGACAAAGTATTTTCTTCCCTGGGCTATTCAATAAGTGTCTGATGAAAACATACAGCCACCAAAAAAAAATAAAGAATATTTCCAACTATATTTTGCTACTTTGAATGTGGCAATGTCCCTGTTGGTCTTTTTGGGATGCTGATTGCTGGTCTTATTGAACATAAGCATGTTGACAATCTGTTTACTATCAGACCAAATCTTGAAAATATGAGCAAATCTGAAATTGAATTTTTTGTGTCCTGGAGACTACGAAAGATCAATATGAATGATACAATTTTGGTGAGATGTGGTGCTTCGCATCTACAGGTAACTCTCATATCAGAAAGGTCACGTGACCACACCAAATATGTTTGCATTAGAGTACGAATGTTATTGGAACATATTATTGACAAGTCTATTCGCTTCCTATGCTATAGCTATGACAAAGTTGGCCCTCAGTTTGGTGCACGGTGTTCTAAGTGTAAAAAACTATATTCTATAATGGAGTAAGCTGATCAAGGATATCACTGTCGTCCTAAGCCTTTTATTAAAACAGCGCTGGAAAAGATAAAAGATCTTTGGTATAGTGAAGGTAAGTGGTAAATTATTATTATTATTTTTTTTTAATATTTGGAGCAGAAAAAAGGGGAAGTAATATGTTTGTTTACAGAGCACACATTACTGCAATGACGTAGCAGCACTATAATATTTTATTGAGACACTGCTGAGCATAGCTAAACATCTGAACAACATCCAGCCAGCATTCTGTAAGCCCTAACTAATATCTCTAGCAATGATTATTAAGCTATAACATAAGAAAACTTTAGGTAAATGCTACTTTTTGTCATGCAGTTATACACTGGAGGCAATAAACCAATATCCATGTTCATTGATGGTCCCTATCTGCCAAGACTCTGAATAACATCTCTTTTGCAATTTTTGCTGGTGATCTACTATTTTGGCATTCTCCCAATCAATATGATGTTGTTGAATTGCATGTTGAGCAATTGCAGATGTGTTCATGTCGAGTAATTTCAATGCTCTTTGAAGTTCTTTTAACTAATGTTCTAGAATCCGACCAGCTTGGCCATGTAAACCATTTTGCAAGTTTTACAAGTTTTGTTTATCAAATGAACTTGCAAAATTAAGCCAAATGGGATAGACTAGAGCATCAATTAAAAGAACTTCAAAGAACATTGAAATTATTCAGTCATTCTCGGCTGAAGTAAGTATAATAGCATGTTCTCTATCTAACAGAATACTATTGATGTGCTTCAGCACAGATAGTGAGCAAGCTGGTCTAACTGAAATTTTTATTTGAATGTTAACTGCTAATGATTTTTGTTAATTATTTTTTAACGCTAATTACTATTCTTTAGCAACACACAACACTTTTATACATACTTGTTCACTGGATATACCAGCTCAAGACCTGCGTTGTATTTTCTTCGTGACTTGACTATTGGATAAAAAATTTGCAAGGGGTAAGCAATCAAATTTCCTAGGATGATACGGGTAAAGATTGATAAACTAACAATCGATAAACTAACAATTTTCGTTTAAGCTAGTTGCCTTTCCAAAGTACGTTCCATTCAAGATTATCGAATGTACCAGAGGCCTAGTATATATAGCATTACGTTGTATTGTCTTAATGACTTGACTATTGGACTTAGGATTTTCAAGTAAGAACTATTGGTCTTTGGATTCTCATGTAAGAACGAATCTGTTAGTCTCAATTGAGACTCGTTAGTGAGAGTCTTGCTTCGCTCACCCAATTATGTTAATTAAATCTTAACCGGATGTTTCAACTTCTTGCCAAAGTCCTGTTTGGGGGTCAATAGAGGTTGAAAAGTTTCTTAGTGAGGAAAAGACAAATGATTTAAGGGGTAGAGTTTGTGGTATTTTAAGAAAATCTAAGCTACCACAGGATAATTTAAGTAAACAACAGCGAAAAGCTTTAAAAGACTAAAACATACGTCTGATGTTGTGATTCTTCAGATAAAGGTAGCGCCATAGTTCTTTTGAGTAAGGAAGAATACAATACTAAGCTCACCTAACTAATGCAATCAGGCACTTAAAGACTTGTTTAAAAAAAAAAGTCCAACTCAGGAAACTAAATAGGCCATGTATTAAAGAACTTGGACAGGTAAAATTCCTGGTAAAATTCCTACTGTGTTACACAACAGATTAATGCCCTGGATGTAGACAACATCTTGTTTATGATCTTCCCAAGATACACAAGTTAGGAATCCCACTCTGACCTATTGTTTCCTGCATTGGATCACCATCTTACAATTTATCAAAGTTCATATCAAAAATGATACCACCATTGTTTGGTAAGACACAATCATACACACAAAAAAAAATTCAACACATTTCATACAAACAGTTAATTGTGTACCACCATTGTTTGGTAAGACACAATCATACACACAAAAATAAATTCAACACATTTCATACAAACAGTTAATTGTGTATGCTTGAGATCTGACAAAATGATGGTGAATTTTGTGGTGTCTTCTCTGTTCACCATGTTCCAATGGACGAGGCAGTATCTGTGATCAGAGATAAGCTCCAGAATGATGAAAATCTATAGATGAGTGAATGTGTCTTATCTCCTGAGTGCATCACAGAATTATTAGAGGTCCACATTAGGCCGACTTACTTTAGGTATAACAGGGACTCTTATAGACCAGTAGAATGGAGCAGCCATGGGTTATCCTGTTTGTGCAGTAGTGTCCAACTTGTAAACCCTGCAGCTGTGGTAAAGTATATTTAGGTGAAACCGCTAGAAGGCTTGAGCAGAGTGTGGAAGAACATCAGGATGCTTGCAAGAGAGGTGATGAGAATGTTTCAGCCATTGGTGAACATGCTTGGCAGCAGCATCACCCCGTTTAATGGGAAGAGGTAAGAGTTGTAGACAGAGCCAGTAAGAATCGTGAGTTGAAGATCAAGGAAGCTCTACACATACAGATGACACCTGACAACAACAAGTTTAACTGAGACATAGGTTTAGAGCTTCTAGGATGCTGACTGTATATGCTGCATGCAAATCACCCTTCAGAATATAATAAACAGTGTACCCTCTAGTTATCTTGCTGTTTACATTGTATTTATTATATCACCATGGAGAGTTAGACCTCAGTTGACCCCTGAAGAGGACTTTGGCTAGAAGTCAAACTTTGGGTTAAGTTTTTATTCACATAATATTGGCTGTTACAACGAGAAAATTTACTAGCATTGAAATTACTCAGTATGAACACATCTGTAGTTGCTCAACAACATACACATTGATTGAGAGAATGCAAAATAGTAGATCACCAGCAA
>WLWD01002579.1_pt1 | contig 28344 bp, 10 predicted proteins | sample 6712731 | NCBI WGS metagenome assembly WLWD01 (sample SAMN12718690, study PRJNA576275) | sponge metagenome | isolation source: marine sponge | host: Mycale hentscheli | place: New Zealand: South Island, Marlborough, Capsize Point | collected 2014-11-01
ATCACGAGATACAAGATTTGTGCTGGTATCCACTAGTCTTTCATAGTGCAATGGAAGGACTACAATGTAATACATCTATTGAAGCAGTAATAATGAAATCAGTTCCTATAGAAGTGAGATCATTTATGGGTATGCTGTGTACCAATACCTCAATTACATACATTCAACTTGTGACTTGTGTGCTTGAGGGAGATTGCAAAATAACGGATCTAAATCAGAATACGTGTTTGCGTTGCCTAAATATTCTAGAATCTAAGAATATCACAAGTGGTTTTTATTCAGGACTAAAGTTAATGTCTGGACTTGTAGAACTGTATATTTCTCATGTTAATTTTGGTCCCAATATGTTGAGTTCTACAAGCATTAGTTCACTATATGCTGGAAATGCATGCTTGAATTTACAGAGATTAACGATATGTAACTCTGAAATTGCTCCAGAGGCAGCAGAAACCCTTGCTAAATTTGTCACCAACAACCAGTCTCTGCAATATGCTAATTTTGATTTCAATTATCTTTTTTCTGATGGAATCAGAGTACTATGTAGTAGCATAACAAGTTGTAGCCTTGAAGAGTTATCTCTCTCATTTAATGGCATTGGTCCAGAGGCAGGACAATATCTAGCTCAACTGATTAATAATAATTGCAGCATACAAAAAGTTTTACTTGGCAATAATCAACTCAGTTCAGAAGGTATTATTGCACTTGCTAAAGGCATATATAATTGTTGTGTTAAATGGATGGATATTTCGTACAATATTATAGGCCCAGAGGCAGGGTCAGCCCTGGCCAGTCTCCTTTCTAGTAGTCGCTCTTTGAAATATATAGACATTCATGGAAATAACCTTTGTTCAGAAGGTATGAAGGCACTAACTGCAGGTCTGAGTAATTCTGTCATTGAACATATGGATTTATCAAGTAATAATATTGGTCCAGGAACAGGAGCAGTTCTTGCAGAGCTTAATAATAACCAATCAATGAATGTTATAAATCTTAGTGGTAATAAACTTAATTCAGATGATATTATTGCATTATCGACTAACTTGAAGGATTGCAGTATGGACAATATTGATCTCTCACTCAATGACATTTCTTCATATTATGCAGGAGAAGCTCTAATTGACCTTATTACCAATAACAAGATAAAATACATGGATCTTAGTGGCAATGAACTTGGTTCAGAATGTATAAGAAAACTGGAAGCATGCAGACAGAATTGTGATTTAAGAATGGTCAATTTAAGACATAAATCTGCTTCATTTGTGAGCAGTGACTCACACTCTAGCAATTCAGATACTGAACTAGATGAGCAATAGTTGATTTATTAACAATTATAGTTACCAGCTGAAACGTACTTTGCAAGTAAATTGAAATATTTTGTATCCTATTGAATGTCTGCAAATTATCTTTTAGTCGAACTTCACCAAACATATTGCATGACCACCTCATTAGTGTATTTTCACTACCTATGAACTCAGAAGAACAGCTCTATTGCCATTACTTCTGTGCTGCCTTCTCTGCCTCATTATCAATGCAGTAGGTTTATTTGCATTTTCATAGAAGATTTGACAACGATTCTACAAATTTTACTCACTTGATGACAACTGAGGTAAGGTTTATATGATTAGGGAAATTTACAATGTTGGAAGCATAATGAGGACTACAGGAAATAACCTAATTTTATCTGTTGTAGAATGTTGTATGTAGCTGCACCACTGGCAGTATTATTGTTGTGCTTTATTTCACACTAGATATTTTATAAATATTTTTTGGTAGAGTTAATTATATCATTAGTTGAATTCTTTCTATGTTGCATTTACTCTATCAATAAGGTTTTTTATTCTAGCTGTAATGCTTTAAATTCAGTAAAAAAAGTATTTAAGAAATAAACCAGTCACTCATGACTGTATATAATTTATGCTTATTAATAATTAAGGATTGTAGTTAAATTTTTATAGTTATAATACTCTGCTTCTTTAATCACTCATGACTGTGTATATGGTTATTAATTGCAAGGATCACATTTTCAATTATTTAGTTATAATATTCTGATTCTTTATATTTTACCAGTAGTTTCTCTAAATTTCTGCATTCAGCATTCTTGTGTGTATTTTCCAGATATCACCTATAATGCTGGTAACTGCTTCAGCCAACCAATACTTCCCATTTATTGCAAGGACTCCACATCTAGCTGCATAATCAGCCATGAGTTCTCTTCTACCAGTTCCTGCGTTTCCACACTCTATCACTGTATAGATCCTTCAACCTGTACTATCCTCTTTCATCACAATGGCACAAACAAATCCACTTGTGGAATGCTTCATGAACTTTCTTGTAAAGAATAAAATACTAACTATAATAACTGATCAATTTTATATTCACTGTCATCATACTGCTTTTGTTTGTTTTTATAGTTTCTGTTTCATTTGTATTTTTGTTCAGAAAAAAAATGTTTTTTTTAACAAGTTTGTGGTTAATGGGTAGAAGTGAGGAATTCCTGATAATTGTAATGAAAAGTATAAAAAGTTTCCTAATTCTTTAGAAAAGATGCACAAGATATACAATTTTCTTCATTTGACTTTGCAAGAATATTTAGCAGCAGTTTATATAGCCAGTTTGCCATGTACTTGACAGAAGAAGATAATTAAGACAAATGGAAACTAAAAACTAGAACAGGTATGGCTGTTTTATATTGGTGTAGCAAGAAATGCAGAAGCATTAACTTTACTTATAAAAGTGTTACTGTGAGTAATAGTATAGAAAACATAGTTTATGATTGCATGCCACAGTAACTAAAGGATATGATTGAAGTGAGTTGGTGGTATAAAGATTTCACTACAATATTTAGTTTCTTGAAGCATAATTGAAATCAGTCAGCCACTGATGAAGTGAATATGGTAGCTAATAGGAACTGGTGGGAAAGAAAACACTAATCATAGCTAGGCTGCCAGATCAAACCAGCATTTATTCTAAAATAATAGATGCTAATTAGCATAGTGGAATAATTCTAGAATAATATGTAAGCATTTAAGAAAAGAGTAAGCACAATAGCACAATCAAGTTGCTGGAGGTGTGGCAATCCTACTAATCATATATTACAAACCACCCCAAGACAAGTGAGAAGCAAGCATCTGATATTTTGTGAAAATTTAGAGGCAGCAGTACTAGTTTTAAGTTTGCACAATGCTTTTAGTCTATTGAGTAAAGTAGTGTAACTGCAGCCAGCATTTAGTGATCTTAATAACATTGTCTTAATGATCTTGATAACATTATTTTCTTTTCCTCACTTTTCACATTATCGACCACTTGAATATAAATTATATTATACTGCAGCTAAAGACATTTCTTTCACTCAAGACCCAGACGTGTGTGAAGAATAAAGAATGCAAAGGACCTCCCATATTGATCATAAGTGTTGAAATGTTTATGTTAATTCAAACATGTTCTGCTCTTGTTTTTACCAATTTTTCAAACATTTACTGAGACACAAGGTTTTGCTGGAAGATTATACATTGAATCTTTCACAATGATTTAATACAATGGTAGTGACTCATCACACATTTCACGAGCACCTAAATAACTTGTTACTAGGGGTCAATAAATTATTCTAGCATTTTTTTAGCATTTTATGAACACTGCAGCACTATGAACATTTTAGGTGTGCTGGAGCTTTTATCTGGCATTTTAGATAACTTTAAAAATGACACATAAAGGATACATGAAAATTTTCTGATTAAAAAATTATGCACCAGAGAGAAGTAGGAGATAAATAAAACAATCAGCACAATCATGACACATTTAAGACCTGTGCATGCTATCAGAGCTGTTGATATGAACAATGCAGGTACGTTGTTGGTGTACAGTAGTTGACAATTTTTATCAACTGCTTGATAAAACTCACGACCACATCTGCAATGGCTGAGTGTGAAAGTGATGCTGATAGCTTTGTAAAGGAAATTGAGATTGAACTTGCAGCTGATGGTGACAGCACCAGAAGCTGTAGCATTTGGACCAAATGAAGTGAGGGAGTTGCATTGCATATTTCTGCTGCTTGCCAATTGATACTGGTAGTAGCTAAAGCCTTCCTCTGCAGTATCAGAGTGAGTTTTCTCATCGCTAGAAATGTTTGTTTTTCTGAACAGCAAACCCGTGTAATAGAACAAAGTACCAAAACTTCAATTAGCTACACTGTAAAAAATGAGGTGTTCAGTTACACCCCTACTGGGGTGTACAGCTACACCTCTGAATTCTGAAGTGTATGGTTACACCCATAGGGTGTACTATTACACTCACATTAGTTAGCACTCTGTTTTTACACCAATAAGGGTGTATTGGAAGACCCCTAACAGATCCGGCTAGCTGCTGACGCTAATACTTATTTAGTATCATCAAGTGTAAATGGTGTCATGCAGGAGTGTATTTTAATACCAATCTGGGTGTAAGGTAACACCAAAATGAGTATAATAGAGGTGTATTACAATACTCTATTGGGAGTTACACTGGGGTGTTTGAAGGGTGTAATGGAACACTATTTTGGGGTGTATAATTACACCCTATGGGGTGTACTACAGCCAGTGTAGCTGAAGCACCAAAAAGGGCATATTGTAACACCCCGTTTTTTACAGTGTATGCTCCAATTACAATAATAGACACGAGTGATAACATTATTTTGTACTTTTATTTAAAAAATTGAGAGTTTTATGTTGGATTTCAAGTATTATAGGCATTCAGAGCATTATGGGTAGAGTTTATAAGAATTAGGGAACAGCATTACATGTATATGGAAATTTTGAAGGACAACTTATTGAACCCTATTTGACACAATGTTCCTCTTGCTTATAATTAGATTAATGTGAGAATTTTGTGGAAGAATATGCTTGTTTTTTTAAATTAATAATATAGGATTTGTTTTTAATAAAAAAGAATAGAGTTCTAAAAAATTTGAACATAATCTGGAAGGCCCTAATCATGGCTCACGATGCAGGTTGATAGAGTCCGTGGGGGATTAAGTGTCAGTTCACTAGATGCTGTAATTAGGCATATGAATTTACAGAGTTTGAAATAACACATTCTGAAATATAACAGGATTTATATAATAGATCTAGTACACAATAATCTTGGATCTGATGGAGTGAGAGCACTGGCCAATAACATAATGAATTCTTGCAATCTATATCTCATGTTCAATAACATCACACAATATTGTGAAGAACTTGTTATAATTAATAGTGATAATGATTAAAGATTTGGGCATAGTTGACTGTTTCCATATGCTGTTTATATAGCTAATTGGTCATGAATGACTAATGCTCACCGAATCTAAACACCGTTGTCATCAGTCAGACTTTCATATTAAACAAACAGCTACTGTCACAAATTTGGTAGTATTGTACTTCACAAAGTCAAGTTCTTTTGGCTGAATAGCTCATGTTATATTATATTAGTTAGTTATGTCATTTTTCACATGATTATCAAAATAGCTTTATCTAAAGTGTTTTATTGTATCATTACTGATAGTTAATTTAACTATGTTTGACACACATTATTACTATTAAGTTTTATACTTTCTTGTGTTTTTGTCATGCTTGCCTTATACCTTTTTTAGTTGATATCATTCTATTTTTTGTATCAACTTGATATTGCCCAGTCTTTAATCTTGTATACTTTCATTCCTTGTTTTTCGATAATAATGGACAAAATTAAGAAAGATTCTTTTAACATTTGATGTGTGTTTGTGAAGATACATGCATAATTGTGTAACAGTCAGGGTTCCAGTGGGACAGCAGAGCAACTCCAATAAGAGTTTGATGCCCTAGGACTGGTTGAAGAAATAAGTGAACTGAAGGGAAGTGTACCATATTACTTGAACATTACACCCGTTTCTGCTAAGGTTTGAACGATTGGACAAAATGATCATCCTTAGCACGAGTCAAGAAATTTGTAATGTCAGGATGGCTGGACATTATGTTGGATAGAGAGTTTCAATCACATAATTATTTAGACAGCAGTAGGGACTCAGTGTTCCTGTCTTGTGGGGATCACAATTGATCATTCTTCAGATCAACCACAACTGCTTACCTTACAATAATCCTCACATTGTCGTTTCCGGGATGAAAAGCCCAGGCTACTTCTGGAGGCCAAACCTAAACATGGATATTGAGTCTCATATTTGCGAATGCAGTGTTTGCGGTTGTGCCACCTATCTCACCGACACATGCACGGTCTATTTCCAAACAAGCATGGAACAGATTACCATTACCCAATTCATGACTCCTTGTGTAAAGTGTAATTGTGGGAAAAAATGTTTTCTGCAAATATCATGACAAGTACTCATATCATTTATAAACATGGCCCAACACCATATAGCTCAAAACTGAGTGGTAGCTTCACAATATAGCACCATTCTTTACAGCTATTTTTCTACCTTAAAATTTACTTCCTGTTGTGGGCGGGGCTTCGAGATGATACAGAAAAGGGTATCCTGTCCAGGATTTTTAGGCTTGAACTATTAGATTGTGACAGTACAAAGAGTGACCCTGGCAGCCACAACAGTGGGGTATTTCCAGCAGTCATAGCTGTAGAGTTGGAGTATAGCTAAATCTTCCTATGTTAAAAAAAAAGAAAAGAATTGAAGGTAATCATGAAGTTTATCCCTTTAGCTATGTATGAACCAGTACAGACAAAAGCATATTTGTAGGAGATAGCTAGTGATTCTGATAAAGGTGCTTCACCTAGGATTGGTAAGCTATCACATTATAATCCCTGATTAGACTATAACTGCCACAGAGTGTCTCCTGTGCAGAGACTTCACAGACATTCTTCCCTTCTTGTATTTGAGGTAGAGTATATGTCACGGTCAGGGCAGGTTTGGCAGGGTTTCTGTCTTTCCCACTCAGTGTGCATAGTGATGACAGCAAAAGTAGATTGCTGCCACCAGGGTTGATGCAAGATTTGAATAACTACCACAATGTACTAGCCCAACAATTCCCTTCACACTGGCAAAGTTGAGTTATTCAAAGCAACAATTAAACAACACTTGGTCATTGAAATGAAGGTACATCAACTGAAGTCTAACAGCAGCTTTTCACAATAGGAGATGGAGTTTTAGTTCTTTATGCCAGCATGGACCAAGCAATCCTTGATTCTGTACTTTCCAGAAAAAAACAATAGAATGAATCTGTCCAATAGAATATGTTCAGGAAATCTTTATTTTCTACTTTTACCTTAGGATTTAAAAAAAAAGTATTTGAAATACAAATACAAGTATTTCAATTTGTAAATCTTAAAATACAAATGCAAACACTCCATAAATGTATTGAAATAAGCTTAAATACAATTACTCATGCATTTGACCCCATCTCTGACCTGTAGCAAGTTGATAAACTGAATCAAGCAGTTATCAATGGCTTACTATATAGCTCTTTCATTGTTAGCAGAGTTTTTCCAGGTGCTATATTTGGCTGGGACTCACACGATATTCTTGCATCCATCAGTGCATGCCCAACTAATCATTTTGTCTTGATGAACTGAGCTATCAGATTAATGCAAGTCAGAAGAACAATCAAGGTGATTTGATCGATCATAGTGTGAGAGAGAACTTGTCCTTTAGATCAGCTGAGTATGGCTAGAACTATGAGTTGTTTTGTTTTGTTTTTTCCTTCTTAGTGCTGTCTCTCTTTTATTTTTTTTTGTCTTAACAGGGAAAGCATAAGACTTCTGCTTTTATTCTCTATTTCCCCTTAAGGCCAGCATGCAGGGAATGGAAAAAAAATATCCTTAACTACTTCCCCGTGATAAAATGTTCACTCGATCAATACTTGTGTTATTTGACTGGAACTGCATTGACGATAATTTCCAACTTTGGTTAGGGGGAGGGGCTTATCGCGTTTGTTTACTCATCTAACTTATAAGAAAGTATGGCTACTCCCGGGGCAACTTCTAGTTCACTCACTCTTAAGCTGGTAAAAGTATTAATCAATGAAATTTGTAGCTCTGAAATTTGGAGCCAACTAGCTCAGAAGCTATGCGAGTATCAAGTTCTTTCGAGGGAAGTCGGCCGAATATTTTTATCCCTGGAACAAGACAGGCTAGCCAACAAGCTCAAAGCAAGATACCTTTTACGCAGTGTGCTGGAAAAGATGGAGAGTGAGGATCAAGTATATTCTACATTTATTGAGGTATTGTCTGAACTTAACTTACATTCATTGTGTGAGAAACTTACTCTGTTGAAGTCCTCTACTGGGTCATCACAAACTAGTGATATATTGTCAGCTAAAGATCTTCCTTTTTTAAAGACAAAGCTAGCTGAGGTGGCATTTAAATGGAATGAGATAGGTGATGCGTTAGGCTTGCCTAGAGGTGTAATAGAGGACTGCAAAAGTAAAGGCAATGGCATTCTTAAGCTCAATTTTGTGTTAGACAATTGGATCATAGGAAGCCACAAGCATGCTCTTCAGCCTACTGTGAGAAACTTGAATGAGTGTCTTACAGGCCCTTTAGTAGGATTACCTGAAGTATGTATTAGGTCAAATTATGAGCAAACCCAACCAGATTGTAAGCGTAGCAAGTTGAGTTTAAAGATACAGTATATGTCTGGGGACTGTAAGGTAACTGATGGAAATTCTACATTATTGGAGGTGCGTGCTAGTATAAGTGAGGGCGTGTCATATCAGTGGATGAAGGATAGCGAATGTCTGAGTGATGGCGAGGATTACTGTGGAACATGTACAGACATACTGGTCATCCAACATGCACACCAGGGAATGGAGGGACAGTACACATGTGCTGTAGAGAGGGGACAGGAGAAACTTGTGAGTCAGGAAACGAAAGTGAAAATAGTATACACTCAAGAAAAAGAGAGTCTCTTATTGAAGTATGCATGCCAGAGAGAAGTACCGAAAGATAGCTGGCCTCCAGTTATTACCAACACTTATACTAACCTTGTTCTTATTAAACAAGCCCAAATGCAAACAAACAAGCATTCCTACACCATACGAGGGAATATTGACGACATTGTAGCAAGTAAAGAGAAAATAGAGTATGAGAAAGTCTTTGGTCAGTATCTGAGTGGATCACTTGTGTTAGTAGAAGGGCGTCCAGGTAGTGGCAAGACCACACTAGTTCACAAGGTAGTCAGAGACTGGGCTGTCAAGGAAGGCACTTTGAAGAGAGCAAAGTTAGTTTTTCTAGTTCCTTTAAGACTGCTACAAGTAGTTGGAAGTGACAATAGTTTATCAGATCTTTTAGACTTTATTTATTGTGATTCTGAAATGAGCAGCAGGGTTGCTACAGAATGCAAGAAAAGACTAGGTGAAGGTATGTGTATTGTTCTAGATGGCCTAGATGAATATCGGAGGAGGGATGCAACTGATTCCATAGTCTACCAATTAACACATAAGAACAGTTTACCCAAGGCTATGATTATAGTAGCATCACGTCCAGTAGCCAGCAGCAGATTAACAGACTCTGACATTTTAACTAAACGCATAGAAGTAATTGGTTTTAATCAAGATCAAATATTTCATTTTATCAGGAACTATCCCTTTGAAATGAGTACTTCAACAGATAGTATTGTATCCGAAATAAGATCTCATTTTGATTTGCATCCTAATTTACTTCACATGTGTTATCTTCCAGTACATGCAGCTATGATATGTTACTTGTTCCAAGACTTTAAAGGGAATTTTCCAACCACTGAGTCAGAGGTGTACTTTGAATTTACAAAATCTTTGATTTTACGAATTCTTCGTCGAACTAGACAAGAAATTCTCATACAATCATTTGATGACATACCAGGTAATGAAAAAGTGTGCTTTAAGAATTTGTGTAAATTAGCATATGAAATGACTATTAAATCAGAGCAAGTTGTAAATCATTCAGAAATGTCATCTGCTCGTCATTCGGAAATTACAGACGACTCTTTTTTTCTAGGGTTTGTCAATATCGAGCGTGCTAGTAACAGGTGTGGGCTAAACAAGATATACAGTTTTCTTCATTTGACTTTGCAAGAATATTTAGCAGCAGTTTATATCACCAGTTTGCCATGCACTGGACAGAGAAAATTAATTAAAAAGTATGCAACCTTAGAAGAACTAACACAAGTATGGCTGTTTTATTTTGGTGCTGTAAAAAACACACAAACAGCAATTATAGAAACATTAACTACACTTACAAAAGCTATTGTTTACAAGGCAAATAGTTATACCTTCTTATATCAGTGTGCATTTGAATCGCAGTTAAAGTCTGTCTGTGATGAAGTTATAAAGACAGTGTTAAAACCATCAGGATTCAATTTAATGGATATGTCAGTTAGTCCCATGGACTTTGTTGCCATGGAGTATGTTTTTTCAAAGAGCCTACCAGTGCTCCGAAAGTTTTCCATGAAAGATTGCATGTTTGACATGCAGTGTGCCTCTAAGTTTGTGAGTTTTGTTAGTTCCAAGTGTGACATGAGCTGTATTAAAGAAGTGACTATCCGTGAATGTGATTTAGAATCTCAATGTATACACAAATTGATTTGCAGCTTAAATCATCACTGTATAAAAAAAATATTGTTATGTGAATGTGGTCTAGTATCATCCAGCTTTATGATTCTAGGAAACTTGTTAAAAGACAGTAAAAGATTACAATCATTGGATATATCTGGCAAAAACAATATAGGTTGTGATGGTATGGAAGCATTAGTAGAGGGATTTAGAATTAATAAAACAATTAAAACTCTCAGAGTTTCTCCTAGTGACTTTTCTAACGATCATTCTATGTTAAAAATATTACTGTGTAATAATAAATTGAAAAGCTTATCACTACTTGAGCATCACGAGATACAAGATTTGTACAGGTATCAACTAATCTGCCATAGTGCAATGGAAGGTCTACAATGTAACACATCTATTGAAACAGTAGTAATGAAGTCAGTTCCTATAGAAGTGAGACCGTTTATGTGTATGCTGTGTACCAATACCACCATTACATCCATTGAACTTGTGGATTGTGTGCTTGAGGGAGATTGCGAAATTACGGATCTAAATCAGAATACGTGTTTGCATTGCCTAAATATTCTAAAATGTAAGAATATCACAAGTGGTTTTTATTCAGGACTAAAGTTAATGTGTGGACTTCTAGAACTGTATATTTCTGGTGTAAATCTTGGTTCCAATATATTGAGTTCTAATAGCATCAGTTCACTATATGCTGGAATTGGGTGCATGAATTTACAGAGATTAACGATATGTGACATTATAATTGCTCCAGAGGCAGCAGAAATCCTTGCTAAACTTGTCACCAACAACCAGTCTCTGCAATATGCTAATTTTGATTCCAATAAACTTGGTTCTGATGGAATCAGAATACTATGTAGCAGCATAAGAAGTTGTAGCCTTGAAAAGTTATCTCTCTCATGTAACAGCATTGGCCCAGAAGCAGGACAATATATAGCTCATCTGATCAACAATAATTGCAGTATACAAACAATTTTACTTGATGATAATCAACTCGGTTCGGAAGGTATTGTTGCACTTACTAAAGGCATATGTAATTGTTGTGTTAAATCGATGGATATTTCAGACAATAATATAGGTCCAGGAGCAGGAGCAGTTCTTGCCGAGCTTATTAATAATAACCAATCAATGAATGTTATAAATCTTAGTGGTAATCAACTTAATTCAGATGATATTATTGCATTATCGACTAACTTGAAGGACTGCAGTATGGAGAATATTGATCTCTCAGATAATTCCATTTCTTCAGATGCAGCAGAAGCTCTAGTTGACCTTATTACCAATAACAAGATAAAATGCATGGGTCTTAGTGGCAATGAACTTGGTTCTCAATGTACAAGAAAACTGGAAGCATGCAGACAGAATTGTGATATAATAATTATTGATTATTTAGAAATATTTGTCAGTAGTGACTCAGACTCAAGCGATTCTGACATTATTGAAGTAGATGAGCAATAACTATTTGGGTTAACATTTACAGTTGCCAGCTCTGATGGACTTTGCACGTAAATCAAAACATTATGTATCCATTGAATGTCTGCAAATTGTATTTTAGTCTAACTCCACCAATCATATTGTATGTACCTTGGAACTCAAGAAGACAAACATCTCTATTACTATTGACTCGATCTGTGCTGCCTTCTCTGCTCTTATTTTCAGCGTCAATTATAATACTTATAGTGTGTTTCTTTGCTTTTTCGTAGAAGATTGATCAACGACTCTACAAATTACTCATTTGATGACTACTGAGGTAAGTTTTATTCGTGATAGGAAGTTTTATTATTAATTTGGCAGTTAAAATCTCATAAGTACAGGTAATATAGGAGCATAATTAGGAATAGCTATTGTGTATTTTCTAAGTAGCTGAACTGTAGAATGTTGCAAGGTTATTTATACCACTGTTTTTTGTTTTTTCAAATTAAGAGAGTATATTGTTGTGCTTTAATAAGATTCTTTATTAGTAAGGATTAAATATAATTTGTCAAATTCTTTCTATGCTGCTTTTCATAAGCACTATCCATAAGGGTTTGGATTCTAGATTTAATGATATGAATTGAGCAATTCAAATCAACAAAGCACTCACATGTATATATGCATATTGATTGTTGCATTGCAGTTTCGATTATCTTATATAATAAATACTCTGGTTCTAGCAAAATTATATCTTACCATTAGTATCTCTGAAAATTTCAGAATGTTCAGCATTCTTATGTGTAATTTCCAGATATCAACTATACATAAAGTGCTTCAGCGAACCAAGCTATAGAATCAGCCCAAACTTCCGTGTAATGCATAAACTCCATCAATTTGGATCTTCAGTCATGATGAGTGACCACACTCTCCATGTAGATCGTCCAACCTGTACTTTATATCATATTTCATCAATGGCTGGTTGGCACAAATATATTCACTTCTGGTATCATGGACCTTTCGATCCATACCATATGAATATTGTGATGCATACACTTTACCACTACTATGTAATTCATACTCTATTTCATTCTTTCTAATTCTATTCATACATTGAGCTATATGTTCCCAGTTGTGTACATCTTGCCTAATTCATTTACACGTAGACTCTTTACCTCACAATGCATGAATGGATTATGAACAGACTATATCATTATCAACCACTTCCTTCTCAGTTCAGATCTCCCACATATTCAATAAGTTCAACCAGATTTGAGAGTGTGTGGGATTTCTTTGGTGAAGTAATTTTGGAGGGGGGAAGCTGGCCAGAGCTGAGATGCCTGTGCTATTCTACTATCGTTCTGCTCCTACCTGTCAGTCGAGGCTGCAGAACATCTGGGATGCTTCATAAACTTTCTTAAGTGAAGAACAACTAACCCACATTAATACAATCAGTTCACTGATCAATTTTATAATTCATTATTTTGACAGTTAATATTTTCATAATTTTACTCCATTTTTTTTGTATATTCTGGCTAATGTTAATACTTTTTAGTAAGTAGTTAATGGGAATTCAAAAGTCATAAATTCCTGAGCTGGAGGTTGGTACAGGGTCATCGGACCAGAGTCACCACAAGGTATTCCTAGCTTCAGCAAGTTTGCGCGTCCTGCCAGTGTGAGACGAGCAACCCGGGGATTTGCCGATAATGGTAGATCTCATGATGGTAATCAACAAAGCCGCGATAAGGTAACCCGGTCTGCCCTTCTTTAGGTTTAACTTATGGTGAACTAATTTTCTCTAGATAACATACATTGCATATAATAATATGGAATGATATGGTACAGATTGTATAGTGGTTTTGAAGGATAATGAGTATAATTAGATGAGGTGATGTAAACATAGTTTCTTGTTTGCTGAAGACTTCTACTTGTTCAGGTAGCTAGACCTGAACAGTGATGGGTAGAATAGAGGAAATTTGTATTAAATGCAATGAAAATTACCAATAAATTTTTTTCTGCTTAATTTGGAAAGGAACTGAGACTTCTGGGTTCATCAAGGAATGTGGGTTTTAGCTAGCTATTATCCTGTTCATGCAGTCAATATTTTCCTCTTTAATATTTTATTAGTCAATTATGACCCTATTTGTAGCAGCATTAAAATGGCTTCACAAGAACATTGAATTTTGTATAAAGTTAAAATTTTAAAGAATTACAGGGCAAAAATGTGAATTTCCTGTAGTCACGTTTTTAGGATATTTCATGTTTATCCACTTTTCTGGTAGAGGATAGGGCTAAATGTCTTATAGTGCAGGGAATTTAGCCCTATCCTCTACTGGAAAGGTGGTGAAAGTATGATATGTCCTAAATACGTTATATACTACAGGAAATTCAAATTTTTGCCCTGTATTATGTTGCTTGTTAATCATCACTTGTAATGTTGATGGTTTTTGTTTATTTGAGCACGGATTATAACTTGACACATTCTGGTAGCTCATCATAGAAGGCTGAGGGTGTGGGTTAGAAACAGCACCCCAAAGTTTAAAAGGGAAACCTGAGCCACAAATTTTACATAATAATTATACATAACTCTGTAATAACAAAATGCAGTGAAACTGTCTTGTACATAAAAAATGTTTTGTGCATCTTGTTGGGCCACAACTGTTACAGGAGGAAGGAAGATTATGTGTTAGAAAGAGAGTAATTGACTATGCATGGCTACGTTCAATAGTGTGGTCTCGTGAAAGTATGAAGAACAAAAAGCCATACCTTACTTCGTAGAATAGCTTAGTGTTAAGGATTCCCATCATCTATCTTCGCCCTCTCTAACACACACCCTAGCCCTAGCCCTAGCCCAGTGCGCGGCGGAAAATCTAACGTTAATTACACGTCGTAACGCGTGCATCAACCGCGCGTCATGCACTAAGCAGTGTTGTTGTGTGATGTGGTGCATGAGACGTGTGTGATCGAGTGCACATGCGTGCACCAATACTTTTAGTTAGTTTACCAAGTTAGCTGAAAATTTTATCATTCATTTCAGTGATTTGTTGGAAATCACCATGACACCATAGTTCACATGGGCTGGACTAAATTTGTATGTGACAATGAAGGCAAAGATTTGGTGTGCATGCACTGGAGCCTTATGGACATTAATAAAAAAAATAAAAAAATTAAAGAAACTTGTAAATTGCATATTCTTGAATTCACACATCTAAGCAGACATCATTCTATTTACAGTGTGCCTTCTCTGAAATCAGCAATTGACTATTCACTGACCAAATTTCTGCATTCATTTCTATTTTATTAATAATAAAATAACAATGCTTACTTATTTTACTTCTGTCATCAAACTGTAAATCATTAGCAAGTTCCTGAAAACCGCTAACATCATTTTCATCGATTGATGCAAAATTAAACCCAGTGCATGTTCTTCCAATTTTAGTGGAAGGGCAATAAAATTTATGACGATTGCTAAAAATATCAAGTAGACTTCGAAATATGACGTTCACACATCAAAATGGATGAAAATAGCTCCAGAAGCATGAAAAACATTTTTCATGCTTTGAACTGTTTTTATCGTATTTGAATTACAGGTACTGGAATAATCCATCCAAGTTGGTGCTACCAGCACTACAAGCCCTACCTTAGTTCCTTACATAGCCACTACGCTTCATCAAGTTACCGGACTGCCTGTCGATGAGGATGAGTTCCGAGATGAACTAGCAAAAGCGCTGCCAATCCACTACAATTTCTGAGAACTAGGGCAGGCTCACTAACTTAGTTAACATCGTGCTCCCAACTCTCCATTTCTCTCCCCTAACCTAACAAAAGTAACCCACACACTTTGCGTCAGGGTGTCCAGAGAGTTGAAAAAATATGATCATGTACTCTCTTAAAGAAATGCAATTTCAAGGCAATTATAGACCTATTTATTCAAATTTTTAATTGGATATCATGCTCCTTATCCAAGCATGTAATCTATAAATTAATGAAGTATTATTTTGGTTTTACAGCACTATTGTTTTGCTAGATAGATGAAGGTATAACACATAAGCATAATTATGTAAATATACTAGGAATTTAGACAGTGCTATTGTTTTCATTTCATTGATCCATGATGTTATATTCATTAGGCACAAGATATAGTATTACTTATAGTAAAATATTTCATGGTGAAGGTGGACACATAATGATGCCTAGTTATCCTAAAAGTATAGGACATGCCCAAATGCTCTACACACTCTCTGACTCCATGGTGGATTAATGATACCAGGAAATGATGTTCACTGCTATGCTGCCCATTCATCTGCAAAGTCATCAAAATAATGTATTCTAAATAATAAGATGTAGAATTATGGAAGTGGTTAATACATGTACATGTGAGTAATACAGCTGATGACGGTTCTCTTATACTACAACTAACAGCTGCATTTTTAAAAAACTTTTTGTGTCATGTAGTGATGCTGCATTTAGTTCAAACACGAACACACACACACACAAAAAAAAGAGAGACCACCAATATTAATCAGCAATAAATTACTATTCTCCCCACTTATCTATTTCTATCCACCATCAATACCCACAAGTGGTATCATACAAATACCTATAGCTACATTCCAACAAAAGCAAAAAGTAATCAAGTCCTTATTTTACATGTGTCAATTGAGAGTATTTTTTGCTTACTCACACATAACTTACAGAAGTAGTCAGAAATTTCAGAAATTTTCATAAAATTAGAACTGGTAGTAACTTTGTAGTAGTGTCCTAGTTAAAACAAATGAGTTCTAAAATTGCATGTGATGTTCGGATACTGTAGTGAAATTTACACAAAGTGTAGCCTCTTTTAGTTAACATCTCTAAGATGAAATCATCCATGTATCCGTGTACCCACCTCAGTCTAAGATGTGTACACTGATGACATGAAGATGAGAAGTACACCAGCCAGATCATAGCCAACAACAACAATAGCTGTCATAATGCAATGTTTACACACATTCACGTGTCTCCACAATGAGTTCTTGAAATTATGAATAATACCAACACAATTTCCAGTTTGTATTAACAATACTGTTTCCAGCATACACACAAACGCAGCACATCTTGCCTGCCTCGTGCCACATACATACACACACACACACACACACACACACAATGGCAGCTTTACACACTGCTTTGGTTGTTATGGTGCATGACTGCTACTTCTCTACTGCAGATAGACAAACTATTTGCGCCCCATTTCCAACTTCGAATAGTTGGTTTTTGAATTGTTCTCAACACTATAAAAAGTTTCGTGTACTTCTTTTTTCCTTATTCAAGCGCAAAAATACCAATACAAATTTACTGAATAATTTTTTTTTAGAATTTCACAATTGAAATCAAGTAAATCTACAAGTTAGAATGACCCCACAAAAAACGAACAAAATAAAAACACAAGGGAGACAGCTTTGAGGCAATAGTCCCTCACTAAGAATAGCTGATGACTGCCAACCAAGGCAATCATGAACACACAACAAACATCATCACATAAGCCACATAACCACAACTACATCTTGGTTGATCTCACTCATGTAATTTCAGATGAGGGACCACACAAACACTCATGTATGCACAATGTGTCCTGACTCCTGCAATACACGCACACACAAACACACACTCACACACATAAGCACCTGTACACACCAGAGTTTCCAAGTAAATTTTTTTTTGTATTCATGAGGAAATTCAGGTATAAATTTGGGGGAGTCTGGTAGTAGTCCATTTTATTATAACAAATAAACTAGTGATGTGGGCACCAACACTGTTTCGTTACCTTGAATTTGCACCCCAGCAAATGCCAGGCATCCAATCACAGCAGGGTTGACTGATGGGGCTGGTGGGAGGCAGAGGAAGAAAAAACCAAATGGAAAATTGCCAGAGATGGGCTTGAACTAGGATCTCTGGCCCAGAGCTACAACACACGCACACACACACACACACACACATTTACAGTGCATTCTAAAAACATTTCAAGTGATCCATTCGGTCATTATAGAGTGGGAAGCTGCGTTTTTTTTTCTATTCCCATAAAATTTTGTATTGAGTTCCAGAATAGCACTCTCTCTTCAGTTTTGGAGGATACTGACGAGATAGTATTGACCACTTCAGAGCGAGCTTTATAATGGTCCAAGCCAAGATGCGTAGCATACAGTAGCACATAACAATCAGGTAAAGCTATACTAACTCAACCAAACTATCACGCAAAACTACAAACAAAAACAAAGGGAAAAAAGCTAAAATATCTCGAGACTTAATTATATACACTGACTCAGGCCTACCCACTATTCCCAGTATGCTCAAGATCCCTATCAGTACTCAGTCTCAAATTCATCAAAAATGATATAAGTATAATTACAGAACATAGACACACAAAAGCAAGCAAGAATATAAAACAGTATGGATAAGATTAAGTATAGCAAATAGAAAAATGAAAGCACAAAGTAGTAAAGGAAAAAAATAGGAAGGACTGAATAGAACTAGAGCACCTAGGGTGCAAACCCTCAACGCATTATTACACAACTAAGATTTTTTCAGATTACTTTAACTTCTAACTACCGAGGACACATGCGGTTCAGAGAAAATACGTGAACTATAAGTGATCATGTGACTGCTGTATGATGTAAAACCATGTACGCAAAAGGTAAGGTTTGTTGCATCTAGCTTGCGCTTGTTTGGAGCTGAAGTTTCTCCACATTTCCTAGGAAACTAGCTCGAAATTTGAAAAAGTGGTCAATTTAAAGGACTAAAATTCTCATACTGGGTCAGGTCATACTTGTTTAAAGGTTAGTTCTGAGCCATTCATGAAATTGAATGTTAACAGACAGATAGACAGACTGACAAACACACTACTATAATCCTCTCGAGCATGCGTGCTGAGTGTTAATAAGAGTTACATGTATATATGTGTGTGTAAATGTGAAAGTAGATACTATGGAGAATACTTAATAATATATAACTTATAAACTGAGATAAAATATCAACAAGAAGATTGCAGATACACTGGAACTTCTCTTATCCGTTTGTCTAAGTTACAGACACCTCTGTCTACCAGACACTAATAAACAGTGAATGACTGTTAATAAGCTACCAAACCAAAATCAATGAATAAATTGTGTAAATATTTTCACGTGTTACTTTGAGAATTCAATTGTGGTGTTGAGGAGAGTGGAGCATGGAAATCAAGATGCTAGTCCAGTGGGCCCACTAGTTCTAGAACTTAACGACTGGAGGGAATGGAAGAAAGGTCACGGCACTCAAGTATAGCATTTTAACTCTAGCAAGAAAGCTCGAGATAATTATAGCGGAAATTAAGAAGGAAAGTCAGTGAGGTTAATCTGGACAGTTCTAAAGCTACCAGCGAATGATATTTGACTGTGTTTCTGAGTTAGGGGACATTTCTTAGTTATGGTCCCACACAGTTCTGGATAGAGAGGTTTCAGTGTAATAATCCCCCCCCCCCCCACAGTTGATTTTGTCTCACCTGCCCCAAAGTAGGTACACAAATTAGTAAATAGATGGTCCATTAGCACAGACCCACTAATCTTGTCCAAGGAAACATTAGTTGAGGGGTAGGGCTGCTGGTAAGCCAATATTTGAAAGAAAAAAGAAAAAAAAAAAAAAAAAAAAAAAAAAAAAAAAAAAAAAAAAAAAAAGAAAGAAAGAAAAAGAAAAAATAAGATGCCTTCAGGATTTTTTCATAGAAGTGCAATAGCTGGCCATGTTGACCAACTCATGGTGATGTTATTGCATTGAAATGCACAGAAAGTGGACTGTTAATTGTTATTGATGTATGTCACATCAAATGCTCAATATTTGTGGGAAAATCAATAAATAAAGCATAGCCTTTTTTATACTAGATTCAATAAAGGGAGCATATGACCTCACTGAAACTCTCTGGCATATTTCACTGTATATTAGAAATATGTGTATACACACACATGCAAAAATGCAAAATGCTAATTATCTTGCAACAGCTAGCAGTTATGCGCACGTGGCAGAGCCAGGATGCATGTGCACTAAGCAGGCACTGTGAGTCGTGCAAGCAAACCTCCTGGAGCAGGGCTAGGAACTCTCGTAGAAGCACAGGCCTTTCCTCACAGCAAGTGATGTAGGCACCCAAAGTCCCACCTAGACCATTGCTGCTTCATGAGAAAAGGCCTTGGATTTGCAACCCAGTAAATGCCAGGTACCCATTCACAGATGGGTGGACTGGTGGGAGGCAGGTGGAAACAAGATGGAAAACTGCCTGAGTGTGGGGCTTGAACTCAGGACCTTCAGGCCCTGAACCAAGGACACAACCATTACACCACAAACAGCCACACACACACACACATACCTTGAACCTTGAAAGAAAGCCACCCGTTGGATGATGCTTCTCTGCCACAAGTGACAGACTTAATCACAGTAACTAATGTTTTCAATGAGTAGTGACCCATCTGTGTCTATCAATGTCTTGCTTGCGTATGAATGCTCTCTCACACATACTACACTGGTATGGCTTATCTGTCACTGTCATGCCTCCCATGGAAACTCAGCACATGAATAATGAATAAAACACAGTCATGGAGACTGAGCTCTGGCACATAAAAAACAAAGAGTAGTCTTCAGTCACAATACCAAAGCTATTTGATTTCCGACTTGCAAATCATTCTAGATAGAAAGTTGTAATTTACTACTACCGTCTAGCCAAAACTTCTCTTTGAAAATCGATCTGTTCGGTTGATGTGGACTTAATAACACAATAAGCTGTGTGGCGCCTTAGAAAGAAAAAAGAGGAGCATACACCCACTTTGGAAAATTATCACTCAGCCACAGAGTGTTTGTGTGTTAAGCATGTGGTCCGGGTTCAATTCCTGGTGACAGCCAAACATTAAAAAAAAAATTGTATGGTTACAAAAAAAAAAAAAAAAAAAAAAAAATGCCGTGAAAGAGAGAATACATCCACAAAAATATTTGTACAACAACACAAACACAAAAAATTAAACATACCTTTAGTAAACTAATTTTAGTCTGTCACATGAAGTATAGCATAGACTTTAGTACTCTGCAAAACACATAACACACACACATGTACATACATGTACACACACATGCACACACACATATGTACACACATGTACACCAACATGCACACACACACAGAGCAGTATGGTTCATATAAATAATAGCTGGATAATAAATTTAGACATTACAATTTGATTGAACTCAGATATAACTCGCACTAGAATAGTTAAAAATACATTTCACCTAAGTATTACTGCCTTAAGGAATGCTTTATTGCATATATATATTTATTAATGCTCATCTACACAATACCATAGGAACCATGATGTCAAACATTCAGTATGCACATACGGAAATTCTGGCATCTCAGTTTAATGTCAATGGCACAGACCTGGACTGAGCAAAACTTCAAAGTAGGAAGTGCGTGAACTGACAAAACAAAAAAAACAAAAAAACAAACAAAAACAACTGTCTTGGCTCCAAGTTCGCCATAATTAATACCACTGGTGCCACACCCAGTTTACTAACTACCTATATCACTGCACAGTTTTATAACTGGTGTAGTTTTTTACTTGATCACTCAGGTCCCAGGTCCTTCCAGAGAAAGACACAATTAGATAGTGACCCCGCCTTGAGTTTATAATGTCCCTCAAATGGCATTGATGAAAATGTAGCTACGCACTGCAGGGTTCAGGTCTTCTTAACCCTTTCACCGCCATAGACGCCACGTGGCATTTTGCATTTGGTCGGCGGTTCTCCTTATTTAAAAAAATTTATTATCCAATATAAAGCTCCCATTAAATGTTTATAACACATTCTCAACAATATTGAATAATTCTTAACTATTTTTTTTGAAGAAAACTTAAATTTTTGAGGAAAATTTCCCAAAAATCTTAATAAAATGATTTGAACTTGTTTGTGGACTATGCTTCAGATTGCATACTGTATAGAATGGGTTCGTGTTACCATACTTTTATTACGTTGCTTGGTAAAGGGGTTAGTAAAATCAGGATTGCTGAAAAGCTTCACTTAAATTGGGTCCAGAAATAAGCATTAAAATAATACCGTCCTTCTCAAATCAATCGCTGATATACAAATAGTACTTCCTGTAATAAAATCGAAATGATAGTACAGGTATTTAGTTGTTGTTGTTTTTTACAATAAAAAAAAAAGGCTGCTGGAACGCTAACCGTTGAGTTGTTTGTCCTCCCAAAAATATTTAATAGTACGAGGTTGAGAAGCTCAGAATACATCAAATAGAAGACGAATAAGCTGTGTACTCTGTTTGAACCACGTAGCAGCTCTGAAACTGTCAGAAATTGAATTTCAGTTAGTACAGTTGGTAACAGTATGCCCAAATTTGTAACTATTTGTTGTGTGTAGCAGGGTTGGGGTCAAATACATGAGTATTTGTATTTATGCTGTATTTAAATACATTTTTGGAGTATTTGTATTTGTATTTGTATTTTCAGATTTAAAGAGTGAAGTATTTGTATTTAAAATACTTTTAAAAAAATCATAAGGTTAAAAAAAGCAACTGCTTAATTAAACAGTGCAGCTGCTGTTTATTCTAATTGTGAGCCACCATCTTTTAGCTATGGCAAGCAAGAAGAAGTCAGTTCCAGTTGTCTTACAGTACTATGATGTTCCTGACAATGTTGAAGAGGGCACTTTCAAAGCTAAATGTAAGCATTGCTCTGCCACTATCTCGGGATCTACCAAAGCAACATCCAATTTCTTGTTGCATATTAAGGTAACTAGAAAATTAAAACTGAATACTCCATACCTACCATTATTGTATCTGGTATTTTTAGCGAAAGCATGAGCTAGTGTATCAAAAAATCAAGGAAACTCCAAGAGATACCGCACATAGTTGTGGAGGTAGTAGTAACCTACACCAAACAAGATTTGATTCAGTGGTTATGAGTACAAAAAAATATGGAGCGAATGATTACCATCAAGTTGAAATAACCAAAGCAGTAGTATCTTATGTTGCAGGCGATCTTTTACCTCTTTCTACTGTTGAAAGTACCAATTTTCGTCACCTTATGAAGATTTCCAACCCGAAGTATCAGGTTCCTAGTCGAAAACACTTTACTACCAAATTATTGCCACAAACCATGGATGCAACAAGAGCAAAACTTCAGCAGTTATTAAGTAAGTCACAAGTAGTCTGTGTTACTGTAGACCTTTGGTCAAGCCGTCAAATGAGAAGCTACTTTGGGATGACAGCTCACTTTGTTGTTGATTGGCAGTTAAGGTCAGCGATGCTTTCTTGCACTCGATTTCATGGGTCACATACTGGCTATGCTATAGCTGATGAGTTTGAAAAGACTATTGCTTCCTTTAACTTAACCAAAAAAATCTCTTTTACAGTTTCTGACAGTGCAAGTAACATGATGAAAGCATTTTCACTTCCTAGTTTTGAAGTAGAAACTGAAAACGCGTCAGATGATGACTACGATGATGAACCGGATAATCCTGATCCTGATGGTGATGAAGGCCCTAATGATAGTGATGCATATACTGATCTTAGTTCGCAACATGTTCCATGTTTTGCACATGTCTTACTGCTTGTGCTACTAGATGGAATTCACAACTTATTATGATTCGTTCTATTCTTCGCCTTCCTACTGATAAATTAGAATCTCTGAATACTGTTAGTTTGTCTGCCTATGATCGAACAATTCTGGAAGATCTTGTGAAAATATTAACCCCTTTTGAAACAGCAACCCACTGTATTCAAGGAGATAAGGTAATTACTAGCAGCATGATTGTACCATGTATCAGGGTACTAAAGTCCACAGTTGAAGATCTCAGCCACAAGTACACTTCAAGATTTGTAACAACTTTAAAATCATCTATCAACAAGAGGCTTTCTATGTATGAGGATATCGATGAATTTTTGCTTGCATCGGCATTAGATCCTAGATTCAAGCTTAAATGGTGTTCATCAAATGAATGTTTACGAATAAAGGGCCTGCTTGTGTCTAAGCTTCACTATGAATCCCAACCCAGCACAAGTGCTTCCTTAATGTCTCATACCCAAGTAATAGAGAAAGCCAATGAGCCTGCTGAACCGTCATCATGCCCACAACCACCACCACATAAGAAAATGAAAACTTTTTTTGATGATTTGCTTATAGCAGACAAGGTTAGTAGCTCCTCTACAGTTGATGCAAATGTTGATGAATACCTTCAAGCTCCATTGCAAGAAAATCCCCTTGAATTTTGGAAAGTCAACGAAATGAAATATCCCACATTAGCTAAACTAGTTCCAGTGCATTTATGCATTCCCGCATCTTCGGCTCCAGTTGAAAGATTGTTTAGCATAGCGGGAAAAGTGTTTCGACCTGACAGATGCCGTTTAAAGGACAAAACATTTGAAGAACTGATGTTTATCAGGTGTAATCAATTTTTGTGACTTTTTAACTTATCAGATGTAGTGATGTTAAAATACAAACGTTCATTTTTAATAGCTCTAATTTCACAATAAATATCAAAAAATATAATAATAATCCACATAACACTTTCGCTAATGGTGATGCAATTAAAAAGTATTTGTATTTGTAATTGAAATACTATATCTAAGAAAGTATTTGTATTTGTATTTTGTATTTGAATTCTTTCAAGTATTTGTATTTGTATTTAAATACTATTCAGAGTATTTGACCCCAACCCCGGTGTGGAGTAGTATACTATTTTTTTTTCATCATAATAAAGTTTTGTCTGTACCTGCTTGTATATCTCGTTGCTGAATGTCTGTGCAGGAAAAAAAATAAAAAAATAAAATATTATTGGCGAGCAGAGCGAGCGAGACACTCTCAGGGGTAACACAATTGAAAACCGGGGATGTTTGTTTGTTTATATGTTTGGACGTATGTATGTTATTTTGTACTTTGACCCTATCATATTTTCGAGTTAACTCAGCGTTTGACCCTGTCCCAAACATCACTAAACAGAATCCTCTGGTTTAACGATCATTACCCATATCATCCTAGAAATTGAATTGTTTATTGACACTTTGAAATTTTTTGTGGGTGCAGTTTAAACTCAAAAACTTACTGGAGTTCCATTTCTATCGAGTTAGTTGCGGTGGTAACTTCATTGTCAACTAGACTTATCACGAAGGTATAAGTCTTGCGTACATATGTTCAGTTATGTGACAGTATTGTGTGTTACAACTAATACTCAAAATGTCCCCCAAAAAAGTTTAAAGAACGCGACTTGTTTTTTGTTTCAATTCAAATAGTTTCGGGAAGTGGTTACTATAGCATTGAATGCCTTTACCGTATAATACATAATTTAAAAACTCCACTTTTTTTTCCACACACACACACACATACAAAGCTCAACCATCAACCATGGTAATTATATATGCAATAATTGGCAGCGAGCGAGACACTATCAGGGACAACACAAAAAATCAGGGATATATTATTGTATATATCATATATGCTTGGACGTATGTATGTAACTTTTGTACTTTGACTCTCACATTTTTTGTGTTCACTCGTTACCTTGGTTAACCACGCGCTGTTTGTCATCACTGTTCATACTTGAAAATTCATTGCCCAACATGCCAAGCTACCATGAGACTACAATGTAAATCTTGTGTTAGTATATCCAGTGAACGCGTGCATGTGAGAGTGTTGTGTGTTACATGTGATGACTAGCTAAGAACAAACAATAACTATACATTTGCTGCTTTATGTGTTAAACTTCTTAGGTTCCTTCCTGTTTATTTTGTTAGTAAGCAAGTCTTATATAGAGTTAGGATTTATACAGTGCAATAATTCCTAGGAAAGCTTGTTGTTTTTTTAAGTCCCAAAAATTGCCGTGTATAGTCTCACGCTAATTAAAAAAAGTCGGCCGTGTAAATTGTTCAAACAAATTGTGCATGATGATTTTATAAAGATGAATTTTTACCCTTTCACCTTATATGTCAATTTCTTTTTACTGAAGCACATCACAAGTATAATGCCTTTACATCTAGGACTGTGTATATGAGTGTGTGTGTGTGATTGTGTGCTTGCGTACTTGAGCTACAGCAGAAGAAAGGGCGTGTATGGTCTGTGAAACTACACCACCTGGACTACCATACAAAAAACATTGTGTACTGGAAATAAATTATATAATACGGATAAGCTTTAAATAAGAATAAGCAACAAAACAAAAACAAAACAAATGAAGGGAAAGATGTGAATCCTCAGTGCTATTAAACATTACCTAGCTATTATAATAATATAATCTCCTTCAAAAAGAACAAAGCAATCTGTTAGCTATTTTAATGAGGCATCAATATAGCTCAAGCAATGAAAACAGTACATGGAAATGCTGTCTTCATAAGAGAAGCTAAACTACATAGCCAGAAACACTCACTGTTATAAATTTTCAACGTGAACTTCACTTCATTCAAATTCGTCGGTTAACTTCCCTGAGCATAAAGCAAACTACACTGCGGGCTGCAAGAAATTATTTGCTCAAGTGATTATGATGTGACACTGGGAGCGTTACCCAGCTGGTACAAATGTGGAGCTGAAAGTTTCACGTTTTATCAACAATTAGCCCACCCAAAAAAAAAAAAAAAGTAGCACAATAAAAGGTCCTAAATCTTCTTTCTGAATAAGTTCATACCTAAATCAACAGTTATTGTCAGTAATCTCCAAAATCAGAGCGTGACAGACGGACTGACAGGGTAACTACTACAACCCTCTTGCGCATGCGCGCTTAGGGTTAACAAACAAACAAAAACAACAACAACAACAACAACCAACATTGTCTGTCGAAAAAAAATTAGCAAATTAACTGTCTACCAGTCCCAAACCCACATTGTGACTTACAGTAGGGGTCAAAATAAAGTTCCCACAGGGGAGTCACAAAGCCCAGATAAGCCGGTACGTTTCAAAAGCCGTTAAATTAAATCACTGAAAAACCACTAAATTAAGTCGCTGAAAAAGCCGCTAAATTAAGTCGCTGAAAAAGCCGCTAAATCAAGTCGCTGAAAAAGCCGCAAAAAAAGCCGCTAAGCAACAAAGTCGTTTATCGCACGCCCGCGCAAAATCGCAAAGCTTCTGCGTGGGAGCGTTGTTAATTGTGGACCCTCCCACTTTTGCGGAGAAAAAAACGGACCGCTCGATTCCTTGTTTTCGACGGCTGCGAACTGTTTTGGGAAAGTAGTTCGTCTTACCTCAACATTTCTTCCAAGCCAAGGCGACTGCCAAGTTACTCCACCCCATGCTCGAGCTTTAAAGAACTGTTTTACTCCAGTTTTGCGGAGAAAACATCGGACCGCTCGACTTATTCTGTTTACAACGACTGCAACTAGCTTTCGATATGCAGTCCGTCTTGCCTGAACGCTTCTTCCGAGCAGGGTGACTGGTTTATCGTGTGGAGGTACACCTTTTCCATTCTGAATGCGCTGCTTTCTTGCTGTTAAGCTTGTTTTGCTGGGCGCGGGAAACTCGCGCCAGATTATAAAGTCGGGAGTTTTTTCACCACGCGAATTAAATTGAACCAAAAACGGTTGTAGGTTGTAGTTAGTGTGCGTGCTTGTCAGCTTCAAGTTCTCAACTATTTCTTTTTCTGAAGTTTCCATTCCTTCTTATTCTGTAAGTGCATAGCTGAAGTGGAAGTTTCATAGTAACTAGCTCTTTGATTTTTAAAAAAATTTTTTTTAAAGATACTGTAATTAGCGTAAACGTGCGTATTATCGCCGTTTTTTGTCCATTCGTTCTGTAGGTCGCCGACGCAGACTCTGTCGTTCGTCATAACAGATTTACTAGGTAAAGGATCAACTGAACTACCTACCACTGTCATTTGGAAAGGATCATATAAAGGACGGACTCGATATTCAACAAACCATAACACCTAACCAATCGGCGATAATGGGTGCGATATACCCGATTATCGCCGACATGCATAATAATTATATTAAAATTAATTTATGAAATTTTGAAGTGATTGTCACATATGATTTCATTCGAAAGAGTATGAAAAAATCATTAAAAGTATTTGGTGACTAATTGGAGCAATTAGAACACAAAAACCTTCGAGAGACAGAGTTATTTCCAAAAGCACAAAAATTATGAGCCCAGCACCCACACTTGTCACAATCTATCCAGAAAATAGTACTAGCTGAAAGACTTTCAGGCTCATTACTGTCACATAGCACACAAATAGCCCCATCATTGCTGTCACTTTCACTGCTATCCTGACGAAAACGGGAGGGCAGAGTTCTCTGGCGTGGTGGACGACTACTTGCAAAGGGAGGGGCCTCTTCTTCACTCTCTGGCTCAGAAACTTCAGAAAATAAAAGAGGAGATGGTGGACAACTCTTTTCACTACCAGAATCATCTACAGTAGCGTTAGCCTGTCTTTTGCCATGCCCACGTCCACGTCCCCT
>WLWD01003455.1_pt1 | contig 28328 bp, 20 predicted proteins | sample 6712731 | NCBI WGS metagenome assembly WLWD01 (sample SAMN12718690, study PRJNA576275) | sponge metagenome | isolation source: marine sponge | host: Mycale hentscheli | place: New Zealand: South Island, Marlborough, Capsize Point | collected 2014-11-01
AGTTTCTTCTGATACTACAGCAATAAGCTAGTTTTACTTAAAACTTAGGCTCAAAATTGTGAGAGAGAATTCCTCCAAACACGCTTGTTTTTCTAGTCACAATAATTTTTTGCGACCGGCTACAATGACATTGAAGAAACTCGCCGTTTTTTGATGCTGCTAAGTGCCACTTTACTCAAGAGCCATTGGTAGTCAGAATAGTTTCTACAGAAACTGTCAGTACTCGGGGGAAGCTGAGATAAGTACATAATTCTATATTTATTAGCTAAAATTACAAGAATAACTCTGGCCTTTTTTCTGTTTTTTTGTAGCTGAGAGCTTGTTCAAGAGTTACTGATAGAAGCAGTCAGAATTGATACTAAAAACTTATCACTACTCAGGAAATTAAGGTAAGAAAGTAGTTATTTGCTGTATTTAATGGTCAACTGCTGTATATTATAACAATAATTATTGTAGTTTTAAGCAACATTTACAAGGCAGGCTCGCTCACTATTTGTGCTCACAAGCAATAATACTAACAATAATAATAATAATAATAATAATAATAATGATAATAATAACAGTAATAATAATAATATCAACAACAACAACAATAATAAATAATAATAGTGAATCACCGAAGGTGTGTACCCTGAGTGCTACTAAACATTACCTATTACTACAATATAATCTCAGACAATAAGAACAAGTACTCTATTGGCAATTTTAATCAGCCATCAATATAGCTCAAGCAACAAAAATGTACATGGAAATGCTGTGTTCATAAGAGAAGAAGCTAACTTGCCCAGAAACACTCACCAACGTGAAACTTCACTTCTTTCAATTCCATAATTTCCCAGAGCATAAAGCAATAAATTATTTGCTCAAGTGATTATAATCTCACTAGGGGGTGTTACCGACACAAATTGATACCTGTGCAGAGCTGTAAGCTACACGTTTTATCAATAATGAGCCAGAAATTTAAAAAAAAATACTTAAATTAACGGTTAATTATGAATATCTCCAAAATCAGAATGTGACCGACAGACAGACTGACAGACAGACTGACAGACAAACAGACAGGATGACTACTATAACCCACTTGCACATACACGCTGAGGGTTAATAATAATAATTAAAGTAAGGGAGAATCCGTATGGGAGGAAGACTAATACTAGTGCTAATCTGAGGACACGTTTCTGTGCTACCATAATTGTGCTAAACTTAAAGAGAAAATATAATAAAAACTTACCATCCTTTGTGCAAGCTTAAATTTTTTAGTAGGTTGATTTTTCCATTTAAAATATTTCTGATACCAATCTAATTGACTAAACTTGAGATTCCACCATTTTTTGTAAGCATTTCTCACAGATTTTGAAAATACCACAAACATAAGAAAGATAAAAAATCCTTGCAAAGCCACCATGATGGTATAAATATAGACTAAAGGAAGTAACGCCTCAACATTCAGAACCATGATTCCGATAATCCAAGTGAGGCTCATTATCACAACCAATGAAACTGCAGATCGTAGCCAACCTTTCACCATCTGAACTTTTGTCTTTTGGGTTTGTTTGAGCTGATGGCGCCACATTATTCTGACAGTTATTATGAAGAATGTAATATTGGCCAATAATATCACAATAAATGGAGCTATAATTGCCCATATGAAATTATTGTCTGCATTCAAAAAACATCTAGAAAGTACAACATTAAAAAAATAATTATACAAAATAATTATACTTTGAATAAATTCAATCATAATATTTTCTCAATTGAGATTGTCTGATGTATTGCACATCAAATGCCAATCAATAAAGATTACATTGATTTTTTTTAAAAACACAAAGTTTAATTATGCTGAATTAAGTGAGTTGTAAATAAGCTAGTGGAGTGATAAATTAAAAAAATGAACGAAAAAAACACCCAAATCTGTCTATTCTACTGAGGAAGACAATAATCAACATTCTACTGAAGTCTGAATACTACTACTTTTTCAGATCAAGTGTATTATATATTTTAATTGCATTCATAGTATATATTACCCAAACGCTATTCTGTAGCTCTCAATGAATATATTTGCCTGTTCAATTCTATGAAAAACTTCATCCAACCTATTCTTTCGACAAATGTCTCATTGTCAGTTATCTCAAAAGTCAGAGACTGACAGACAGACACACGGACAAAGCTATAACCTCTCGCGCTGCGCACTGAGGGTTAATAATGTTACAGGAAGTTTATTCGTACAAGAACTCACGCCACTTTATATCCATAGTTATTCTTGCTGAGTCCAAATCCAAGAGGAAGAGTAAGAAGCCCCATATATAATAGAGGAAGACCATAACTCACAGCAGTAAATGTAATGATGTAATTCTTTTTATTTTTGATAAACACTTGCACGAGAGCTAAATAAAGTATCACACCTTCCATTAACATCCACATGAAAGAAACTAGAAAGAAATAATGGAGTAATACTGCAATTGTTTGACAGTGAACAGGGACAGGATCTCCAGTTCGATCCACTCCAGCTACAAATAGAATTTGTCCCAGGGAGAGATTGAGGCAAACATGTATGTGAATGTAGTTCCTCATACTGTGGAGGGACCTGTGGTGTGTAGTGCAACAAAATACTAATGGTATAAATTATTCTTAAGCACAAAAATGTTATGCTAAACTAGCATTGGGATCAATTTGAAGTAAACGTATTCGCATGACAGTGATATAAGAAAAGGAGCTGCTATAAGGCAGCTGAATCCCAACCACATCCCCATAATGTTCTAATACAATCTAAAGAGGTGATATTTTACATGCACCATTAAAAATGGACACTCCTCCATACAAAAAAAATTCTCTTAGACCACTGAACAAGTACTTAACAATGCTGAAAATGCTTCCCCCAACATTCTTCCAACAATCACAGTTTGTGTGAGCTCTTGAATTGTCAATATTATAATAATGAACATTGTCAACATTACTGAACAAACTACTCTTTAATTAAGTAACATTATTTACTTAATGATAATATAAGTTATAGATACTTACCTCAGAGCCACAAATGTGATTACTGTAATTGCCATGGCAACAAGTGACACTGCCACACCCACATAGCTGATGATGGACAAGCTCAATTTCACAGAAGGTTTAAGTTGAGGTGGTTTAGGACTGAGTAAGATAGCGAAGTGAGTCAAGTGATTGCACTCACATACTGTCAGAGAGTCTGTGGATAGCATAAGATTCTTTGCACATCCTCTACTGGACCATTTTCCCGTCTTGAAAATAGAGCTATATGTAATTACAGTAGATGAATATAAGTATTTGGTAATGTGCTAGAGTGTATATTATAATATGATGGCACAAAAGTTTAGAGATCCTGAGTATTACATTATATTCAGACTTGAAAGAATATGTACCAAGTAGTTCATAATTCTAATGTGCAGGTTCATTTAATTTCACATACATAATTATTAAATATAGGCGAAGAGGATGACATCTGGATATTTTTTAATGAAATTCAACATTACTTTTTGTTTAACTCTTTCACCGGTATAACCGCCATATGGCAGTCGAGGTACCCATCGACACAAAAAGAAGTATAAGAAATGAACCGCTCACGCCATCAACTTGTTTTAAACACCAAAATAGAGCTTAAGCTTAGCCTTATAGCATATAATTTTTATTAACACGTTAACACGCAGGTATACGGTAACTAAGGAAACCATGACGTACTATTCCGTCGAATTTTATTAGCCTACTCAGCGGTAGCATGGCTTCGTGGCTGAGTGCAGATGGTGTTGTTAGTTTGTTGTTCGACGACAAGTTTAGATTATCTGAAGCGGAGAGCGATGAAAGGGACTTGCAAGAGAGCAGTACAGATATTTTTGCTTTCATTGGAACTCCAACAGTTATTTTTAGGGAAGTGGAAGCTTTAGAAGATGCTGTGCATTCTTCTGATGATAGCACTTGCAATGGGTCTGAATCTTCAGATGCTGAAGGTGAGTCATAAACACTGGGCATGCATTAGATAAAAATTTGCTATTGTTATAATTATTTCTTCTGAGAATGACTGAATCATTGGTTTCTCATTGAATAACAGCTCATTTATTACCCATGATAGAATACGACAAACTTTCATACCTAACTGTGCTCGTAATTTCTAAGAAAACACAAGTAGTCTCCAGATCATCCATAAGTAATTGATTCTATTAAATACACTACAATAATTAATTTGAACAGGTAAAGCAGTAAGAGGTTGACTAACCTTAATACTTTCAGAGTGTTCAAATGTAATAGTGACAGATGATGTTTGTAATTCATAGTTACTTGTAGTACACAGGCTTGTTCCACACTGTATGGATGAAGATACTATATCAGGACCTAATGAACTAATTATACATAATAAAGATTAAAGTAATACTTATTCCATTAGATAAAACTCATCACATACCTTTCATTATTTAACCGATAAGAGAACATGTCAGATACATTTCTATATATAGCTGAAATAATTTTAACAATACCATCACCATCATCAAATGCTTTCAACAATTCCACAGGAATTTTCAGTGTTATTAGCGGTCCAGTGAGACGAGGAAAGTCTGAAGAATTGATAGCAGTAACTGTTGATGAAGTAATATTGTTCAAGTATATTATTTTGTTTTGTATTACTGCAAAAAATATAAGAATATTAAAGATAAAGAGAATTATACTTGATGAAATGATAGTATTCCAGGTTATTACTTTGCTATACAATATACTGCAATGACAACATTAGTACTAGTGATGTGCTTGAGCACAAATGGTGAGCGAGTCTGTTAAACAATTGATTTTACCTTCTAACACTCAAGCTACCAAGAAAAAGTCTAGTTTTTAAATTATATACATTAAAGGGGTTTCAATGCCACAGAAACCACTCCCCTTAACTGTTTGAATTGAAATAATTGCAACCAAAAAAAGTCACATTATTTAAACTTCTTCTTTGTGATATTCTTTAGCAGGGGCGGCTCCACCAATTTTCAAGTGGCCAGGCCAGGAAGGGTGTGGCCAACATGGACAGAGAGTGGAAGTAATTAATACAGTCAAAGGATGCATATACAGTATGTGCTAGTTACAAAATGTATGTCTATATAGTATTAACTAGCTAACTATGTTTGTAAAAATTATGTTCATATTAATTTATGAATTTAATGTTAATAGAAATATTTACTATTGCAAGTAATTTAGCTCAGTGACGATGATTGGTAGTGAAATAAATACAAATCTTAACAATCTCAGATTCTTGACGTCTGCATACTGACTACTGTCTTTACCCGAATAAATTTGGCTGGTGTGGAATTTCAGGCAAATAATTTTAACAAATACTAAATCCGTAGAGCAATATAACTATCCAAACCACGCGGTCACACCAATTTGTCAATGTGGTACGTCCACTAAAATACGAATTCGACATTATTGATATTACCACACCTACACATTAAGTTGGAGCCTCAAAAAGTGGCCAAGCTCTGGCATAATATGGGTAATGATCTATAAACCAGAGGATTCTCTTTAGTGAAGTTTAGGGTGGGCTTGAACTGAGCTAACACAAAATACCAGAGGGTCGGAGTACAAATGACATGCGCCATACATATATATAAACTAGTGGTGTGTTTGAACACAAATGGCAGGTGAGCCTGCCCTGTTAGGTTGCATATGATGTATTTTACCTGAAGAAGCTTATTATTTCATGATGACAATACTAGAATATTTATATATATATTATTTGACCATTAATTATAGCAAAAAATACAGAACTAATTTCTTACCTAACTCTTGAATAATCTCTCAGCTACAAAAAAAATAGGCCACTGTTATTTTTGTAATTTCAGCTAACAATTATAGAACTACACCCTATATCTCAGCTTCCCCCGAGCAATGGTACCTTCTTTAGAAGCCATTCTGACTACCACTGGCTCTTCACAACCAACAAGCGGCACTTAGCAGTTCCACAAAAGGTGAATTTTGAATTTATATCCAGTAAAGGGTCATCAATGCCATAGTATCCTGTCACAGCAACATTGTGTGACTTGAAAACATAAGTGTTTACACAGGAATTCTCTCACAATGTTGAGCCTTAGTTTAAAGTAAGACTTACTTAATGCGGTAATAATTGGGATCAAGCCTAAAAAAAGTCTTTTTTTTAGGATAAAAAAAGGCACACACATGCACGTTTAAGGGACATATATACCATTCTTACATACATATATATAACATATGCCCAATTTGGCATTATCCACCCATAATACTGTCTCGCTCACTTTGCTCGTTCGCCAACAAATATCCTTAATTCTCAATTAGACACCACCGTACAATATCTCACTCGCTTCGCTCGCTCGCTAATAATTGAACATTTCACTATAAATATATTATACTTACCAAAATTAAGTGATTGAAACACTAGCGGTATTGACATAAAAGCTAAAAAGTTATCTTGAATTGAAAGTAAAGTAATACCAGCTGCCATCAAGGCTCTAGCAGGAGTTTCCTTTACACAAAAAAATTGAAATTAGTGCCACATCTTATTACATGTCATGTTAACTCACTGTATTTTGTCTATAGAGTATTTGAATGCCCAGGAAAACTATTTGCTACACAACAATAGTTATATACGGCAATTAGATAAATACAGTATTAATTGTATGACTTACTTCTGCTATAGCTTGAGAGAGAGACATATTTTCTAATCTGGCCATTCTATTCCCATAAATATATGTCAATGTTAGTATGTTCACCTCAGCTGAGCCAGTGGTCAAGTTCCGCAGTACTTGCACACCGTAGTCTGTAAACTATATAAGTATATGAATCGTGACGACTAATCCTCACTGGCTTACTCAATAGAACATAAAAGTAACATTATGATGAAAATTAATACATTACTCTCAATGAGAAAATAATATAAAAAATAATTTTACCCACCGTGACATTAAAAGCCACTGAAAGTTTCTGACTGGCCAATATCTGCAGTATCATTATGAACAGTTGTGAATTGAAATGAGATCACAGGATACACCTTACCTTATCATTAGTAACACTCTCTAGAGCAGTGAGGTACTCCATGTCTGATAAATTATTATTTCCTACTAATGGAGAATTAGTACTTATGTCATTTTTTGACTCATGTGGTGAAATAGATGATGCTATCGATGCCATTCTAGTGGTAGGACTCATTGATGACCACAACATTGTATTGAAAATTTGACTATATAGGTCATTAAATGATACAGAATCTGTTGTAGACTGGGTTAATATTATAGACAAATAATTGCCAGTAAGGGGAGTTGGTAAAGAGATCTCAGTTTGTAGGTTGTCACCTAGACTGTAGTCATAAGAAGTAGACTTAATATTTCCCATTCTATCATCTGCACTATCTAGAGTGGTGATGCTGCTGTCTATTTCATCTATTTTTGTCGTAAGAATAGCTGTTGACTTCAATGAATTAGTTTGTATTGTGGTTGGTGAGGGGGTTACCATTTCTTCAGTGGGAGTGGCCATACTTATGAAATCACCTGATGAAAATGTAGGATGTATACTATTAATTGAGATAGAATCACTATTGAGTGGTGTGTTTCTTATGTCTGATGAAACATTGCCCAATAAAGAAAAATTGTAATATTCAGTAATTAGTCCTCTGGACTCTGTCCTTCCAGTATTTGAGATAGATTCCTTCCCAAAAATCAAGCCTTCCATATAATTACAGTATTGTCCTAATCCAGCATTGCGGACATGATTTGCAGGCCATATTTGTGAGCTGATGAGATGGAAAATAGTTAACAAAAGTGCAGAAAAAGTGTAATAAACTTACTTTAATTGAGTTTCATTGAAGCTTTCATGCAATAAGTTAACTTTGATTTTTTGAGACTGTACAATATTAATAACGATATCATCTAAAATCCACACATCTCTAGAAATTGAACCGGAAGAAATCTGACTAGTTTGAAGCCAACGAAATCGAATAGAGTCACTGTTATTAAAACCACATAGACTGAGTCTAACTGTATTAACTGAACCTCTAATGACGTCAAACATTGTATATCCTCTAATGCTAAAGTTATTATAATCTCCAATAGGAATAGAGAGACTACTATTACGATTGTCACGATATATAAACTTAATAGGAATCCATTCATTGGGTAGAGAAGATAATTGGTATGAGAATTCCACTCCTTCGTTAAACCCATTTATTGTATTACATGAATTTTTCTTAAATATTACCATAAATGATATATCTCTGTATAATGGTACCAACAAGGGAATAATAAGATGTATTTTCTCTCTTTCACAAGATTTTTTTTTAAACAATACAGAATTAAAAATGGGATTTTTATAACAGTAAATATCTATATTCTCATTAACCAGCTGTTCTCTGTGTTTAACCCTTTCCAAACTGAAAAGGGGACAAGAAATGTAGGATTTTAAGCTGTTCACCTAAATCCTGACTAACTCAAACTGTAAAATTTTGTTAATTATAATGTATATATAATATGAAACTACTTTAGTTTTGCTTTCAGATTCTCTAACCACAAAACCACAGGTTGCCATGGAAACGAGATTCTGCTGATTAATTTTGACGAGCTATAAGATCATGTGTATATGGAACAATAAATGTGACCGTCTACAGGAAAATCGGGCACAACACGGCCCTGACGAAAAATAATTTTTTTGCACTTACGCACTCCTCGGCATCCAGATATTAAGCTCTCCAAGTTTTATCGTCGTAGCTTTAGCCATTCCCGCTATATATCACCTAACCGTTCCCTTTTTAGGCTTACTTAATACAATTTTAAGAACTAAATCGATCTTTTTGCGACGTCTACGCATGCTGCATTGTGCCCAATTTTCCCATAGACGGTCACAAATATGGTTACACTGTTTTACAGTCATAATTTCTTAATTCTTCCATTTTGTAACTATATTAGACACTTATAGTTGCAGAATTAGGTACTAAGAAATTCTATAGATTATTTATTGTTTTTAGGTACATAATCATACATACTAAAATAATCAGCTTAGTTTGATGCAAGAAAATAGCTCAGATACGTGTTATTGTGAGTTGGCTAGTGCTTCTTAGAGTTTATTTGCTCTGATATAGTTCAAACATATCTCTTGATGTAGTAAAAATTTCTTTTGATCAGGAGTAGTAGCATCAATAGTAGTGTGGAGAAGCACACCGCCTAGAAGAGAGGTACTCACACGAAATTAGCAATGAAGAGCCATTTTGAGTAGTGCCATCTACTAAGGGGCAGTCTTCAAAGCGCTCTCAGCATTCAGCTCTGCAAAAATTAAGCACTTCATCTTGGCACTCTTCATTTAGCACCAACAAAGTCATCACTTCCATCGTTGTGAAGTCTCATCACTTCTCTTAGCCGTAACTTCAAATATTTTTATTACTCCTTCACAAAACATATCAAAATGACGCGAAATTCAAGCTGAATTTGTTTATTTAGATAATAACGCTTATACGTGAAGTATACATGAGAAAATGGGTCGATCTGAACCCCAGTACAACAACAGGGTCAATTCGACCGTTATCTGTCACTAAAGGGTCAAAGGGTGGGACACAGGGGAAGGAGAATGTCAGTTAATTTTAATTAAGTTTTGGTGAAATTGTCCCAGAATGTTGGGACAATTAATTAAGCGACCACAGTTACATAAACGTTACTTCATGCATTGACCTCAGACTCAATAGTGCACTTTCTTTCGTGGTCATGTGCCTAGTAGAGATTGTGCAGGTCTACAACATCAGAAAAACTTAATTGATTGGATTTCAGCATTTCACACAAACCTGACAAAAGTTACCAGATGTTCTCCAAGAAGGGCTAGTTAACGAGACTAACATATCATATAGGGTGTTCATATATTATGTTCATGTGATTTAACCCTTTCCACACCGACTTTTTTCAACAATTCGGCCGTCTTTTAGAATTCTAATTTGATTTTTGATTTTCTACCTCATAGCAACTGCAAAAATCCACAAACAAACAGACAGGCATATAAAGTAGGTAGCTATAGCCTTATAACAAGCAAAATAAGCTTCTAAAAGCCTGAAATAAATCAGAACTAGTCCATCTTATAGCAAGTTTCGAGGAGACTCCGAGGAACTAGCCCGATCGATTGCTCCTGATGTCCTGCAGGAAAAAATTTATCCAAAATGCTGAGGGACTCTCTATAGGCTTCATACATTCTATTCTGAGTGTTTCAAGTCTGTGGGTAACATAAAATTTGGGCGCTCGGCATCCTGAAAATTCTCGGTCAAAAAAAATCCTCAATCTCCGTTTTTCAGACATTTAAAAAAATGCTTAACCTGCCCGTAAGTGTTCAATATTTTTTTAAAGGAAGTAGAATGCTAATCTAATTCAGAGAATGCGGACCTGTTCTCGCCCGCATATATGTGGTTATGGTGTTGAAAGGGTTCAGTCTGGGGAAGATCGAAGGGGTATGGCCCCCTCCTCCCAACCAACTTATTGAAAATTTATAAGGACATTCAATATACCATATGCCAATACAGGCAATACAAATACAGTTCACAGGACAGCTTGCATGCGAACTTACCCTTCACTCTTAAAATAGTACAATCAATCATAATACTTTATAAAATTTTTGGGTAAGTTGTCAGCTAAACATGTTTGGGCCTCTCCCTGTCGCTACTCAGCCTGAAAAGAGTCCATTGACAACCATAACAAAATATGTAGACTGCCTTGATAATTAGAATTACCAAAATGTTTACAAGAATGTAGAGGTTAACAAACTAGTTATTGACACATTATACATTAATATACGATTTTGTTATTGTTGACATTGGACTCTATTCAGGCTGCGCTAACGCTGGATTAGCCCTTGTAAGCATAAACCATGAACTTACAAGGAAGGTGTTTTATTGCAGGAGATTTGAAGAGGCGGTTCCTTATAGTTTATTTGTTGAGTAGGTACAATATAGCCCTGACCGTTATTCCATAATACCTGCTTCCTTCTGGGAACACTGGCACTGCCCTCACAAATGTAAATACCACTACACAAAATACAAACACGTAGTTAAATAATCACCACAGGTTTAACTTTCATCATCATCACAGTGCTGGCTTTATACACTCAAAAAATTGTATCAATTTCCAAAGTTCAGGCAAGGTCTCATTCTCTAGGGTATTATAAATCACTATTTTGTGTGACTAGATAATTCTAGCGTCAACCACAGTAAACAATACTAAAACACACAGCTAATTGTTTCTTTTTATATTACTTTGTTTCTTTCAATTTATACTGGTATACTTACTCAGATTCACTATTAGAATTCTGAAGAAAATTTATAAATACACAATTACAAGCTCCTCCGCCATGCTCCTGCTGTTCAAATAAGTATAGACCATTTCTATTTGCAAAATTTTCCTCGTTGCTGTCAGGATAGCTTAAATTGTACGATACTCTCGTTTTTACTTCACTTGAGATAGTAAGAGTAGTAGTATTGAAGGGCCAATCTCTTTCATAGCCGTAAGTCAATACGACATCGGTATTTATTAACCCGTTGTTGCCACCGTAGCAATCAGAAACTGATATAGGAGGACGCACAAATACATGAGTCGGGAGCGCCGACAAAGCCTGTGACACAGCTACAGCTAAGAACCAAATAATAACCATTCTAAACTTCAATAAATATGGTTTCAATTTCCAAAGAAAACTGATGATACTACTCCAGAGAGCCTTAATATTTATGGCGCAAGGTAGCGCAAGGATCAGGAAGTGAAATAATTAAATTTAAAATTAGAGGAATCCTTCTGATGTGGTTATCTTCCCTCAATAAACAGTTATTTCAAGAAAGTGTCACTATTTTGATAGTAATAATTTATATTATGGACAAACAGGGTAGTCTTGATTTATGTTATCACTCCGTACTGTCTTTATTTGTTTATTCAACTATTTATTATATATTTTTATGTAATCATATATCGATCTGAAAAGGAAATATGAAACATAACTGTTGGCATATCGTCCTGTAACTCTCTAATTCAATTGCTTAATTGAGTTACTTACAGGAAGTGGAACTATAGTGAATGACGTCAAGAAGCCATGTTTTATTAAATAGTGAGTAAAGTTTACTCTAGCACTTGTGCTGCTATCATTAAGGCTTCTAAATGTGACTAAAGAAAATATGTTTTTTTGTCTATCTGTCTATTTGTACATGGTAGGCTTTTTTATCAATGCAAACAAAGCAAGGAAAAACAAATTAATGTGGAAGGCATTTCTTAAAGTAGATATAAATACTTGATAACAGTTAAAACCAATCTTAATTTTACTCATTAATGATGAAAGTATGAAATATTTGCTATAATAATATAACTAATATTTCATACTTGCTTCATGATGAATAAAATTAAGATTGATTTATATTATTATATTATATATTATATTTATATATTTTATTATATATTATGGTTCAGATAAACTGATAAACATTATTTCAAATAATTAATTTTGATATAATTATGACTCAACATATATCATGATGACAGTATGAGTATGATATAGTACATATAATATATATACATATATAGGTTTGCACATAAACTCATTTAAAACAGTATTCTAGACTTTTTTTTTTTCATTTTGTTTTAAGTTTATGTGAACCATTGTAGCAACTTTTATAGGAGGTATACAGCTCATTTAAGTACACTGCATAGACTTTGACTCTAACTGACTTTCAGGTGATTGCCTCTGAATAAAGAAGGGATCAGCAAAATCTACTCCATAACTGTCAAGAGGAGGGGCAGGAGTCATTCGACTGAGTGGAAGGAGGCCCATACATTGATTAGTAGGCCTGTATGAGATAGTGAAATTGTTAGAGAGAGAGAGAGGTAAAAGAGTATGTAAGTGATTGAAAGAATTAGGGTCTCGAATTCTGCTGGCACCATAGACCAACTGATCCTGTGAGAGGATGACATCGAAGGATGCGAGGTCATGATAGGCTGGCTGTAGTTTACCTGACTTCAGACCACTAATGATGTCACTGTAAGAGTAAGATTGAGTTTCCTTCAGTAAGATGTCTCTCATGGCTTTGCATTCTTGAGAGGATAATGTAGAAGAAACGTTCTGAATTGCAGCTGGGCAACGACAATTCTTTACTAAATGTTCGATAGCCAGTCTCTAAACAAATCAAGATAATGAGGAATAACAACTACAAAATTAGTTGATTGGTCGAAAAGTGTTAAGTTACACATTGATAGGTCAAAGATCAGGAAGTTCAATAGACCTTGTATTATTTGGTGACGGCCAACTGAGAGGAGGACTTCAGCCAGGAAGAACTGTCCCATCATAGGCTAGAATCATGCAGTTCACTGGGAGTGGCCCTACAACCAGCCTAATATGGAGGATTGTCTCAAACGGAGACATGTATCATTTGAGCCAGCTCCCTGTATGACATTAACTCTGATGGTCATAAAATCTTTAAAGCTGATGGAGATTTAATAATCCAAGCAGAAATGATCTGTGAATCAGTCCAAACAAGCAGTTGACCCTTGCAGGAAATAGAAAGGTCTTGAGGGACAGAAAGTAGCAACTTGGAAAGTAGTATGGCTGTGATCAACTCCAATCTTGGAATAGTGAAAAATTTTAAGTCAAGCAACACGTGCTTGACATAGCATATTTATGTATCAATGATAAAGAGAACAGCATATGTGCTTAGAACCCTCATTAAGATTGTCCAAATGGTTTGCAATATTTATTATAATTGTGTATGGACATTTCTTACATGTACTGTTTGGAAATAGTTCAGAAATATTTACATCAATAAGAAGAAAATTGTAATAATTCAAAAAAGTTTTGATAAAACAAACAATGGTAATCATTACAGCTGTAAATATCTGATAAGCTCATTGTAAAAAGTATAGCATAAACCCACCATATTCACACCAAACAGGTGGTGTGAAAGCCCGCCATCAATGCATAACGTGTCCTTCACACTTTTCACCTAGTGTAAATGCACACTTAGCATGAAATTCACACCCATTACCAAGTGTGAAATCTATGAGCACACCAGCATAGACTCCTTACCGAATATAATTATATTCATGTCGAAGTCCTGTGTGCTAGTTAAGAAAGCTGGCAAAGAGTTTGGTCTCTCATCAGATCATTGAACTCTGGGATTCAGACTTAAACATTCATGAATCTCTTTTTAACAATAATCTTGATATCATAATGATTTAATACAACCCAATGTTTAAAATAAAAATAACTTAGCATTCAACTAATAAGTACATATACGTACTTCACACTTAATATGGTGTATACTTCACACCAAAATGATGAGGTGTGCACTTCACACCATATTTTGGTGTGATTATTGTTGCAAGTGATTCACACTTAATTTGGTGTGAACTACATACATTTTCATTTACAGTGTGCGTATATCTTTAAAAAATAAGAATCAAACCAGCATAGTCATGTTTTGATTTTTCTTCTCAACAAGTGAAGCAACCACTCCCAATCTTTGCACCAAGTTAGTGGACACATAGACAAATATTAATATTGAATAAGTTTTCAACATCAAATATTCATAATTATATGAATTACAGTCTCTGAAAACTATGAAACTCATCAAATTTGTCCAAAATCGGTGATATATAGCATTACTGAGCAAAATATAAGAAGTCATGAGATCAATCCATATGCTGACCCCTGCATTCCGAAATAACAGACCTAACTGCATGGATCTAAAAAATGCCGGCTTAAAGTAATTTGACACTCATGTAAAAAAAAACACATGTTAATTCACACCTTATAAATTAAGTACATGATGTGGTGGGAAAATTTTAAAACCACATGTGTGATGAGTAGAGATGTTTTCATGTCTGTACCAAATTTGGAACTAGTACAACCTATGTACTTTGGAAGATGATAATAAAACATTAGAAAATATAACATAAACAAGATTCTACTTTTTAAGCAAGTTGCACTGTATGTAAATAATATTATTATTATTATTAGGGGTAAATTATGAATCTTGTAAAACATCAGTTACAGTATTCAGTACTATGGTACAGACATGAAGTGAAATAGATTTTCTCACAAACTTAGATTTCAGGTAACATACTTCAATTGTATGCACAACTAAGCCTTGCTTTCAAATCTTTAAATATACTGCATTGGAATGTATGCTAAGAAAATTTAAATGTGTAACGTTTTTGGAATATTCTATAATACTAGGAGTGGTATCAAGCTTTAATGCTTCATTACTTTTATTTTTTGTTTAGTTACCCTTGAGATATCAGCTATATTTAATTCCACTACAAATCATCACCTTTTGAATACATGCGATAATTCATAAGGTCACTATTTAATTTCATATCAAATCATTAGTTATAGAAACCTTTCATACAGAAGCATGGCATTAATAATACTCTACTGCTGTGCTCTAAACTAAGGCAGTTTTCTAAATATTTTCAAACCAGAGTATTTGCAGATTTAAATATCTATTGTTTTTGCTGTTATTAAATTCAAACTATGATCATGTGACCAAATGCTTGATTAATTATTGCTGTTACTCTGTGTCTATAAAACTTCAGTTCAAGCTTGATTCTTTATAGTTTGGATAAGAATTAACAAATACCACTTATTTGTAACATATACATATATTAATTTGAAAAGGTATACATACATAAGGTTTCAAATTATAATGAACATTATTTTTATATAACTATTATTCATTATACTTTAATGTAAAACTGGTGTACATGTATTTAAGAGTAGCTGTATTGAATTATATACATTTCTGAAATTATTATTAGTATAGCATCAACTACATTTTTCCAATACGTTATGATATCTTCAAGTCCTGTCACTTTATTTAACATAGCTACATAATTAATATCATAAAACATGTAATATAGCTAGGAGTTAAAACTTTTTGTATTTGTGAGTGTAATATTTTTTCTTTCAAAAGGTTTGTGCCTATTAGCTTATTATTCATTCCTACTTCTATAAATACTATATCTAGATGCCTTCAATCAAACGTCTCCAATTGAATAAACTTTTTTTTAATTGTAACTAAATGCTGGATGTAAAGCAAAATAATTATCCCTGAACACACAATGTTCTCCCTGTTTATGGGCAGTATACATTTTCGTTAACTAATCGGTTAATTGCTACAATGATTCAATTTACGATGGGATTGGACCAATACATGTACAAACATTCTGCTATAGTATTCTAGCTCTTCTATTGTCCATCAATATTATTAACTTAGCTACTATTCCCCTTATTTATTGCACTAGCCAACTTTATACTAAACACTTGGTTTCATTAAACCACAGTATAAATTTCACATAATTAGCTACTTGCATATGAACTTAAGATATTTGATAATGAAGAGTTGTTTAGTTATTTTAGGGACAAATATACTTTTCTATTACACCAGAAAATAATTTATTTATATTGTAAGAAATCATACAATATACCAATAATAATCCTATATACAATAATGTATTATTAAATCCGTAATATGAAATGGTCAAGAGTTGGAACTGGTCTGTATGAGTTTATAATTTAGTTTGAGTATCAATATAAGAAGAGGTGACAATACAACTGTTCTGAGTCTGGGCATGCCTGAGTTGGAAGGTATGTAGGACATCATTGCACTAATTATATCACTTCATATTCACTCCTTGTCATCCTATCAACTTTTCTACAATACTTTGACTTACTGAGGTCTATCTTTTTTTCATGTTTTTTTTTAAGTGCTTAGAGCACACTTTGATCTACACTAACCATTATACTGACCAATCACAAGGAAGAAAACAAGTGTAAGATGACCACAAGCATTCTCACTAACTAAGCATTTATAACAAGTAAACTAGCAACACAAAATGCCAAAGTTTCAGCTGAAACTGCAGCTACTGAAAACTACCGCACAAGCAACACACAAGCACACACACAAAGAATACAAAAACTGTATTTAATATTGCTGTGGAGTATAGTTCCCACAAAAGCAGTTAATGATTTACAATGACTCCTAAAAAAGTTTCAAAAAATGATTTCTATAGCCAGTGCACAATTGAAAGGAAATTAAAAAAAACTGAAAGTTGGTAAGTGTTATATTAAAAAAAATTATACTATCTATTTTAAAGTAAATCTAGATAGTATAATTTTTTTTTAATCCCTTCTTCTGTTGTAATTGTGATTATACATTCCTCCTTGTACATTTGTACGAGATTGCTATAAAAGGCCAGGACATCTTTGATGCTCTTTTTGAACCTAGTGTGTACTAATATTCATCCAACATTCTAAAATAATAATATGCTCCTTGGTTAGGGGGTTAAAGGAGTATTGCTGTAGACCTAAACTAAAAGCATCTGAGTAAGGTACATTATAGCAAGGGTAAAGTTTAGTACAGCTAGTTAACAAGACCTTCTGATCTGAATGATTTGGTAAAGGGTGAATTTAGTAATTGCTCAGCTACATTGGTATTGCATTACATAAAGCTTTACATCGTACAATACCTTACAACAAATATAGCAATTAAGATAAATGACATGTCCACTCAAGGCTTGAAGCATTTCACTGGCTCAACACTGTTTACTGCAGCGCAATTTGTACACATTATACCATGTAAGGCCCCCTCATGCACATACAACCAGTAAGCGCTATGGTTGTGATTTCCTTTACAACCATATCAACAAAGTTGTCTCCAAACAAGAATCTAATTGTGACACTGTCATGTAACTATAAACAGTTCCCATAGCACTTTTTTCAACTATCATCAACTGATAAGGAATAATAATCCCAGCAGAGATAGTTTAGCCCCTGCATTTAATAAGCTTATTTTAAATCATTATACAATATTGACCAATCAGATAAGTCTATCTGAGAGAACACCAGTATCATCAGTACATACAAGTGGCTTTCAGCCAGCTGGCAAGGATGTAGATGTAACACCCCTCAAGTTCTCTTGTTCTCTCTTGTGTACAAGCCTTGACATGACATATACTTATCCTAAATTTCTCAAACAAACACAGAAACTTGTCAAAGATTTTGAGGATTGGTTCATCTGAACTTGGTGGGCACCCTTTGGCAGGTCAAGAATTGATAACACTTTAGCTTTCCATGATCTCAAGTATGACAACATTAACTGGAAAGTAATGTGCTGTTTTACTTGTGGGGAAATGGTGTTCATTACACAAATAATGCAAAAAGTTTCCCATCCTGATCTACAACATAAACACTAAAAAGGTAAGACCCAAAATCTTTCTTTTCATGTTCAATAAACTATGTATGATCCCAATAGACTATATTCTATGCTTCATTGAGCCGATTATTTTATATGCTTATAAATACATATTCATCATAGCTGTAAGAATTCTATATTATATTTCGTTATTTACTCCACACTCTTAGCATTATATCCTCATAATAACTCATCATCCACATCACTTTTAAAAAAAATATTTTTCAAAAAGCATAGCAGCAATTTCCCTTGTTGGTGCATATGTAACTTAACAGTGAATGTACATATATCCTAAATACTAACTTGCTCTCTAGCAAAACAACATGTTTATTAATTATCCTGGTTCCTGTCCACTGATGCTGCATGTTCCTTGAGTTCTTATTTCATGATGTATGCGTATAGTCTGCAATGAAAAAGACATCAATTATATAGTGGGATACGAGACTAAAATTGTTGTGGCCGTATTCTTGCGCTACCGTGCTTCCATGATAGGTATTCACCCTTCATTGTTTCAACAGCCATTGAAAAAACCATGAAGAATTGCCGAGTCCCGTTTATGGCTTCAAACAGATGGAAGCCACAAAAATCCACACAGGATAAGTTTGCACTAGTTCCTGGTACAATAACATTGCATAATAACAATGCAATCAATTCTTGTTTACTCTATATAACTGTCAAAGTTTCTTTCAAGAAGAATTGTTGAAATGTTTATTTTCTTTCATCCACACATTAAAATCTTAAAATCAAGTTTTCTAAGAGAAGAGTAGCTAAGTATACAATGCATGAAGACCAGGTTTTAAGGCAAGTTTTGTCTGGTACTCCATAAGTTGATGAAGTATTATTGGAAGATAAAGTACTATTGTGACTTAGACTTGTGTTAATTCATAGTATTATAAGATATTAAACATGGAAGATAGTGTGACTAACAGCATAGAACAGACATGAATTGAGGAATTATTACATTTTTTACTTATTTTAAATTGGTTCAGTAGTAGACTAGCAAAAGTGTATCGATGTGTATCACCACATGCTTGTGCCAATCAAAACTCTCAGGTATGATTGCTAGGATACAGGCAACATAAACAACAGCTATGTAAATGCTTTTTGCGACTAATTACAAAGAAACATTTAAAGTGTACATGTGTGTTTTGTGTGTATTTCAATTGAGGAATGAAAGTCAGATAGTTATAGTTATAAATTTAGATACCATGAAGGGTAAAAGTGAGTCAAAATATAGAGCCAGATGAATTTACCCCCAGCAGAAAAGACAAATGTAGGCATTTTAGTTACTGTGGAGAATAAAAATGAGTTAGTGGATTCACACCCACTTAACCACACCCACATGTCCATTCATAAAAAGACATTATATAAGTTTATTTATATCAAATGAACCTAAGATTTAGTCTATGCTCTGAATTTCCAATGAATTCCAGTTGCTACTGCTACATTCCAAACAATTCAGTACAAGCGGATTTATATCACAATGCAAATAATTTTATAAACAGTCAATCAGTTGGTTCATGTCAAATAAACGATTTGTTAAATTAGAATTATATGTAGAGTGTCTATGTTGTATAGCTAACATATCTAGCAAATGAATTTACTAATGCCTGCTCTGCTTTTGTGGCAATCTTAGCTTCTTCTTTTATATAACCATTTTAAGTATGTGGGGCAAAAAAATGCAACAGCAGACTCCTTGTAGAAAAAGGCAACTTTGCAAACCAACATGCAGTACCAGAATGACCTCTGAACCATGTTTTGTTTTTCCAAAAGATCACTTTGACACTTCATTTTTTTTTATCAATCACTTTTTGGTTCAGTTTATAAAATTAATAGTTATTTAAGATATTAAACCCCCAGATCTTTAATTAAAATTGTGAAATGCGCATAGCTTTTTTAAAAAAATTCTCTAGCACTTTCACTTTATATTAATTATCAATTGAATTGATGAACATGCACTGCTCACTGCAAAATACAACATAATTACCAGACTGCTATAAACTTACATTCAAAGTCACTTTAAAAAACATCCTCCGAACAAATGAAGGAAAAAAAATAGCAAGCTAGAGTCATAATTGAGGTTTTAGTGACTTGAACTTCCAATTTTATTTGTTAAATTCTTCCAATTTGACATAACTGTGATGCTAAATTCCCTGCATTAGTTATCTCTTCTCAATAAAATCTTTCCTGCATTTAGCTAGCTTCTTCTTTTCTTTTCTTTTCTATTCTTATTTACTTCAGAGGATGTAAATGTTACACTTGCTCTCACTTTAGCTACTCTGAATGAAACACTGAAGGAGACCCTATATCTACTGATCCCTGTAGCTATAGAAAAGCCTACAAGACACCTCCATCCCGGGTCCACCTCCAGTCCGGGTCCACCTCCAGTCCGGTCCCCATTCCAAAGCTTTACGACACTGGAATTTTTCGCTGACCCGAATCACTTAATATTGAATTCGTATCCTGCTCTTCTCCACTTGTTGCTTCCATGGCTTTCGTGGGGATTTATCGCGCGCTGTTCCTTTGTTTAGCCTTGACGAAATCTCTAGCTATTATCTCTGTACCGCCAGAGTTAGACATTCGGTGGTATGAGTTTTCCTGTATTGGAGGTGACAATGCTTTATTGAGTACTGGACTATGGTTGAGCTACACTTCTAATTCCACTGATGAAAATGGCGCTGATGAACAAACTTATTCTTGTCGCTTATGGGTCAATTACAATTCTACTCTGCCAGAACTGCAATATTACGAAGGAATTGGTAGGAGAATTATAACTAAAGTTAACTATATATTTGAACAACCTGAACATGGAGGAGGGAGTTGCCACTGCTTCAATATATCAGGCTCTACCAATTCTGAAATGACTTTGATTAAGAGGTAAGAAGTAGTATAGATAAAACTGAATAATCAATGAAACTTGTTTATTAGTGAGGTTTACTGCTACTGGACATTTTCAGATGGTTTTGCTGGGTTATTATAAAACAAATGGCTCTAAAGCTGCATGACTGTATATTACTAATAGAGCAATACTGTACATTGTTATGGAGGTCATTATCTGCAATAAACCTACAGATCTCTTCTGATTATCTCAAACAAATTACTCCTAACCATTTGATAGCCTACAATTGTGAGCAGGTTTCAGTATTCATAGTGTTTTTTCCTGTTAATGTACATTGCAAACATATCAGTTCTCGGTTTACTTAGAATTACATATTCTCATGAACTGTGTCAATTCTTTACTATAGTAGGTCTTCCACTTATAAGCACACAGAAATGTTTGGTAACACAGAATTTCCGTGTTCTTACATTTTAGACAAGAGAAGAAGCCTTTCATGAATAGTATTGTGTGCTTACTTAACAAATGGGGTGAAAACAATCTGGCTTTAGTATAATAATGACCAGTAAGCTGTTATCATAGTGTTTCCAGTTATATAGTATAGTTTGAAGATTTAACAAGTAGACAAGGTAAATAGAATATTTCCAAAGCATTAAGTTTTTATATCATGCAAAGAGATTCTTTTTTTTTTTTTGCAGGGGCATAGGGATAGGAGGGCTAGGAAGGGGGGGGGGGGGGGGGGGGGGGGGGGGGGGGGGGGGGGAAGTTGGTGGTCTAATTTATCTACTACTTTTGGACACAGGGGTGGCGGCATTACCCTGTCCCTCACATTAGAGGCCCTATATAAGATTAGGACATAGGTGCACATTGATATGATAATTATGACTGCATAGGAACGGAATTCATTAGTGCATTGACTAGGGCATTGATTAACCCATGAATCTAAATATTCGTACCATTACCTGGCAAGCTTCGATGTCAAGCTAACTGGATGGTTAGCTTGCACCAGTAGCTTTTAAAAGTTCACTTGCCTTCTATATACTATATGGAGCATAAGAAATCTCACAATTGAGGAAATTATAATATCTCATAATTTACGTTTTTCTTTCATAGAATTGTTGAACTTTCGAACTACCTTATGATGAATCTTTAAATCTTCTGAAGAGTTCTCAACTATTCAGTCATTCTTGGCTGAAATAATTGAAATAATTGCACATTTTCTCGTTCTAACAGCTAATATTATATTAATTAACCTCAGCACTCATGCGTGAGAGGGTTATAGTAGTCGTCCTGTCTGTTTGTCTGTCTGTCTGTCTGTCTGTCTGTCACTATTACTGACAATTTACAGTTGATTTAGGTATGAACTTACTCAGGATGAAGATTTAAGACCTTTTATTGTGCTGCTTTTTTAATTTCGGGCTAATTGAGAAAATGCGAAGCTTTCAGCACCGCGGTAGGTACCAGCTTTTGGGTCTGACTAAAACACGGACCGGACCGGACCCACGGACCGGACTAAATTCGCAAAAAACTCACGCACAGCAAGCGCGCATGCCCGGACTTCGTGTAAACTAGTCTCTCCACGTCTAATTTATTCATAACAATATTGGTACTACCCTGTTTCTTATTTGGTGGCAATGAGTGGAAGAGAAACATCTGTTACATGGCAAACGTAAGAAAAAAATAGCTCAGACAGCACTAATAAATGGGAATTATATCGTTGTCAGTGATGCTTCCATAACTACACTTTAATAAGCTTTGGTGAAAATTATATAACCATATTTAAAATAGTTGACAGTACACAACCTCAACAAGATTATCTTAAAGAATTAATGTCAACATAGCATTGTTTTATGCATTGTAATAGTATTCCATTACTTTATTACATTAAATTATAATCATTCTTATTGCCATTGCCATAATAATAACAATTACACTATTAGTAATAAAACTATAATTACTACTATAACTATACTGTTATTGTTATTGTGGTTGTTATTATTATTTGTTATTATTATTATTATTATAATTATTATTATCATTATTATTATAATTATTATTATTATTATTATCATTATTATCTTTGTTATTGTTATTATTATTATTATAACTATTATTATCATTATTATTATGAATTCCAGCTAATTAAAAAATATGCATCCTCCTTTATTTTGAAGTGTAGAAACATTGTGTTAACGAATTCTAGCTAATTAAAGAGTATGCAACACTTTTCCCTTCTTTATTTGAAGCATTATGTGTTAGTGAATTCTAGCTAATTAAACAGTTTCTCCAATACGGAGGGTCAAAGTACAAAATGACATATGTACGTCCAAACATATATATAAATAAATAAATAAACAAACGTCCCCGATTTTCAATTGTGTTACCCATGTAAGTGTCTCTCGCTACGCTCGCTCGCCAATTACAATATAATCTCCTTCCAAAAGAACAAGCAATCCATTAGCTATTTTTAATGAGGTATCAAAATAGCTCGACCAATGAAAATGGCACATGTAAACGCTGTCTTCATAAGAGAAGAAGCTAAACTAGCCAGAAACACTCACCTGTATACATTTTCAACGCGAAACTTCACTTCTTTCAACTCTTCCCCGGAGTAACGCTTAGGAGCCTGAGCATAAAATTAAGTACACCGCTGGCTGCAGAAATTATTTGCTCATGTGATTATGACGTGAGGGGGCGTTGCCCATAAAAGCTGGTACCTACACGGAGTTGAAAGCTTCGTTTTTTCTCAACGAATAGCCCGAAATTTAAAAAAAGTAGCACAATAAAAGGTCTTAAATCTTCGTCCTGAGTAAGTTCATACCTAAATCAACTGTAAATTGTCAGTAATCTCCAAAATCAGAGCGTGACAGACAGACAGACAGACAGACAAACAGACAGGACGACTACTATTAACCCTCTCGCGCGGGTTAATAATGTCACCATGTATACACTGTAACTACAACTGCAAGCTTGCATAGTTTTTAAAGAATGCAAAATAAGCTATAAATAATATTCATCATGACATGTACAAAATTATTAAAATATACAGCTGCTATAGCCATGCAACTGCTGCCAGCTCTCTCAACTGCTTACTGGTCAGGTCTGAACAGCTCTCTTGCTTTCTGAGTCTCATTCCTCTGACCTCTAAACTTGTTGTGTCTTCAATAAATTATGTCTGATTCTTTGCCTGGGCCTACACTGCCTAAGAAACCCCAATGACTATGTCATTTTGATCCAAGCTGGATTCAACAGTTTCCAGGAATTGGGACTTCTTCCAAGGGTACGTATATATGTCATAGTTCTAGAGATACACATTTCATGTTAAACATAATAACAGGTAACGCGTATGCAAGATGTACTTACTGTGCATCAGACTTCAGCATATCTAATGGTGGGCTCAGTAATGTGAAAACTCATTTACATGAAAGCATCACCAAGAGATGGCCACAGCCTGCTCTTCAAGGTCAGTGAAAACTTTTTTCCAGCCGGACACACAAAAACAGCAGCAATCATCAAGGAAGCTTTGGCCCCCCATTTTCTATCTAACACTCTAAATGATATGTCAAAATTCTTTTCCATAATGATAGATGAGTCGAATGATAAAACTGACAAGTACTGTATTATTCTTGTTCGTGTTTTTTATTTATGTGTGGGAGACATTCGCACTAGATTTCTTGACATGCCTATTGTCAATGTGGGTACAGCCTGTAACCTTTTTGATGCCTTGAAGTTGTCTCTCAGCAATCATATTTCAGTAAGTGTTTGGCCTTTATGTCTGACACGACTAATGTGATCAAAGGCACCAGGTAGGGTGTTCAGAAACTAATAAGGAATCAGTATCCTCGTGTGTTTGATGTGGGCTGTATCTGCCATCTAGCCTTGCTGCAAAGTCGGGTATGGAAGTGCTTCCCGTAGACATAAATCAATTGTTCTTGGATATATTTTATTACTTTTACCATTCCAGTAAAAGGAAGCAAGAATTTTGTGACCTCTGGTGTTCTCTATTTACAAGTGAGCCTCAAACAGTTCTTAAGCATTGTACTACTCGGTGCTTAGTCTATATTTCTCAATTTGATGGTTTGATATCTTATTTTCGGTCCTGTAGTGAGGCTGAGACAAGTAAAGTAGTTAGCATTCTACAACGGCTTGAAACCCTCTTACCAAACCTCTTACCAAACCTCTTCTTCGTTTCCTGTCTTTTATTATTCCATCAATGGGTAAGTTTAACCGTCTATTTCAGAAGTCAACCCAGAATACAACCTGTCAGTTGTACATGGAAAAGTCTAGGCTGGTTCGTTTGTATGCCAGCAATGTTTTGAAGCCAGAGTCTATAACTGCAGTGGGTGAGGATCTCGGTAAGCTAAGCTTTGCAAGTGCAAACCAGCTAGCAGATGAGAATCTGGGATTGGGGGACTCAACATGGGCAGCTCTCTCTGAAATGGAAGAGGAATTTGATACAAAACCCTTCTACCAAGCAGTGCTGGATTTCTATGTGGCTTCATGGAATAAAATGCTCAAAAAATTCCCATTTGGGGACACCATTTTGAAAGATTTAGGCATCATAAACCCTGATATGGTCTGCACTTCCAACTTTACTACTATTCAGACACTTGCAAAGCGTTTTCCACAATTAGAATTGGCCGAATCTGCATCCATTGATGCACTGAGAGGTGAGTTCATGGATTTCAAGCTATCTCCAACTGAGCATCCTACTGTAGAAATGTACAAGTCGGCCACAGGAGATGACAAGCCAAGACCTGGGCGGTTTTGGTATGAGGTTGGTCAGAGAAGAAGTCACTTCACATGCATATACTGTCACATAATACAAGGGGAAACTGCTGTATACTATTTAATTAACTAGAAAATTCATGGGCCAGACCATTTTAAAATGGGCCAGACCATTTCAAAATGGGCCAGACCATTTCCAAACCTCAGACTGTTTTAAAACAGGCCAGACCAAACTATTTTAAAAAAATTGAAATAAAACAGATAGTCTTTTAAAAAGTTTGTTAATCTAAACTTCACTAATCCAAGCAATTTGGGCATGCCAATCTATCAAAAACACACTTGATCGTTTGTGCGTGCATCTGCCACTTGTCTATCTTCTTAAAAGAATGTAACTGAAAAGAATTTGCAATAAACTTCTTTTAAATGAAAATTTAAAACAAGCTCTAACACTCACAAATAACTAGTGCAGGAATACAGAGTAGTCATACCATTATAATTATAGGAAAGGCTACAGTTTATCACTCTATTAGAGCATTAATGAAAGCTGAGTAAGGTGGGTTGCAGTCCTCTAGGGTGAAAACCTATAAGATAGGCAAGGTCATTCAGTAGACATGGCTATGTTCTCATGGTCAGACAAAAAAGGAAAAAAAAGACAGGTAAGTACACAAATTACAATGTGAGAAATGCATAAATATGTAATGAGTTTTTCAAACTAAACATTTCACAAATTTGAACTCCCTCTTGGTCCCACTAAAGTATTCACCCACCACAGATACAAAGATCAACAAACAACAAGTTAGATGTTAATGAATTATGTTGCTCAGAGTAATCTCTTTTTCCAGCTAGCTCTGTGCACAACAGATTCATTACAGAAAGGTCACTAAAAATAAGGGGAAATATATTACGTCTATGGAATTTTGAAAGGAGGGTTTATTTCTCTTTACCAACAATGGAGTGATATGATCTAAATCAGGCTATTATGCCCATAACCACATTCTTTTATTAACAAATTGAAACTATATTATAAATTACACAGGACACATTAAATTAAAGGAAAAATACATTTTCTCTTTTTACTCTATCTGTCATATTAGTATAATCATCTGAAGTCCTGCTTTTCTGACTCACTTCCATCAGGAAAAAAACAAAAAAAACTAAGAACAGAAACCTGCCTTGGTGGCTATGTCCTTGGGCTATAAAATAGTTATAAACCAATAAGAATTGGTTTGTACTGCAATTCACAAACTTGGGGATTTGTAATCACATACAAACTCAATATTGGTTATAACTCAATATTGGTTATAACTATTACATATAGTGCTGGTGGCACAGTAGGGTATTCAATAAATTTAGATCACGTTGAACCACTGTATCTGTTATGACATGAGTCAGTTAAAACAGTATGAGTGTGTCTATTTTTTTGACAGTCATTTAAAAACTTCAAAAAAAATTAGAAACTGCAATGTATTTTCTGTACTTTTTTAATGTAAAGTGCTTAAAAAATGTGTTTGTGTTGTGTAGCTTGATAAGGATTGTACAATAAACTTGACCATTAAATTAGTCATACCCCCATGATAGCAAGTATAGTCTTAGTGTTTGCTGTTAAGCTCTTGCAACAACTGCTGTACGATGCAGCAAGATGTAAGGACACAAATGCATGTAAATTAAAGCTCCATGTACTTGCATTGTGCACTTATTTCAGTTCAAATTCTAGGAACAGTGACATTATTTCTCAAAGGTGACAAGGCAACACATTTGTCAGAGTGATTTAACGTCTGATCTCAATACTCTGGCTCTGGTGTGACGCTGCCTGACATCACTAACACCATAGCTGTCTCCACGAATGTCATGTCACTGTCAGCTTTGTCTGAATCCACATTGTGGTTGAACTTTGACACCAAGGACTGCACTCGTGGCTTCTCTGGTGGACTATTCTCGATGCAGCATCGTGTGGTGTTTATTGTGGCATATTCGGCAGGTGTACTTGGAGGGACATGGGATATGGGAGTACCTGAGTTCAGTACATGATAATAATATTTATTGTCACTATAATTGTGGGGCTGCCCACAAGAGGATGAAGAATAAAGAGATATTATCATATCACACATTGCATAATCACACCTGTAACTTACCTAACTGTTCTAAAACATTCTCTTAGCTAGAGTGCTCTCACCTAATGAGCACAGCTAGTGCCTCATTTCTTTTTATGTTACACTTGTAGATGGACGGCCATATAATATTTATCTATCCTATCATATCTTCAATAAGCCTTTGGTTGTAATTACCTTCACACATTTCATGCATGCTATTAATTAATTGCTCCTTTATATACATCTGAGTTGGAGGAGTATTTGATTGAGTTACTGCTGAGGGTGCAGTATCAGCTATAATATAGATCGACTCTGGTGGCAGTTATGCATTTCTGAGGGCATAACAAAAAGTATCATCATACAGTAATCTGATTGCAAAAATTCTAAGAGTTACAATATAAGTTTTGTCTCTAGTTTTAGCCTTGGATATTGGACTGCTGTGAGTTATATTTCT
>WLWD01003579.1_pt1 | contig 28323 bp, 15 predicted proteins | sample 6712731 | NCBI WGS metagenome assembly WLWD01 (sample SAMN12718690, study PRJNA576275) | sponge metagenome | isolation source: marine sponge | host: Mycale hentscheli | place: New Zealand: South Island, Marlborough, Capsize Point | collected 2014-11-01
TGGTGGCAGTGGAAACTACCCTACACTGCTGAATTGTGCGAGTAACTGTCCAGCTGTGTAGAACCCACATCTGGTGGCTGCTGTATTGATAGCGGCCCATTTACCCACATCTGGTGGCAAGCGGTGGTGGCTTCGGATCGGCGTAGTACCCCTTCCTTGTATCTGCCCCTCCTGCGTCGTCGAGATTCGAGTCGAACTTCGTGTTCCTGTGTTCTACTTACCTGCATTGTCGGTGAATCGAGTGTCGAGGTCAGGCGTAATACCCTCCCCCTTAGCATCGTTTCCGTTTGAGTCCTATCTTCGTACCCGATCGTTCTCCGGTGGCGTAATTACTACTATAGAGTAACGTTACGGCGTTATTCGAGTTCCTGAGTGGTCAGAAAGAGTTGCCGTCGTCTCTATTCCTATTTTAGTGCCCCGCACACGTGGCGCAGTTTGGTGTCGGAAAACTTTATCACTTTGTGAAGTTTTAATTTTTTTTAATTGCGGTTTACTGTCCTTCTTTGGCGTTGATTACTTGTATTTTCTTTTGGTGTTGTGCTGTGTTTGTGTACCTGTAGATCGTTCTGGGTTCACTTCCCCTCTGATGAGCAGGAGAGCACAGCCGGCCAGAGACTGTAAGAAGGCCAAGTCTGTTAGCAGTTCGGATACAGTTTTTAGTTCGGAGTCAGGTATTACTGGTGGTAGTAGTACTCAGTCTGTTATTGGCGTGTCAAATCCTGTTGGTGATAGTTGTAGTATTAGTGGCTCTTGTGTAATTAGTAGCCCCCATGGAATTAGTTTCTGTTCCAGCCGTAGTAGTTTAAGTTCTGAGGGTACTTTAACAGGCAGGATGGAGGATGATTATCAAGAAGAACAGTCCTTAGAGGACAGAGAGTTAGGTGCTGGTAGAGTGTTACCTAGTAGTGGAGATTCTCAAGTTGATGTGCTGTTGGATAGTTTGTTGGCTAGATTGAACAGTGGTTTACGTAGGAGATATGGTAATGAACCTGATCGTGTTCCAGTTGGTGGAGGAGCAAGTGGTGGCGTGGACAAGAATCGATTAGTCGAAAAGCTGGCACCGTATTCACCAAATACCGACATTGCTGCTTGGATTAAAAAGTTAGAAGACGACCTTGATGAAATAGGCATAGCTAGTAATCAATATAAGGCTATTTTGACGAGAAAGATTACATCCGGACGTGCACTCTGTATAGTCTCTTCGATAGAACGGAGCGAATGTACGTATGCTGAATTAAAGCGTAAGCTTATTGATGGCTTGGGCTCTGATCTGACGACTCTAGGCATAAAGCTGATTTCTGAATTTCAGAGTACCGTTAGGTCTGTCTGGGACGCAGAACGACTCAGACAGCCAGCCTTCGCCTGCCCCGCCCATCCAATCTTGAAACTGGAACTGATGAACTTCATACTTTGTTTCACTTGTTTATCTGTTGTATACGCCCTCTCATTTACTTCTAATGTTTGTCATGCTCAATGGTTCCCGCCATTCGACCCTTTTCCTCATACAGTCAACTAGCTCTCTAATGATATTCATGACTCATGTCCAACCCACCACGACCTTCACCCTGTTGTATTGTATATGAATGCGCATCTTCTCAATTATCTTGTTGTCCACCTCTGTCTGCCTGGGAGCACGTTAAAACTAACAGGATAGTGCATGTATTATTGCCGCGACAAGTGGATAGCTGGTTCTTCAGGTGTTTGCGCATAGACTGTGTGTAGACATTTATGGTCCTTCGAGCCCTGAACTCCGAACCTAACACTGCGAGCTCTGACGTTGCCCTAGACTCCGGAAGATGCCGCCCCTCACTTCTTCGAGCGATCTTCGTTGAATTTACGAGTTCTTCGCCAACACCATTCAACGCTTCGATTAACACTTTCAGCGCATCTCCTTATTTGGACTTCTACGACTTAGCTAATTTTTTTTTTTTCAATTCGCCCATGTCTGATGCTGACAGTGCCGCCCTCCTACTTGATTCCCTGTGCCACAAACGCGCATATCGCCGTGGCCAGGTCACGAAGGTGAAGACTAAGGTTCAGCGCCTTCAAGATCTTCACCCTGACGACGTTGACGCCCTAGATGTTGATAATCTCCTTGTCGACTTGCAGTCTCAGCTGGCTACCCACGAGGCCTTACAGACCCAGATGGATGAGGTTGTGGCAGCCCACCCGACATTGGCCACAGATGAGGAGGAGGAACGGGATCGTATAGCAGACACCCACAGAGCTGTTAGAAATTCCCTCCTCTCGGTCCAGCAGACACTACCCCTCTGGTGCGACAGTACCGTCCTGCTGGAGCAAATTGAACAGAAGCTTGACTCGCCCATGTTTCGGTCCCTGGTCGATAAGCTGCATTCGAGGTTCATCACCCTCTCTGTCTCCACCAAGCGTTACTTGAAGGCTTTCCCCCCATTGAAGGAGCGCTGTGATAACCTGAAGCGCAGCCTGAACACTTTGGTACATCTTGTTGAAGCCGACTACCGAGACGCTCCAACAACCCCGCCCACTGTTGTCGCCTCGGCCCCTGCCCCGGCGTCACACGCCTCCAACCTCCATCTCAACGTGCCACGCTTTGATGGAGACCCCTTCAAGTGGGCCAATTTCGAGACGATATTCCGGGCCACCATCAAAGCGAGAGCCAAGGGACATTCCAACATGGAGGTCAGAGGCCACTTGATCAAGGCCATACAGCACCCAGTAGGACTGAAATTACTTCACAATCTACCGAACCCTGACGCGGATTTGGACTCCATGCTGGAAGTCCTCAAAGCCAAATTCGGTGCTCCTGATGTCTTAGGCCCACTAATCATTCAAAAGATCAACTCTGTCCACAAGTTCCACCTGACCATTTCTGACATTAATGATGTTTATGACAATTGTTTACTTCCGTTTCACAGGTTCGTATCTCTGGTTGGTGACTCGCTGAGCTCCTACCTCGCCCTATCATTGGTCGGTAAGATGAACCAGAACTGCCGTCGTGAATGGCTCCGACACTGTGATGCCTCTACTCACCCGACCATGGAAGACCTACAGAAGTTCCTAGTGTATTGGCAGAAGGAGCTCTCCTCCGATGACCTGCCGTCCTCAGCCCCGCCCTCTTCAGCTGCACAGGGCCCCGCCCATCCCTCGTCCGCCCGCCCTTCTACACACCCAACAACCACTTCCAAGCAACCATTCAAGTCCTCCCCCGGAGATCGCCCACCGGTTGCCCAATGTGTGCAGAACAACACACCCTCTCCCGCTGTCCTACCTTTGCAGGATATGACTTAGACAAACGAAACAAAATGGTGAGGGAAAAACATCTGTGTCTCAATTGTTTTGCAGACGGCCACCGCTGCCGCACATGCCCGTCCAAGTACTCATGTCGCCACTGTGGGGGAAGACATCATTCTCTCCTCCATAGAGAAAGAGAACAGGCTCCAGTCAGCACGCCTGCTCCCGTCTTCACTGCCACTCCCACCTTTCCGACTAGACAGGCCAAGTTCCTTTATTCGGCAAGTGTTCTGCTGAAGAATGGTGACAGGATCGTCAAGGCCAGAGCACTGCTGGACGGTGGAGCCTCCATCCCAATCATCTCAGAACACTTGGTTACAGAACTAGCACTACCTCGTATTCATGATCCCATTCCAGTCACTGGCATTTCCGGCACGACTCAGTGCAAATTTACAGTGTCCTCAAAGCTGTACTCTCTAGATGAATCATTTGTCTCTGACCCTATTTCATTTACTGTCATTCCAGGTCTACAGCCACTCCGCATTCCGCCTAACAGGACCCAACTACTTGCCAACCCCAAACTGAGGCAGTACCACCTGGCTGATCCGGAACTGGGAGGAAAAGTAGACCTCGTCCTCTGCATAGAAAACACTTCTGACTTGACCACAGACCGCCCTTTCCCAATCGGGGACCTGAGAGCTCTGCCCACGCAACTGGGGCTCTGCCTTTCGGGCCCTCTCTCTGGTGCTCCGCCCACCCCAGTCATGACTGCAACTACGCCCACCAACCTAGAGGATGATCTGTCAAGACTCTGGGAACTGGATCAGGTCCCAGACGCGTCGCCCCTCTCCACAGATGAGCAACAGGCAGTGAGGCAATTTGATGATATGGTCAATAGGGTGGGGGGTCGTTTTGCGGTGTCTCTCCCCAGGGTCAAGGATCCACCACTCCTGGGGGACACCAGAAGACAGGCATTGTCTCGCCTCCTCACCAATGAGAAGACACTCAAAGCCAAGGATAAACTTGAGGCCTTCTCGGTGGTCCTCCGGGAGTACCTGACCCTGGGACACGCCGAGACTGTCCCCTATGATGAACTCAACAAACAAGACTCCTACTACCTTCCGGTCCACGCCGTCGTCAAGGAGACATCGACCTCTACCAAGCTGAGGGCAGTCTTCGATGCTTCGGCGCGATCGTCGACAGGGGCGTCCCTCAACGACACCCTGTTGCCTGGACCGTCACTCTACCCGCCCCTCGTCGATATCCTCGCAAAGTTCCGGTGCCATGCTGTCGGGGTCTCCGCTGACATCACAAAAATGTTCAGGGAGATCCTGCTCAACCCCAACGAAAGAGACTGGCATCGTTTCCTAGTGAGGAATGATAGCGGCCACATCGAAGACTGCCAGATGTTGCGCCTGACCTTTGGCGTGAAGAGCTCGCCATTTCTAGCGACTCAGGTCCTGCGCACTCTGGCAGAAGCTCACTCCACGTCACACCCTCGCGCCTCTCAGGCGATCCTTTCCGAGTTCTACGTCGATGACGTCCTCACCGGCACAGACTCTGACGTCACAGCCTATCAACTACACCTCGAACTTTGTGACTTGTTGTTGCAAGCAGGGATGACGCTCCGCAAGTGGCGGACCAACTCCCCAGTGCTTCGCTCCCTCATCCATCCAGACCTGTTGAGAAGGACTCAGCTGCCCTAACGATCGAGCCCTCTCCAGATGCTCAGAAAGCCCTGGGCATTCACTGGGACACACATGTTGACTCATTCCATGTTGCTGTGCCCAAACTCTCGCCCTCTACTTCGCCGACCACGAAACGCGTCATTGCATCTGGAACAGCCGGAGTGTTTGACGTGCTGGGCTTCTTTTGTCCTGTCATCGTCACTGCCCGCATCCTCTTCCAGGAGACCTGGAAGTTGGGTGTCACCTCGGATAAGCCCCTCCCAGAAGAAATTCAAGAACGCTGGCACAACTGGATCAATGACCTGCCTGCCGTCAACGCCTACTCCATTCCTCGTCGCCTGACTCTACCTGACAAAGGCCTGCCCGCCTTTAGAAGTCTACATGGCTTCTGTGACGCCTCGTCCGTCGCCTACGGTGCCTGCATCTACCTGCATACAAAGTATCACGATGGCACCACCCACACAGCTCTTGTCCTGGCAAAGGCAAGAGTGCTGCCCACCAAAGGGATCACCATTCCCAAAGCTGAACTCACAGCCACCCACCTTCTCGCCCGTCTTCTAAGACACGTCAGCAGCCTCCTTGGTCTTCGCATCGACGATGCCCACGCATGGTCTGACAGCCAGATTACGTTGCACTGGCTCCCTAAGTCTCCATCAGACCTGAATATGTTTGTGGCCAACCAAGTCGCGGCCATCCAGGCTCTAACTCCGCCCACCATTTGGAGATATGTCCCCTCAGCCGAGAACCCCGCTGACCTGGCCAGTAGAGGTGTACGATCAGCTGATCTAATCGCCTCCTCTCTGTGGTGGTCAGGACCAGCCTGGCTTCGCTTCCTGCCAGATCAGTGGCCACCTCCCTTCCTCACTAAACCCTCTACCCCCATCTATACTGTTTCAATCAAACCTCCCTCTACCCCTTCGCCTTCCCTACTCTCCTTTATTAGTCGTTTAACCCATGCTTGTTCGTCCTTTTTTACACTTGTGCGTATAGTATCCTATGTCTGCAGGTTCATTTACAACTGTCGACACCCACTCGAACAAAGGAAATTCGACTCACTCACCCTCGACGAGATCACTCACTCGAAGTCTCAACTCTACAGACTCTCGCAACTTGAATCCATTCCAGAAGTTTTCTCAGCAGCTGTAAAGAAGACTCTCCTACCACGAGGTCACGCCCTTCGTCATTATGTGCTCCGTCTTTCGGACCATGGACATGTCTTGGCCCTCAGCAGGGTCAGGAACCCTGACGCCCCCAACCAGCCCCTCGAGCTGTGTGTCCTCTCCGCCAAGTCGAAACTAACACGACTGCTGCTTCTCTCACTTCACAAGCTGTATGGACACCCTGGTACGTCCACACTGTTGGCTATTACTGCGTCATCGTACGTCATGATCGGCCTACGTAACCATCTTAAACTCATCAGCAGAACCTGTGTAATCTGCCAGAAGGCCCTCGCCCAACCCTTGAATCACATGATGGGACTCCTCCCTTCAGTGAGAACCACGCCCTCGCCTCCGTTCCATAACGTTGGAGTGGATTTTGCTGGCCCACTCACCCTCCGTGTGGGCCACACCAGGATGCCCTCATTCCTCAAAGGATACGTGGCGGTTTTTGTATGCATGAGCACCAAATCCGTCCACCTAGACCTGTGCGAATCATTGTCGACACAGGATTTCATGGCGACACTTCACTTCGTCAACCGACGTGGATGCCCGGCTCGGATCTTCTCCGACAACGGCTCTAATTTCGTGGGGGCCCGGTAGGAGATCCGGGCCATCCAGAAGATGACCAGATCTGTGTCATTCCAGAACGCTATCACTCACTTCAGCACTGCCCATGACGTCCAATGGTCCCACATTCCACCATGGGCCCCGCACTTTGGTGGTCTTTGGGAAGCTTCCGTGAAATCCATGAAGATGTACCTTCGGAAGTTGGCGGGACCGCATCCCCTGACTTTTCCGGAGCTTTATACTATTCTCACAGAGGCGGAGAGTATACTCAACTCTCGGCCCATCGTCCAGATCACCCAAGACTCCATGGAAGAGAACAACTACCTAACAGCTGGACACTTTCTGGTGGGATGCCCCCTCAAAGCCTTACCCGCCAGACTGCCACCCACGAGCCGAATCTCATCATTAAGACGCTGGAATCTCGTTGAACGTATCAAATCGGACCTGTGGAAATATTGGTTGTCAGCATACCTCGCCAGCTGCTCTCAGCACAGCAAATGGATGAGACAAGGACGATCACTTCAAGTAGGAGACGTGGTCCTGGTAAAGGACGAGTCTCTCCGATCACGAGACTGGCCTCTGGCGACTGTCACCAGCCTCCACCCGGGTGATGATGGAATTGTGAGAGCCGTCACCCTGCGGTGTCGAGGCAGGTCTTACCAGAGGGCCAGCAACCGACTCGTACTTCTTGTGACTGACGCCCAGCAGGAAGAACAAGAACTCAACTGCCCAGCTGATGAACCTCACTCAACCTTTCCCGCCCCCGGGAGTATGTCTGGGACGCAGAACGACTCAGACAGCCAGCCTTCGCCTGCCCCGCCCATCCAATCTTGAAACTGGAACTGATGAACTTCATACTTTGTTTCACTTGTTTATCTGTTGTATACGCCCTCTCATTTACTTCTAATGTTTGTCATGCTCAATGGTTCCCGCCATTCGACCCTTTTCCTCATACAGTCAACTAGCTCTCTAATGATATTCATGACTCATGTCCAACCCACCACGACCTTCACCCTGTTGTATTGTATATGAATGCGCATCTTCTCAATTATCTTGTTGTCCACCTCTGTCTGCCTGGGAGCACGTTAAAACTAACAGGATAGTGCATGTATTATTGCCGCGACAAGTGGATAGCTGGTTCTTGAGGTGTTTGCGCATAGACTGTGCGTAGACAAGGTCTATGACCTCTCGTGATGCTTATATCCATCTTAAGTCTCTTACAGATTCCATCGGTTTGCTCACAGGCTCGAAAGAAGAGTTGCTGCTGTTTATTGCGACAGCTGTGTTTCGCGCCTCACGACCTCTCCACCAAAGGGGCGTAATGGACTGTAGAGAAATTCAGTCGTTTAATGACTTGAACAAGGTGGCCCTTACGTTTAGTGCTAGTGAGTCTGAGAAAGTAGGGAGATATCAGTCGAGAGGTCAAGAGTGTTATAAATGCCATAAATTTGGCCACAGGGCATTTGAGTGTCGGTCCTATGTCCCTAGTAACAGCAGCAGTGTTAGTCATTCTAGTAGCAATAATAACCAAAGTGGTAGTAGTAGCCTGAAACCCCCTGGTATAGTGTGCTATATGTGCAGGGAGCCGGGACATAAATCTCCTGACTGTCCCTACAAAGCCCAAAATAAGGGAGGTGATAGCAATGCTGAGTATAACAAGAAATTACATTTCAAAAGAGGTAGAGGCCCTTATCATGCCAACTTAGCTGAAGTTAAAAACAAGACCACTCATGTAATTGGTGTTGTGAACGGTGAGGAGTGTCCCATAGTAGCTGATACTGGGGCGGAAATAACAATCGTCCCTAGCAATTTAGTGTATGAGGGCCAAATTACCGATGAAGTAGTAGAAATTAGAGATTGGCAGGATTCAACAGCTGTTCTGTCTACTGCAGCAGTTGAGTTTGTGGTAGCCGGAAAGAAGTTTAGTGACTTACTTGCCGTAGCCCCAGCTGATGCCTTAGGTGGTAAGGTTTTGTATTCGGTTCCCGTTAATAAAGAAACGGCAACGAAACTCCTTTTGAATGCTTCCCCGGACTCACCTGAGAAAAGGGAAGGGCAAGGCCGTGATACCCGGTCCATCCAAACACCACCTCAACCTGGTGCTGGCTCTGTCGACAGCTCTGGTGGGGCTCTAGGAACCCCACAGAGTCTGCCTGATACTCCAGAGGAGTCTGTGGCTCGTGTAAACGTAGTCACACGTTCTGCCAAGAGACGGGCAAGAAAAGTTAAGTTTGCTCGTATGGCTAAAGAGATTACTGAATCCGAGTTAGATCCGTTTGATACTGAATTCAGTTGTTTGTCTAATATTGATGTTGATCTTGATGTGAATAATGTGAACAGTGAAGTGGTGAGTGATGAGGTGGATGTCAATGATCCTTCGGTAGTTGAGCTTGGCGGTAGTTCTGTAGAAGAGGAGAAGAAGGAAGAAGCGGGTATGGTTGTTGTCGAAGAGACCGCTGGGAATAAGATAGGTGCTGATGAATCGGGGTGTGTAGTTTCACATCATGATCTTGACCTTGGGTGTCCGCTTCCCAGAGACTTAACAAGTTCAGACTTGCTAATTGAGGAGGTGAGAAATGACGTATCTCTGGTTAATTGCAGAGCTCTGGCTGACAAAAATCTTAATGGTTACCAGTGGAAAGAGGGATTAAAGAGAGTTGTCTTGCCCAAGTGTAGACGTTTGAATGTCCTCAAGCTCGCCCATGACAAGACTGCCCATATTGGTAGTAAGGGCATACGTAAACTCATAGGTCAGAGATTCACTTGGCCTGGTGTGTATGTAGATATAGTAGACTATGTGAGGTCTTGTGAGTCATGTCTTAGGATGAACCAGTCAGGTCACAAAAAGTCAAAGATGGTCGAGCGTGGCATCGTCACGGTCCCGTTCGAGACAGTAGCCGTTGATGTGATTGGCCCACTCCCCAAAGGTAAAAGAGGTGCCAAATTTGTCTTCACGTATATCTGCCTGGCAAGTAGATGGCCAGAGGCTGTACCGATGAGGTCAACCTCGGCGCGTGAAGCTGCCCAGTGTTTTCTGGAAATTGTGTCCAGGACGGGTATACCTTTGAAAGTTCTTTCGGACCGTGGTTTGATTTTCTTAAGTAAACTCATGAATGGTATGTATGAGATGCTGGGTATAGATGCTGTGTCTACTTCCCCCTATCGTCCGCAATCCAATGGGGTTGTGGAACGCATGCACGGGACATTGAAGCCCATGTTGACTAAAGCGGCTGACTCTGGCATTATGTGGGTTGAATTTTTACCTCTCGCTTTATTTGCCCTTCGTCAGGTCCCTAGTACTGTGACTGGATTTTCCCCACATAAATTGGTGTTTGGGAGAGAAGTAACAGGCCCCCTTGATATCTTGTATTCAGGGTGGGTGAATTGTACATTTGAAGGTGTGGACACAGAGGATTGGTTGATGTCCCTAAATGACAAATTAGCCACCATTCATGACATAGCTGTGGCTCAAGAAGCAAAGTCTGTTGAAGCAAGAGTAATAGCCTTCAATAAAGGGAAAGTTGACCGTGAATTGGATGTTGGCGCAAAAGTACTGATGAGGATCCCTGGTCTCCATGGCTCCTTACAGGCGTCGTGGGAAGGACCATACGTGGTAACTAGTAGAGTGTCTAAGGTTACATACAAAGTGTCAAAAGGTGAAGGTCACTCTGAAAAGATCGTTCATGTAAATAATCTAAAAGTGTTTAAGGAACGTACTATGTATGTGAATGCTGTAACCATACCCGTAGCCAGGGGGGGTTCGAGGGATTCGGTCGAACCCCCCTTTAGTGTGACCGGAAGTAAATATTTTAGCCACACCCCACATATAACTTCTGGAATATAGTCATCTGTTCAATCGTGCTGAACCTGAGCTTGAATTATCTGCTGTTTCTGGCCTAGTCTGAGTCCAAGTGACCTAATAAACATTCAGCTCCTTGGATACAAATTTCGCTCTCATATCGGCATGAGTAAAGCTTGCTACGTTACATCTATTTATAAAGTGCGTGCGATTCGATATTAATAGCACAAGCAACGGATTTGTTTCAACAGATTAGAAAGGGAGCCGTCGGAAGTGTCTGAGAAAGTTAAACCTCAAATATACAGATAGTAAGTGCACTATCTAGTGTAGCTACACTGCAAATGATTAAAAAAAACACACTGGCCTACTGCGAGTGATAGCACGGGTAATCTGTTCTATTAAGAATCAGTAGCGCTTGCGTTGTTCGTGCTATTAATCTAGAATAGCACGGTTACCCATGCTATCACACGCTAATAGTAGGCCAGCTTTATAAAACTGGACGAGACTACGATTAGCTAAAGATCATTTACAGTGTGACTACTATATATGGTGCACTTACTCTTACTTAAGCTACCGTGACATTTCATTTTGTCCAGTGCTATTTCACTCGATTTTTCCAAATACATTTTGAACAGGCAGTTCACACGCCGTACTATTAAATAACTTGTAGTACGAAGAAGGCGAATTAATGTTGCACTGTTTAGATACAGCTCACCGTAGTGGTTAGAAACCTGGTTACACGAGAATAATACCGCTTTTCTCTCGAATATCAACAGTGTTTAATGAATTATAGTTTTGAAGTTGAATACCTAGCTAGAACAAATTAGTGCACTTATCTTTCGTTATTGTAGAAGAATTAACGAGGAAACAAAAGTAGGTGTGGCTTATTGCGTCTTAAAATCCGAACCCCCCAATGCGAACCTCTGGCTACGGGCCTGGTAACGTTGGTTGCTGAACAGAATGGCATAGACAATAGTGTGTTAGATAGCAAGGCTATGCTGGGTGACGAAAAGTGTGAAAGCTACTGTGAAAGGAAACTAAAATATGTCTTGTCTGGTGTTAGTAGTTTCTTTAGTTTAAAACCTGGTTTGTGCAATGTGTCTAAATGTGTTATTGGAGTGGTGGATGGTGCCTCTCCCGTGAATCTTCCCCCGAGACAAATTCCTGGCGGGATTAGAGAGTTAGTTAAAGAAGAAATTGACAAGTTGTTAGATAGTGGTGTGATAGAGAAGTCTGATTCCCAGTGGGCCAGCCCACTAGTGCCAGTGAAGAAGAAGGATGGCACGATAAGGTTGTGCGTTGATTTCAGAGCGTTGAATGCTCTGACCCCATTGAGAAGGTTTTGGTTACTGTCGCTGTCCGAGATCCTTGAACTTGTTGGTCCGAACCCGTGCCTGTCTACTTTGGACTTGACGGCCGGGTTCCACCAGCTGGAAATGAATCAGGCCAGTGGCGGCTATACCACCTTTGTCTGCCCCTTCGGGAAGTTCAAATATTGCCGAATGCCTTTCGGGCTAAAGAACGCCCCGGCAATCTTCCAAGAGGCAGTCAGCCAGGTCCTAGAACCAGTGAAATCTGTAGCGAGTAACTACATAGACGACGTAATTGTGTATAGCCCAAATTGGAAACAGCATTTGGTTGACCTACATAATGTAATATCGTGCCTGGGTAAGGCGGGTTTCACACTAAAAATGAAAAAATGCTGTTTTGGAAGAAAATATCTTATATATCTAGGACACAAAATAGGAAATGGTACAGTGTCTGTCCCAAGAGCTAGGATAACGACTATGGCAGAATATAGGCGACCCGTAACCAAAAAGCAATTAAGGTCATTCCTTGGCAGTATGTCCTTTTACAGACAGTTTATCAAAGGGTTTGCAGAGTTCTCTAGCTGTCTCACGCCGGCCGTGTCTCTCAAGGCGCCTCAGAGGGTGGAGTGGACTCCGGCTATGACTACAGCGTTTAGTAAGTTGTGTGTGTCTTTATGTAATTCTGTTGTGCTTCATATACCATCCAGATCAGACACCTTTACATTATACACTGATGCGTCGGGAGCTGGCGTTGGCAGATGTTTACACGTTACTCGAGACGGAAAGGAGCTCCCGGTGGCCTTCTTCAGTCGCCAGCTGAAGAAAGCCGAGAAAAATTACTCCGTGACGGAGTTGGAGGCACTGGCCATTGTGTCATCGATCAGGCACTTCGACTATCATCTATATGGCCGTCCCGTTACCATAATTACCGACCATAGAGCATGTTTAGCGCTGAGTTCTGGATCTACACTCAACAAAAGATTGCTACGATTTGCATTAGCCTCGCAGGATAGAGAAATCATGTTCGTTCATCGAGAGGGAGCAAAGCTAGGAAATGCGGACGGTCTGAGCAGGCAGTCATGGACAGATGAGGAAGAGGCAGCCCCAGAGGTCTTGTCAGCCTCATCCCCAGGTTTCGGCTTGGCGGGGGGAGATGTGGGGCTGACCAAAAGATGAAAAAAAGAAGAAGAGAACTTATGTGTGTGTCACGAACGTTAATTTGTTTGTTAGCAGTGTGTCAGTTTTGTGTGCAATTAATGTTGAGTTTTATCCCGGACTTCCGGTGACCACCCTTATCTGTATGTGCGCATGCGTGGTATTGACTATATAACCTTGACCACGCATGCGTCTCACTCAGTTCTCCCTGTATCCCTATCTTTTAAATTACAGACGTAAAACTCTGTTGAACGGGTGCGGGTGGGAACTCTGGTGGCAGTGGAAACTACCCTACACTGCTGAATTGTGCGAGTAACTGTCCAGCCGTGTAGAACCCACATCTGGTGGCTGCTGTATTGATAGCGGCCCATTTACCCACACATACCCAGACTGGAATTGTGCGCGGCTCAACTATTGGCAAAACTTCTTGACACTACGAGAAGAGCATTGTCCATTCCATTGCAGGATGTTTACTGTAGGACAGACGCTACAATAGTTCTTGCATGGCTGGATGGACAGCCCCGACGCTACAAGACCTACATTGGTAATCGAGTCAGTTCTACACTACAACTTATGCCGTCTCAGAAATGGCACCACGTCCCTACTGATTCGAATCCTGCCGACTGCGCATCTCGCGGTCCACTGCCGAGGAATTTACAAGAGCACAAGCTATGGTGGAATGGGCCCCCTTGGTTGTGCAAGCCTCCCACTCACTGGCCACATATGCCTGTAACTAATCCTCCGGAAGACATTATGGAAGTCAAGACTGTTTCATATCTGGTTGCAGCAGACACTACGTGGCTAACGCAACGCTGGTCATTTTACCATAAGCTAGGAACTACTGTAGCATGGATACTACGCTTCCGCCAAAACTGCAAACGGCATTCCGAGGAACGATACTTATCCCCACGACTCTCAGTTGACGAGACGCGGAGGGCGGAAGAGCTTCTTTGGAAACTATCACAAGAGAATACATTCTCCGAGCAGCGCCAACGCCTGAGAAAGGGAAATGATTTGACTACTCGTGACCCTCTGCTATCGCTGCATCCATTTCTTGACAATCAAGGTGTGTTACATGTAGGAGGACGTCTGCAACGCTCAAAACTCAAATACAGCCAACGTCATCCCGTAGTGCTCGACAGAAAGGAGCCTCTTACTCACCTCATTGTTCAGTATCTTCACATTACATCATGTCATGCTGGCCCTACACTTCTCCTGTCTATTCTCAGCCGATCGTTCCATGTCATTGCTGGGAAACGCTTAGTCCGTGATGTTTGCCGTAAGTGTGTGATTTGTCGCAAGCAGTCACAGGTCGTCGCGGAACAACGCATGGGACAGCTACCGCCTCAGCGTATCACACCCAGCGATGTTTTCTCCACAGTGGGCATTGACTACGCTGGACCTTTCCTAGTGAAACGTGGCAACCCAAGGAAGCCTGTTATGGTCAAGAACTACCTCTGTGTGTTCGTAGACTTCGTAGTTAAAGCCGTTCATCTGGAGTTGGTCACAGACATGACTGCTGAAGCCTTTGTGGCTACACTGAGGCGATTCATTGCAAGAAGAGGAAAGCCCAAGGAAATATTCAGTGACAATGGCACCAACTTTGTAGGTGCAGAAAGAGATCTTCGTGAATTGTATCAACTTCTGAAGGAGAAACCACTGCAAGACACTGTTCATGCTTACTGCCTCCATCAAGACATTCAGTTGCATTTCAGCCCAGAGAGAGCCCCTCACTTTGGAGGCCTCTGGGAGGCAGCAGTAAAATCTAGCAAAGACACTTCTCAAGAAGACTGTGGGACTCCATAAGTTCACCTATGAAGAACTCTATACGGTTATCACTCAGGTTGAATCATGTCTCAACAGTCGACCACTAGTGCCATTTGACAGTACAGATGAGGACGGACTCGATGTCCTCACGCCAGGTCACTTCCTGGTAGGAAGGCCACTAGAAGCCTTACCAGACAAGGGAGATATACTGCAGCAACCTTCAACGCTCAAACGCTGGAATCTTTGTCAATTGGTTATCAGAGAGTTCTGGTACAGATGGTCGACAGAATACATTCGTACATTAAACAGACTCAACAAGTGGAGGAAAATTCATGAAGATATTCAAGTTGGAGACATCGTCCTCCTCAAAGACTCGACAACTTTTCAAAACAGTTGGCCTCTGGGAAGAATCGTCAAGACTTACCCAGGACAAGATGGTCTAGTCAGAGTGGTGTTAGTCAAGACAGCCAAGAGTTTGTTACGACGTCCAATCTGCAAACTTGTTCTTCTACTAAAGGAAAGTGATAAAGCCAAACAAAGTCCGCCTTTGGGGCCCGGGATGTTGGAGCAAGCAAACAAGTGACAAACACAGGCCAGATGGCACAACAATAAACAATTAATTAATGATTTACACCTTATTGAGAAAGGACAAACATACATTCACACTTCATTCAAACACACATTTACGCATTAGCTTCATGAAAACAACCCCCCTTGGACTGAGCTACAGTATATAGTGGACTGACCCAGCTCAGTCCAATCAGTTGTGCAGTTGTTCAGTTTGTTGCAGTTGTTCAGTTTTGTTGCATTTGTTCAACTCTTCTAGCCATTTATCGCATTCTTCATTTCATATTTTCTTGAATATTATTCGACTTCCTATTCGTTTACTCATCATTGTACTATTCTTCAATTTCATATAACTTAAAACCTATCTACCTTTGATTGTCTGGGGCGTAGTCTAACTGCACTCTGGATTAGCATACAACGGACATTTGCGCAGGAAGAGACATACCCAGTGCAGTGTTCGTTCATTTAAGGGCGAGTTGTGTTGCTACTAGGTAACCAGCCGCTACGCTTAATTGCGCACTAGAAGATTCAGTCTCTTTCATATTTTGATGCACACATTCTCCCACTAACTAACAAAAGAACTGATTCGCCTTATTGGTATGGTTGCCTGGTGTCATCCTCCTAAACTACACATTGGCAGATGTGAGCCTGTGGTCATGTCTGCGCATGTTCCTTGTGCATGAGGCAGTGGTATGACCCTGGACCCACCCCCCTTGTGTGGCCTTGGGGGTGAGAGACTCGGCAGGTCAGTGGCAATTAGCGTTAATTGCCTGCATTGCCGGAGTCCCCCCAAAGGGCTGCAGGAGGTGGCCTATACCCCCAAGGTTATAAGTGATAGGTTAGGAAAGGGGGTTGGCAGTTCTCTTACCAATGGTAGTAGGCTGTATACCTGTGAAAGTAAGTACAGACAAGCATACACAGTGAGAACTGAGCATTATGACAAGAGTAATGCTGAACTACCCTTGACCCCCAACCTTCTCCCTCTCACTGGCTTTGGGATGGTGTGGACATCCAATGACTACATATTGGTTCCTCGGAGAAGGGAGTGGTGCCACTGACCTTGGAGCTGTGATCAGCGCCTGGTACCTGGATGACTCCAGCCACCATGTCTGTCTCGGGTAACCCGAGTGGGCACAGCTTCAGTAAACCAGGACTGGTGAGTCCTGTACACTCCCATCTCACCTGCTTTCACTGCACACTGGAGTCTAAGTAGACTCCAGGAACACAACCTGGGTAGTGGTTGTCGAGTAAGGAGAGTGCCCCCAGCAGTCGTTAATAAGTGAGGGACCACATGCCCAGGTAAGAAGACCTGAGCAAGGGCAGAGTGTACGTATCACACTTAGTAATTAGCTGAAGGGCTGCTTGGCCTAATAGCTGTGAGGGGCAGTACGCAGTAGTATTAGATGTTGAATGAAGGGCAGCCTGCCCTGGACAGCTACGTTAAGGTGGTCTGTCTGACTGTCACACCACTACCGGGTGGAGAATCTAACCTCACATGCTAACAGTACCATACCTCCTCTCTACACCTCTCTTGCCATAGTCAAGTGGCTTGTGACTCCAAGATTTACTTCTATAAATGCGAGTGAGACACTCTCAGGGGTAACACAATTGAAAATCGGGGATTTTTGTTTGTAATTTATGTGTGGACGTACGTATGCCATTTGTACTTTGACCCTCGCATATTTTTGTGTTCGCTCCGTGTTCGACCCCACCCCAAACTTCACTAAAAGGAATCCTCCGGTTTAACGATCATTACCCGTATCACCCTACAAAGCGAATTATTTACCAATTTGAATTCTTTTGCGGATGCAGTTAAAACTCAAAAACTTGTGGGAGCTCCATTTCTATTTGAGTTAGTGGCGGTGGTAAGTTAATACGCTATTTGTCAGTTATTACTTGAAAATTCATTGCTCCACTAGACTAACCACGAAGGTAAAGTCTTGCGTAGGTATGTCAGTTGTGTGAAAGTATTGTGTATTACAACTACTAAGAATATCCCTCCCCTGTTGCATTATCTGCTCCACATCCCTATTCACATGGAACTTCAAAAGTTGGCATTAGCTATTAATAGTAACAGTTGGTGTGCCTGGTGGAGGCAGCAACAGACACAAGTGAGAAGGAACATGTCCTGATCGCGTGACGGGGTAATTGAGTGAGTGCCATGCAGATGCATATGTGAGCCTGAGAACAGATAGGCAGTGAGTCTGAGAATACATCAGTGAGCCCTAGAATACATAGGCAGTGAGTCTGAGAATACATCAGTGAGCCCTAGAATACATAGGCAGTGAGTCTGAGAATACATAGGCAGTGAGTCTGAGAATACATAGGCAGTGAGCCTGAGAATACATAGGCAGTGAGCCTGAGAATACATAGGCAGTGAGCCTGAGAATACATAGGCAGTGAGCCTGTGACTAGATAGGCAGTGAGCCCGAGAATACATAGGCAGCAAGCCTGAGAATACCTAGGCAGTGAGCCCGAGAATACATAGGCCGTGAGCCTGAGACTAGATAGACAGCAAGACTGAGAATACATAGGTAGTGAGCCTGAGACAAGATAGGCAGTAAGCCTATGAATAGATACATAGGCAGCGAACCTGAGAATACATAGAAAGTGAGTCTGAGAATACCTAGGCAGCAAGTTTGAGAAAACATAGGCAGCAAGCCTGATAGTGCATGCAAAAATAGATAGGCCCTGGGGCTCAGTGCAAGATTAAGTAGGTAAGTCTGATAGTGCAACATCGGATGGGAGTGAGAGAGTGCACAGATAGAGTATGACGATGTGCAACTAGTTGGCAGCAAGTCTGAGTGTGAGGATGGGTAAGAATAAGAACAAATACTACTCAAGCATGACAATACATTGGTGGTGAGTCTGGCTGTGGCAAGGCAGCACATACTGAGTGCGAGATAGGTGGCGAACCTGATAGTTGAAACTAGATATCTGGATGTGGGACTAGATAGGTGGCTAGAATGAGAATTGATAGGCAGTGAGCCCGAGAGTGCGCACGAATACATTGGTGAGCTAAAGAGCAAGAATGCTTTAACAGCATTGGGTGTGAAAACAGATAGACAGTAACACGAGTGTGAGAATAGATAGAAAGTGAGCCTGATAGTGTGATGATAGAGGCAGCGAGCCTGAGTGAGAGTGAGAATAGATAGGCAGTGAGCCTGAGTGAGAGTGAGAATAGACAGGCAGCGAGCCTGAGTGAGAGTGAGAATAGATAGGCAGCGAGCCTGAGTGAGAGTGAGAATAGACAGGCAGCGAGCCTGAGTGAGAGTGAGAATAGATAGGCAGCGAGCCTGAGTGAGAGTGAGAATAGATAGGCAGCAAGCCTGAGTGAGAGTGAGAATAGATAGGCAGCGAGCCTGAGTGAGAGTGAGAATAGATAGGCAGCGAGCCTGAGTGAGAGTGAGAATAGACAGGCAGCGAGCCTGATTGAGAGTGAGAATAGATAGAAAGTGAGCCTGATAATGTGAGGATAGAGGCAGCGAGCCTGAGTGAGAGTGAGAATAGATAGGCAGCGAGCCTGAGTGAGAATAGACAGGCAGCGAGCCTGAGTGAGAGTGAGAATAGATAGGCAGCGAGCCTGAGTGAGAGTGAGAATAGACAGGCAGCGAGCCTGAGTGAGAGTGAGAATAGGTAGAAAGTGAGCCTGATAGTGTGAGGATAGAGGCAGCGAGCCTGAGTAAGAGTGAGAATAGATAGGCAGCGAGTGAGAGTGAGAGTGAGAATAGACAGGCAGCGAGCCTGATGGAGTGAGAATAGATAGGCAGCGAGCCTGAGTGAGAGAGAGAGAATAGATGACAGCAAGCCTGCGAGTGAGAGTAGACATGCAGTAAGCCTGATAGTGAAAGAATATGAGCCTGATAGCGTAAGACTAGACAGGCAGCGAGCCTGAGAATGACGGCCGTGAGCCTGATAGTGCAAGAATACACAGGCAGTGAGCCTGAGAGTAAGAGTATAGAGACAGGCAGCGAATGTGATAGTGTGAGAATAAGACACTATTAACTAATTACAATATGCACTAGAACCTCCTACCTATGCTCTATATAATGCCACACTGGCCATAGTGTAGTGTGGCTTATGAGTCCTAACACACATCCAGCACTAGTTCATTCTCTAATCTCTCTCATCATGTAACCCCTATTTTCTCCACCTCCCTTCTCATGTAACACTCACATCAGCATAAATCTCAATTACAGCATGTACCTGACTGATTCAGGAGTTTCTATGCTTTCGAGAAAACTGATCACTTTGACAGAGCCAATCTTGGCAATACCGTGAGAGGGTCGGGCCATTACTAAATACTGCAGATCCATTACTAAATACTGCAGATAGTTACTAATATGCAATGGACAATGATGATCATAAATTGTTGCATGAAGGTTAGAATACGAAGAGTGGGAGCCGGCCATGCACCCCACACCTGTAACGAAGCCTATGCCTGACCATAATGAGGGTTGGCAGCATGCTCTCAGTAACAGCATCAGAACTATAGTCCAACTCTTAACCTAACTGCACTAGTTAAGCAAGGCAAATGGACCGGCAGCATGCCCATGTATTATCGAGCCATAGAACTCCTGTTTTCGGCTGATTACATCTGTAAGTATCTATTGTGTATGAAAGGCCATAAGCCGGGTACTGATGATTTCACAATGAGGTGGTGGCTTGATGATGTAGATCCTATATATCCAACCTGACATACAGAAAGCTAATTATTTAGAGTACAGACAGTATATCTCCAGCCCCTTACTATTAAAAAAACAAACAAACTACCACTGATGAGCAGTCATCCTTAGAGAGCTAATAGTGTCGGGTGAATCAGCCATTCTGGCAAGGCAGTAGCAGGTAGCTGCTAGGCTTAGGCTACTAGCACTGAGAACAGTGGCTATTAGGACTAATGTAATTGTGCCCGGGTGCCATTGCTCCACATGTGACACACCACATGTGACCACTTAGCCGCACGGTCGCAGTATTTGCACATCCTCTGTCGACCTTTACCTGGGTTCGGGTGATGTGATGGTGGGCTACATCTCCGTAAACTTGCTCACTCATCACGTAGTTAATTGTGGCTTAATTAGTGTGGGTAAAACCCCTAAGATAATAGCAAATTTTTCTCGTTCTAACAGCCAATAATTATTTCAGCCGAGAATGACTGACTACTCACTGAGATTGTCAACATCTTGCGATAGTACTGGTCTCATATACTGATTACATAACTTGACATACACATTTACATGTATATTTATTGTCACACAAACACTTGTGTCCTAGGTGACCACAACAAGCTAGCCAGAGCCAACACAACAAGAGGTAGGGCCATCCATGAACACATAGTATAATGCAGAAATAGATGGTCAAGACAGTGTGGAAAAAAGAATAACAACAACAACATTAATTTGAGAGGTTAGCCACAGGGAAGAAATCTCAGCTCTATCTAAATGATAGACCTTATAATAAATAAAAATTCATTATCCTAAATTAGATAAACTTAGCGGAAGATATAGAAAATGCAACAGTTGCAAATCCCGATGTGTGGACAGTGTATATTTCACATGGGCCTCAATTTGGTGGACCAGCATAAAGAAAAAAAATTGCATTCATTGAAAATATCATATAAGAAATTGAACATCTGAATAATTCAATATTATCCAGGAAATCCCATCATATTGAACTACTGCGCACTAACCACTGTCACTACGATAAATTTATCTCTAGCCAACTCTCAGATACACTTCTGAGGATCTCATGACCCATACTGATTGTAAACATGTTCCATACACCTTATTATCCCTACTATCATTAGGGCTCTTCCGGCTTTTCACCCAGGGGGGAACTAAGTTAGACAGCAATCGATATTTTAAATTAATCGTGCAATATACTTTATAAGATGTAATTCTGTACCAAGACTTAGAATATAATATTATCCCCATTCTCTTTTTGTTGTGTGAGTATTATTTATTTTTCCTACTACGCCTTATACCTTAGCCACTTTCATCATGTATACCACTATTAATTAAAAAAATACCAGTACATTAAAGGAAAAACAACAACACAATGTCACTAAGTACTAGGGAGGTTGGGGGGGGGGGGAGGAATTTTATTAGGTACAGTGGCTGAGTGTTTACTGTCATGCCTGTAATCACAAAAAATCTTACCTGACGATGACATGGAAGATGTATATGGATAAGAAAACCAAAAAGGAACATGTTTTGACTTTGTTCATGTTAAGTTATTGAATGTGCTTCATTACTACCTTTCATAATGTTTTCAGTAGGTAACAAATTAACAATTTCTAAATTTAATAGTACGGTGCGAAATTGCCCATTAAAAACGTATGGGGAAAATAACTGTTCAATTGAAATCGCACGGGGAAATGAAATAGTGCGTAACTAAGTGAAATAGCACAGAAACTAAGTGAAATACCACAGCTGCTAAGTGAAATAGTACGGATAGATAAGTGTGCATGCGTGCAGCATTAACCTTGAAAACGTACAGTTCGAGAGATTCTAGTTGGAGACAATGTCATTGTGTACCACAGAAGCTCTACCCATATTAGATGGAATTTTTTTAAACATTTTAGGATGAGTTGTAGGCTAAACACGAAATTCCAGAGGAGCTAATGCTGAAATACGAAGATAGTGAGTGACTGATACAGTGTAGCTACAAGTGCAAATGATAAAAAAAAAAGCTGGCCTACTATTAGCGAGTGATAGCACGTGTAACCTGTGCTATTAGGGATCAATAGCACTCATAAAGCATTCAAAATAGCACTCTCCGAGTACAATTTCAATTGCTTTACGAGTGTTATTGATCCCAAATAGCATGGTTACCCATGCTATTGTACTCACACTAGTAATATAAAATGGTATTCGATAACCCACACTTTCAGCAATGAATTGGCAGCAGAAATGATTAGTTCAGACAGTTACATGCTTTACAAGAGGGGGAGGGGAGAGGTGCTTAAAGAAAACTCTGTTTTTTTGTCATGGCAAATAATCTGTCATTCACCATAGCTCTACATGCAATTCATTAGCTATCTATTCTATACACATCAGAGTATTTAGAACCCGTTGCTATATTGTTACTAGGTGTACTAACTTGGTAAGTGTGCACTATTTTTTGCCTTTAGGTATATAAACTGTGCATACTAACCACCCTTGGGGTATTGCTATTTTTGAGTTTTAGTTTAATAGAATAGGCCGGATAAAGCTGTGTGAGGCCTGGATATGATATGTGAGGGTCTACTACCCTCTCATATCCGACCTATACTGGACCAGCCCTAGTTCGGATAACTCTCCTGCTGACGCTCATACCGCAGGAATTTACCATAGCTAGCTGCTTAACTGTTTACCACAGAGCAGAGCAGCCCAGGGTAGAGTTAGATCTGGAGATAACAGCTGGCAGCTACAATGCTAAAGTAAACCTGCCAGGTGTGCTTCAATTGAATTTTAATTGATTTTTAATTTTGGGGGAAATTCGCTTGACACCGCCATATTTGTGCGAAAATGCTGATAAACCAAGTTGCTAGTGGAACTGGGCCGGCTTTGGGTAAACGGGTTCTAAAATAGTTAGAGCATGCGCTCAGGTACTGGTGGATTTAGTGCACAAAGCCCTCGGGCCTACGGCCCTTGGGCTTCAGTGCACTAAATCCACCAGTACCTAAGCGCGTATGCTCTAACTATTACTGACTTAGTACACTTACGTTGTTATCACACCAAGCATAATGAAATTCCTGCGTTGGTAAGTCCTTTCTCTTCCCGTTATCATCACTCCACCAGTGGCACAACATGCACCTAAGCCAACAACGAGCAAAACCAACCCGAGCCACCACCCCACCTAATGCATCTTGGCAGTGTCACCAAGGACAACTTCCCACAAGAGGGTCGAAGGTGTGAAAGCTGGCCCAAGAGTCACCACGCAAGACATTGCCGTGAGGTCAAAGTGAGGGTCAGCCGTTCTGCACATAACGTCTTTCGTTTGAATTGAAAAAGCACAACATAATCAAATCATCACTTATTTAAATTTTTCTTTGTGATATCTAATACGTAGTTGTAACGCACAAACTTGCACACAACTGAACATAACCGACGCACGACTACCTTCGTGTTTCGTCTAGTGACAATGCATTTTTTTGTAAATACTGTTGAGTAGGGCTTATAACTGTGACAAATAGCGCATTAACTTACCACCGCCACTAACTCGAATAGAAATGGAGCTCCCATAAGATTTTGAGAGCACTTATTCATTACTCACCTCCGTATAAATAAAAATTACGGTTGAAGGGGCATGGGCGTTATTTAGAGTGCTCCGAAGAAATTGTTCCGGCAGGTCTAGCGCAGCGTACCGAGGTTACCGGCGGGTAAAGGGTGGTTGAAAGGAGGAGGGGCTGGGCGGTGCCCGGCCAGGGGTAAAGGGACGCCGACCGCATGCAGTGGGCTTCAATTGATGCACAGCAACAACAGGAGGGAGATGGAAAAGGGAAATAAGGATAAGACGACCAGAGGGCCCGGCAAGGCCACGGCCGGGACGCGGGCCCGCGAAGAAGGGCCCGTCCCCAAGAGGAGAAAGACGGGAGTGGCCTCCGCCGACGAGGAGGAGGGCGAGTTCTCGGACAGCCGGTCTTCTACCGAGAGACCAGGGCCCGGGCAGGAGGGCGTCCAGCGGAACGCAGAGGCCATCCGCTGGCTGGCAGACAAGATGGAGGACCTGAAAAAGACCATCGAGGATGGGGGCCGTCACGAGAAGGGTACGTAGTAACTGTGCAAGAGAAGGGTTAGCAGACTATAGGGTCAGGAGTGAAGGGGTGAGTGTAGTGTATGTGCAGGGACGTGGGGGGGGGGGACTGGCAGTCTGTGGCAAACGTCCCTGATGCTCACCTCCGTGCTCCTAGTAGTGCGTGACTATCCGAGCTCAGTGGGTTTGTGGAGACGTCCGGTGGGCGAGTGTTAGGTGGTAGTTAGGTGGCTGATGACTGCAGGGTCGACGGGTCGTAGTCGGCAGACTCGGGAGTGCGTGTCTGGGCACTCCCAGGGCAGTCTCGGTGGCCAGGGATGGCGACCGGGCGCTGTAGCCACGGAGGGGAGCCATCAGGTTTAGGTGGGTAGCTTACTGGGTAGTTAGGGAATACATCCGTGGTGCGGCAGGCGACCGCAAGGCGGAGGACAATGGGCCATAGGGGCTGTGGTTCGTGTTTGTGTCTGTTTGGACAGTAACAGGGCACAGTGCGGGGATACCGAGGGTCCAAGGTGGTGGCTGTGTAGCTGGTGGGCTCGGTGTAGGGCACTTCGTGCTGGAGTAGGGGTGTCCAGGAGTGGGGCAGTGGATGTGTACTGCCAGGGGTCGCCAGGTGGATCCGGAGTACAGAACCTTGGAGGCCGGTGGGGCTGCCACTCGAGGTGGAACCAGGGGCTCGGTGGGAGCCAGGGGCTCAGTGGTAGCCAGGGGCTCAGTGGGTACCAGGGGCGCAGTGGTAGCCAGGGGCTCGGTGGGAGCCAGGGGCTCGGCGAGAGCCAGGGGATCGGTGAGAGCCAGGGGCTCGGTGGGAGCCAGGGGCTCAGTGGTAGCCAGGGGCTCAGTGGGTACCAGGGGCGCAGTGGTAGCCAGGGGCTCGGTGGGAGCCAGGGGCTCGGCGAGAGCCAGGGGATCGGTGAGAGTCAGGTTCTCGGTGGGAGCCAGGGCCCTGGGAGGAGGGCACTAGGATCATGCAGGCGGGAGGTCGGGCGGGTGGAGTAAGTAGAGGGCGGGATGAGGTAGTTTTAGGGTAGGTATTCTTAGGTCTACGCAGCTCAGGAGTCCACTCAGGGGACAGGTGCGTCATGTTAGTGTCTGTGTGGTGTGTTCACAGACGAGGTGGCGGAGTTGGTCAAGGCCGCCAGGAACAAAGGGGCGGCGGAGGCGCCAGCAGGAGAAAAGTGTGGGGAGGATCCTTTAGTGCAGAAGCTGCTGGACGGCCTAAAAGGGGCCAGGACGGAGGATGGCGAAGGGAAGAAGCCCGGCAGGGTGGTCCACCTGGTAAAGAACTTGCCGCCATTGCCGGCCAAGGTGGTGGAGCGGATCCGCGATGGGCAGTTCGTGGAGTTGGCCCACTTCCCTGTGTTCGAGGACGGCCCGTCGGAGGCGGGAGAGTGGAGAGCAGACCCGTACGAGGAGACGGAGGGTAGAGCCGGGGGGAGCAGCAGGAAGAAGGCGCCCAAGGAGGTCCCGGATCTGGCCGGGTGGGGAACTGCGTTCACTCTCCTGCAGGTGGCGTGGGCCTCGCGCGAGCCCAAGATGTGGGTGCCACTGATGGCATACCGAGAGTCCATCGTGAAGATCGCCAGAAGGTACCCTTGGCAGCAGGTCGCTCGATACGACAGGAGGTTCCGCCAGGAGGCGGCAGGAAAGGCAGACGTCAGATGGGAGGACGAAAACATTTCACTTCTGCTGGACGTGGTACACACCGGGCAGACTGCCAGGGGGGAGCACAGGCAGGGTGCAGGCCGGTCCGATCCAGGCCCCAGGAGAGCAGCCGCCAGACGTAGGGGCGTCTGCTACCAGTATAGCAAGGGGGAGGACCGGTGCACATACGGGTCGAGCTGTAAGTTTGACCACCTGTGCTCCGTCTGCGGAGGGGATCACTCGGCGGCGGCGTGCCGAAGGGCCGGCGATCGGAAGTGATGGACATAGAACCGCACACAGCATCTCATCATGTACTGTATTTTCATGTCACGACTGCTTGACTGTATTATGTCTCGATTGTAGGATGTCGCGATTGTATCATGTGAAGTTTTGCCAACGGGGAAGCAGTGGGTGTGGGTAGTTGGTAGATAGGGCTGTGTGCGAGAGAAATGGGTGTAGGTACTCCCGAGGGTAGCGGGATAGGGTAGGTAGTAGACGGGTAGGGTTACTCAGGGGTACCGTGGACGCATGCACGTAGTTAAGGACCTGGGATGCACGCACGTAGTTAAGGACCTGGGATGCACGCACATAGTTAGGACCTGGGATGCACACACGTAGTTGAGGATCGGGGTGGATCAGTAGAGGGGTGCAAAGTGACGCTGGGTCTCGCTTTTGCAGGCTACTGTTTCACCAGGCAACTGCAGGAGCTTGAGCGGAGGTCCGAGGGCCCCAGGAGCAGGGCTCTGCCTGGGGCAGAGCAGGTGGTGACTCCGCTGATGTGGGAGAGGTGGCAGGAGGCCCTGGGCGACCACCCGGACGGAGAGTGGGTCGAGTTCCTGGTGACTGGGATCAAGGAAGGTTTCCGCCTGGGCCACGATCAGAGTCGAGTCGTGTTGCAGGAGAGGCGGGGAACCATGTACGAGGCCTCGCAACACGTGGAGGTGATCCGTGCGTACCTGGACAAGGAGTTGGAGGCCAATCGGATTTGGAAGGTGGACGAGGAGGGCGTCCAGTGTTCGCCGTTTGGCGTAATTCCCAAGAAAGGCAAGCCTGGCAAGTGGAGGTTGATAGTGGACTTGTCTGCGCCGGAGGCCCACAGCGTCAACGACGGGATTGACAGGAGGCTCGCCAGTGTGGCCTACATGTCTGTGGACGACGTGGTCAGGAGAGTGCTGGAGCTGGGTCCTGGAGCGAAAGTGGCAAAGGCAGACGTAAGGGCTGCTTACAGGAACGTCCCGGTGCATCCCAGGGACAGGTGGCTGCTTGGCATGAGGTGGGACGGAGAGACGTTCGTGGACGGAGCGCTGCCATTTGGACTCAGGTCGGCCCCGTTGCTGTTCACGGCACTGGGGGACGCCGTGGAATGGGTGGCGCAGAGGAAGGGCGCCCAGTGGATCAAACATTACATTGACGACTTCGTGATGGTTGGTCGAAGCGGAACGGATCAGTGCGAGAGGGCTCTCGCGGTGTTCAAGGAGACATGTGAATGGCTGGGGATGCCGCTGGACGAGGGCAAGGAGGAGGGCCCCAGCGAGGTGCTGACTTTCCTGGGGCTGGAGATTGATACGGTGGCAATGGAGGTGCGCTTGCCGCAGGACAAGCTCAAGGAGTTCAAGGCCCTGGTGAAGAGGTGGAGAGGAATGAAATCGTGCAGGAGGAGGGATCTGGAATCGCTGGTGGGTTCGCTCAACCACGCTTGCAAGGCGGTGAGGCCGGGCAGAGCGTTTAAGAGGAGGCTGCAGGACCTCTTGGCCTCCGTGAACAGGAACGGACGCAGGGTGAGGCTGAACGTCGAGGCGAGGGCAGACGTGGAATGGTGGTTCCAGTTCGGTTCACGATGGAACGGCACCTCGCTCATGAGATCGGTGGTGGCGATGGACGAGCCGAGGGAGGAGATGGTCTCTGACGCGTCTGGACGGTGGGGCTGCGGAGCGGCCTGGAGCGGCGAATGGTTCCAGATCCAGTGGGAATCCATACCGGGCACAGAGGAGTGGGGCATCATGCCAAAGGAGCTGCTGCCCATAGTGGTAGCAACGGCGGTGTGGGGCAGACGTTGGAGTGGGGGATCCGTCCTGGCCAGGTGCGACAACATGTCTGTGGTGGCGGCAGTGAGTGCGGGATGCTGCAAGGAGAGGAGGTCCATGCACCTGCTCAGGTGCCTGGCGTTCATCGAGGCGACTCTGGCGGTGACGGTGAAGGTCGTACACATTCGTGGGGTAGACAACGGGGTGGCGGATCACCTGTCGAGGGGACGCTTACAGAGTGCTTTGTCGTCCATGCAGGTGGCGGAGGTGGACCCAGTACCGATTCCGAAGGTGCTGATGGAGCTGCTGACCGCGGAGGCTCACTCGTGGTCAGAGCCGGAGTGGGGGAGGCTGTCGAGGCTGCTATCGACATGTCCATAGCAGCGCGGACAAGGCAGAGGTACGCCTCGGCGCGGAGGAGGTACGAGGCATGGTGTGGGGGGCTGGACGAAGAACCTCTACCTGTGACGGAGGAGAAGGCGGTGGCATACGTGGCGGTGCTGGCCAGGGACGGTTTGAAGGACACCACCATCAAGCACCACCTGGCGGCCTTGAGGATGGCCCATATCAAGGCGGGACTGCCGGCGCCGGACTGGGGGGCGATGTGCAAGCTGGCGCAGCTGAGGAAGTGGCTGGTGCGGATGGAGGTTGTTGGTGGGAAGGACGCCTTGGTGAGGGAGCCGGTAGAGTGGAGAC
>WLWD01005015.1_pt1 | contig 28321 bp, 21 predicted proteins | sample 6712731 | NCBI WGS metagenome assembly WLWD01 (sample SAMN12718690, study PRJNA576275) | sponge metagenome | isolation source: marine sponge | host: Mycale hentscheli | place: New Zealand: South Island, Marlborough, Capsize Point | collected 2014-11-01
TTGATAAGCCACTCGTCAAGATCAATCTGTAATTCGTCAACTGAATCATAGATTTTCTTGCGTAGGGTTATCTGATAAAACTCGTTAAGAATGGTCTTGTGGAATCGTTCACATATCCCATTTGTCTGCGGTGATTTCACCTTGGTTTTCGTGTGCTCAATCTTATTCAGTGCCATGTAAAGCTGATAATCATGCTGATCGGCTCGACCACAATACTCGGTTCCCCTGTCAGTAAGAATGCGCAGCATGGGAAGGCTGTGCTCTTCGTAGAACGGGAGCACCTGATCATTGAGCATATCCGCTGCGGTGATCGGTGTTTTGGTCGTGTAGAGCTTCGCATGAGCCACTTTGGAATACGTGTCCACGAAGGTCTGTTGATACACTCTGCCGATCCCCTTGAAGGTACCGACGTAATGGGTGTCCTGTGACCCCAGATAGCCGGGATGGGCGGTATCTATCTCACCACAGGCCACATCGTCCTCTTTCTTACGTTCCATGGCCGCGACCTGGGATTCAGTCAAAATCAATCCCTGCTCAGCCACTTTATTAGACAACGCTTTTAACCGGTCTTTAAAGCACGCTAAACCATGTCGCAGCCGCTTTGTATCGGTAGAATGTATCGCGCGACAATCCCATCACCTTGCAGGCTTTAGAAACGTTTCCGAGCTCTTCAGCCAGATTCAGTAAACCGACTTTATGCTTGATGACTTTTTCGTTAGTATGGATCATTGAGAGTTACCTCGTTGTGTTTTGATATTGTTTGGTAACTACATCAAAACGGGTAACTCTCATTAAATCAACCCTCGCTTCGCTCGGATTGATTTAATACGGTGTCAGATTTGGTCTAAACTTCTACACATTATCCGATTTGAAAACAAACACAACTTCGATGAAATCACCATTAACTCAGTGTGGGTAGGAGAAAATGGATTTAAAAAAGGCGGCGGCTCTCCCGTCAGAATAGACAGTTTAAGCGACCTAAAAGAATTTGAAAAAGCACTGCGGGATTTCAAGTTTATGCATTCCTTGGAAGGCTACAACATTAAAAAGGCCATCATCGATTTCGCGGTGAAATTAGTGGCGAATTTAAATTATGAAGGGAGATGAGTAACGGTTAGCTCGTGTTTATGGTGAACTCTGGGGTGGTATCGGATCGGAGTGATTAATAAATAGGCACTCCGACCCGAATAGTCTTATTGATTAGTCCACATCAAAAACACGGAGCGTCAAAAGGACGTGTACAATCGCCACCCCGTTGCGCAGTGGTCTATCTGATTGACTGTAGCGCGTCTTTAAACCAAGGGAACATAACTATCAATCGAGTCTGCCCCTGATGATTCGTTTGTACGGATCAGGCTCCATTGATGTGAACACTTTGAGACAAACATGCCATTACGCGTAGGATTTCTAATCCAAGGAACACACTGCTCTCGGTGGCAGTACGATATTGTTCAAAGGGTCGAGCAGGAAGCGAACATAACAATCTGCTTCATCGGCCTGAACGGAGAGAAAGCCAAACAGGACAGCACACCAAAGCCCACTGAACCAAATAAACACCTATTTTATAAACTCGCTCGGCCTGTACGTATGTTGCTATCGCTGCTGAATCCCCGGGGATACGGGATAGCAACCTTGTACAACAAATTTGACGAGAAACATAATGGCAGCGGCGGTCGTGATAGCTTGTGGGATAGTTGTGCTATCGGCAATTATTCAAAGGCGACGACAATGACATTGCAGCCCATTCGCAAGGGGTATTGTCATTACTTTTCACCATCAGATATTGAGGCCATCCGCCAGCATGAGTTAGACGTATTGGTTCGTTTCGGTTTTAGTATTATCCGTGGAGAGATTCATTCTTGCTCTACCTATGGCGTATGGTCATTTCATCATGGAGATAATCGTTTCTATCGCGGTGGTCCACCGGGAATATGGGAGTTGATAAAGGGAAGACCAGATATTGCGGTCACTTTGCAGCTTCTTAGCGATGTGCTGGACTGCGGAAAAACGATTGCGCGCTCATCTCACCGTTGTTCCTTGTACTCTGTGCTGAGCAACAAGGAAGTCATTTACGCTGCATGTGGTGACTTGTTACTCCAGAAACTTCGCCAAGCCCAGAAACAGGGGTTTGATAGTATTAAAAGAACGGCCCTTTTTAATGAGGAAGTACTTGAAACGAAAATACTAAAGTCACCTCGGAATCTCGAAATATTACCCATGTTTTGGGTGTTCCTGAAAAAGTATGTGGGTTTGAGATGGCCGAGAAAAGTGAAAATTCAATGGTATTTAGCGACAAGAAAATCAGGAGGTAAACTGGGTACTTTTTCAGAGGAAAATCTGATACTGCCCCCGAATGATCGATTCTATGCGGACCCTTTCCTAGTTAGTCGTAATAATCAACAATATCTGTTCTGCGAAGAATTGATCTATCGCAAAGGCCATGCTCATTTAAGCGTCGGAAGACTTGAGAACGGGAAGCTAATAGACATGAAGCCCATTATTGAAGAAGACTTCCACTTGTCCTACCCTTTCGTCTTTCAGGATGAAAACGAGTGGTACCTGATTCCCGAAAGTCGAACCGATAAGTCGGTGCGCTTGTATCGCTGTGTTGAATTTCCTTACAAATGGGAATTGGCTAAAAAGATCATGGATAACGTAGAGCTGCTTGACCCCACTATCTACAAACAAGAATCGACATTCTTTCTCTTTGCCAACAAACTGAATTCCCAACGCACTAGCAGCAATGAGTTATTGTGCGTCTTTTTTTCTGAATCTATATACGGGCCATGGACACCACACCCCCATAATCCAGTAGCCAGCGATATTACGAATAGTCGGCCTGCGGGAAATGTATTCAAACATGAGGGGAAATTAATTCTACCCACTCAGAATTGCGCCCCGAGATACGGCTACGCCGTTAATTTCAACGAAATAGATATCAGCAAAGACCACTTTTCTATGAAAAGGGTTGCCGGGTTAGCTCCTGATTGGAAAAAAGGTAATCTGGGGTCACATACTTGGAATGAAGATAATGGCGTGATAGTCACGGACGGTCACCGGTATATTCCTGCTTAGGATTAGCGCTAACCCTCGATTGTTTTGGCGGTGTATCTTTAACACGTGTGTGTTTCTTTGGTTCTGTTTCTTTGCACAAGCAAAGAAATGAAGGTAGTGTACCCTGAGGTCTGTAATTTATTTCTTTAGCGATGTTCGTTTGGCTTAGGCGAAGTGAGCGTAGCGAACGAAGCCAAAGCCGGTTTTTCTGGATTAGGTGTTGAATGTTGAGCCATCAAGTCGTTCCATGTTTGTGACTTAAGCAAATGTGGAGGCAACCCAATGACCCAACCGGATTACCCTAACCTATATGAAGTAGTGATGGAACAATTGATTCAACATGGCCCCCAGGCATTTCGTGATGTCATTACCGCGATGATGAATCAGGCCATGCAGATTGAGCGGTCTCAGTTTCTGGGTGCCGCCCCTCACGAACGCAGCCACGACCGTCAGGGCCATGCCAATGGATTCAAACCCAAACTGGTGGACACGACTCTTGGGACACTGAATTTGTCGATACCCAAGACCCGTAACCACGGTGAGTCCGGGTTTTATCCACAGTGTCTGGAACAGGGACGGCGTAGTGAACGTGCTTTGATGCTGTGTGTGGCAAAGATGTACATCAGCGGGGTCAGTACTCGTCGTGTGGAGAAGGTGCTGGATCTGTTTGGTATTGAGAAGATCTCCTCCACTCAGGTGTCTCGTGCGACGGCCCTGCTGGACGATGCTCTATCGGTTTGGCGTGACCGGGCCCTTGGAGAGATTCGGTATCTCGTACTGGATGCGCGTTACGAACGGGTCAGGATGGATCATGAGGTGGTGGATGCGGCGGTGCTCAGTGCGGTGGGAATACTACCGGATGGTCGACGAAGCGTACTGGGTGTGCAGATTGCCACCAGTGAAGCCGAGATCAACTGGCGGGAGTTTTTACAGTCGTTGGTGAAACGAGGCATGCATGGCATCACTTACATTGCCAGTGATGATCACGCGGGTTTGAAGGCGGCAAGGCGTGCCGTGTTTCCGGGTGTACCGTGGCAACGCTGTCAGTTTCATCTGGCACAGAACGCGATTAATCATGCCCCAACGGCAAAGGTTCGTAGCCGGATTGGTGGCGAATTGCGTTCGGTCTGGAATGCGACGGACGAGGCATCGGCCCTGGCTCAGTTGGAGCAACTGGCGGCCCGTTACGAGTCAGACTGCTCGAAGCTATCGCAATGGCTGCTCGATAACGTTCCTGAAGGATTGACCGTGTTCAATTTACCGGAATCGCATCATCGAAAGATGAGAACGACGAATGGAATTGAGCGTCCGATCCAGCAGGAGATTAAACGGCGAACCCGGATTGTCCGGGTCTTCCCGAATGAGGCATCTTTACTCAGGCTTGTCAGTGCCATCCTCGTCGAGATTGACGATGAATGGAGCAATGCCGACAAGCGATATATCGTGTGGAACGACGATAATGACTCAACCTAAATCAAAGTTACAGACGTAGGGTTGCACAATCGTAGAGATAAGCGTTGGATGAAATAGCCGCATACAGAGCAGTGTCGCTGGCGATTTCACAATCCACCGGATGACCCACTTTCATCGACGTACTGGTGCAACCAGCCAAAAGCAGCACTATTCCTAGCACCAATAACGAACGCAAATTTCGTTTCACCGTTATCGTGGTCAATTAAAAATCTCCATTTACATTACCGAGGAAAACTCTAACCAAAGCTTAAGTAGTACGCAATCGTCAAGGACGTTTCACCTTTTTTTTGCCAGTAACCATTGAAAGAGCCAAATTCTCTTTCTTCCAAACGTAATAGTAAACCATGACGCCGAGGTGCAAAACTAAAACAAAAAGAATGACATCTGATAGTCGACTGTGAAACGCCGTGGCTTCTAGGGTGATCTCGGAAGACACATACTGCGCCATAGGTCCTTCATAAAACAAACCATCGTCCTCGGACATCGATCCACTGATGACCTGAAACATCAATAGTAAGAGTATTATGATCGTTGCAACGGAACCCAATGGAGAATGCCCTGCTATTCCGCTTGGCTCACGATGAATCAGTGTTTTTGTGTATCGCCAGATCGCTGACGGCCGATCAATTAGTTGACTCAGCCGCACGCGCTTTGGTCCCACCGTCCCCCAGACCAACCTAAAAAGTAACAATACCCCTGTGAGATACCCACAATAGAAATGCCATTGCATAACTGAAAAAGAGCGAAACTCACCTAACAACCAACCCGAGATAACACTGATAGCTAATAGCCAGTGCCATATTCGAGTGGTTGAATCCCAAACTCTCTGGTACTCATAGGTATCTTTCATTCGATGAAGAAATCAGATGACTAGTTTTTCTTCGCACGAAAATCTGTGTGACAGCCCTTACAACTTTTACCCAGTGCGCCGACCTTTGACCTCAGCGCATCCAGTCCGTTGCCTGCTTCTGTGGCCAAGCCGTTTACAGCTTCTGCATAAACTTTTCCAGCATCAGCAATAGCAGGATATGTCGTCCAGATTTCAGGTAGCGCACGGGTCTTACCCTCATAGGCCTGATTATCTGATCCTTGAGGCCACATCGCACCATTATCCATTGATAATAAAAGTTGAAGGTTGTTCGCCAAGCTTGCCGCCGACTCCGCATCATAGTCCTTTTCTCCCTTTGCCATTGCGAAAAGAGGTCCCGCGTTCCAAGAACGTAGTACCATTTCAGCTTTTCGGGCCTTGATCACTTTTAACATCGGATCTTTATCCGCTGCGATGATAGCCGGACTAGAGAAGGTGACAGTTAAAACAGCTGCTAATACGCCAATTGGTAATTTCATTTTTTACTCTCCGCTGAAAGATTATACTCAACCGATACGAACCGTGTTGCATCGGATTGCAAGTCATTATACAGAACCTGGCTCGCACTCAAAAGTAGGCTATTTTCGACAAGAAAAAGCAAGCCCGAAAACTCGAATTCCAGCTTATGTTAAACTTCGTGAACACAAACAAAGATCAATATGGTTGCCATACTTCGGGAACATTGGTTTAGCCCTCCCCCTAAGTTCGCCACCGCATTGTAGAACATTCAATAATTTAGACGATGTTCTCTGGATCTAAGTGATGTTGAAACGATTTCATATTTTTCAGCTTTGAACGCATCCCTATTTCAAATATAAAGGATGTCAGGGTTTTCCTGATTTAAGCCCGATGTAAGCCCAGTGACAAACTGAAGCTCGGGTTTTCCTACAACATGGAGCGAAAAAGACTTCCAGTGGATCCGGCATTGTCTATTTCGACTCCCGGATTTCTTATTCAAACCACGCTGAATCTGTCTTTAAGTTAACCACCGAGCCTCTGAAAAATGGATAGTCGATCAACTTAGGTAGTCCACACTTATTCAGGTGTTCGTCAAATAGATGGAGCAATCTCATGTCATCAACAAGACCATTAAGCGGTATTAGAGTCATCGATTTCGGACAATATCTTGGGGGCCCTGCGGTTGCAATGATGCTTGCTGATCAAGGCGCAGAGGTCATTAGGGTAGATCCACCCTCTGGTCCATACTGGGACACACCAACCAATGCGATCCTAAATCGAAATAAAAAGAGCATCGCATTAGATTTGAAAAAAGAAGAAGAGCTGAAAATTGCACATCAACTAATCGCGTCAGCGGATGTTTTGGTGGAGAATTTTCGCCCAGGTGTCATGCGGCGCTTAGGAGTAGGTAAAGAAAGCATGATGGCATTGAACCCTCGCCTCGTCTATCTGTCTTTACCCGGATTCGCACACAATGACGCTGAATGGGCAGCAGTTCAGGCTTGGGAAGGCATCATTGCTGCGTCTGTCGGCCAATTTATGGATATGGGTCTAAACCGGGTGCTAATGGGTATTAATCCCTCCTTTTCCCCGTTAACGCTGGCATCCGGTTATGGGGCGGCACTGGGATCCATGGCGGTAACCATGGCTCTATATAGCCGGGAGCAAACCGGTTTAGGGGACGCCATCGAAGTACCTTTGGCAACAGCGATGATGGAAGGGTTGGTTTACAACTCGATGCATATCGAAAAATTACCTGAACGTTATATGTCTCGACGGGAGCGGGAAATTGAACGTCGAAAAAAGGAGAACATTCCGATGGATATGAGCTATCTGGAGTTACGTGCCTATCTTGACCCTTTGTATCAAAACTACACATGTGCCGATGGACGTCCTTTTTATGTGGTGTGTGCTTCACACACCGCACACACCAGAAAAACTTTTGAAGCATTGGGCTTGTGGGAAGAAATTCAGCTCGCTGGAATTCCGATGGATGACCCTTATGTGTCCTCTAAAGACTGGGCTGAGGATTGCTCCATGTTGGCTTATCCTTTCTCAAAAAAATGGGCAGCTTTTCTCACCAAGAAAATGGAAGCCGCTTTTCTAACAAAGACCAGCTTTGAATGGGAAAGAATTTTTGGAGAACAAGCGTTACCCGGTGCCGCTCATCGGGAAACCAAAGAATGGATTAGCTCAGATCACGCTCTTCAATCAGGGCTCATTCTGGAAGTTGAGGATCCTGACTATGGTTTGATGCGCCAAGCTGGGAATGTTGCTTGGCTGAATGGAGATGCTTCAGAAGTGGTAAAAAAGCAGGCAGCACCAAGGCTCGACGAACACCGAGAGGAAATTCTTGCCGATCTCGAACAAAGAGGAAAACGTCAGGAAAACCCCAGCGATCGATCCAAAACTAACACTTGCGGATCAAAACGTAAAGGGTGGCTAAGCGGATTGAAAATCCTTGACTTAACGAATGTAATAGCCGGTCCTACTGTTGCCTCTACACTGGCCCGTTTCGGTGCAGAAATTATTCGTGTAGACAATGTCAAGCCCACATTTGATCCCTGGAATACCGTTATCTTTGGACTACAAGCAAATCGGGGTAAACGAAGCATACTTGTCAATATTAAAACAGATGAAGGAAAGAAGATCATCGATCAGGTTATAAAAGACGTTGATGTTGTGACCATCAACGCTGTCGACCAGCAGCTTGATCGATTGGGTCTTTCAGCTGAGCAGTTGAAAACGATCAATCCAGATATTACTTTGTGCCAAGTAGATGCTTATGGCGGACCACTACCGGGGCCACGTAGCAACTACGTTGGTTTCGACGATGTTATTCAGGCCTCTACTGGAATTATGGCGAGGTTTGGAGGGTCATTGGAGACACCAGAAGAACATGCTCACTTAGGAACAATCGACGTCTTATGCGGGTTTTGCGGCGCCTTTGCTTTGGGAGTAGCTTTAATTAAAAAGGCCCGAACTGGCCAATCGGATGTGGCTCGAGCCTCCTTAGCTGGAGCAGGGCAATTACTGCAACTCCCCTTTATGTATGACTTTAAAGATAGGCCTCCTTTTGACGAGCCCAGTGGCCGGCAGGTGAAAGGAGCCAATGCGTTTTATCATTGTTACCGTTCTAAGGATGGGTGGTTGTTTCTGGGGATGAAACCAGAACAACGTTCGATACTTAAGGTGATACCCCAACTTTCCGACATTATGGCTATCGAAGATCAGCGCCTTATCACGTATTTCACGACGCAATTTGGCCAAGAACCAAACGCATATTGGATCGAGACACTACGAGCACTGGATGTTGGGGTTTGTAATATAGACTCTATGGCTCAGTTAAGAGCAACTCATCTTTGTGATGACATGGACAACGAAATCCATTTTGATGGAAAAACCATGTCCTTTGTTCGTTATGAACACGAAGGTCTGGAGTGTCAGGTGGATATCTGTTCACGTGTAGAAGTTTAGACCAAATCTGACACCGTATTAAATCAATCCGAGCGAAGCGAGGGTTGATTTAATGAGAGTTACCCGTTTTGATGTAGTTACCAAACAATATCAAAACACAACGAGGTAACTCTCAATGATCCATACTAACGAAAAAGTCATCAAGCATAAAGTCGGTTTACTGAATCTGGCTGAAGAGCTCGGAAACGTTTCTAAAGCCTGCAAGGGATTGTGCAACCCTACGTCTGTAACTTCGGTTTAGTTTGAGTCATTATTGTCGTTCCACACGATATATCGCTTGTCGGCATTGCTCCATTCATCGTCAATCTCGACGAGGATGGCACTGACAAGCCTGAGTAAAGATGCCTCATTCGGGAAGACCCGGACAATCCGGGTTCGCCGTTTAATCTCCTGCTGGATCGGACGCTCAATTCCATTCGTCGTTCTCATCTTTCGATGATGCGACTCCGGTAAATTGAACACCGTCAGTCCTTCAGGAACGTTATCGAGCAGCCATTGCGACAGCTTTGAGTAATCTGACTCGTCACGGGCCGCCAGTTGCTCCAACTGAGCGCGGGCAGATGCCTCGTCCGTCGCATTCCACACCGAACGCAGTTCACCACCCATCCGACTACGAACCTTTGCTGTCGGCGCATGATTGACCGCATTTTGTGCCAGGTGGAACTGACAACGCTGCCACGGTACCCCCGGAAACACAGCACGTCTCGCTGCTTTGAGGCCCGCGTGGTCATCACTGGCAATGTAGATGATGCCGTGCATCCCCCGTTTTACCAGAGACTGTAAAAACTCCCGCCAGTTGATCTCCGCTTCACTGGTCGCGATCTGCACGCCCAGTACACTGCGTCTGCCATCCGGCAATATACCCACCGCACTGAGCACCGCCGCATCCACCACCTCATGATCCATCCTGACCCGTTCGTAACGCGCATCCAGTACCAGATACCGAATCTCTCCAAGGGCCCGGTCACGCCAAACCGATAGAGCATCGTCCAGCAGGGCCGTCGCACGAGACACCTGAGTGGAGGAGATCTTCTCAATACCAAACAGATCCAGCACCTTCTCCACACGACGAGTACTGACCCCGCTGATGTACATCTTTGCCACACACAGCATCAAAGCACGTTCACTACGCCGTCCCTGTTCCAGACACTGTGGATAAAACCCGGCCTCACCGTGGTTACGGGTCTTGGGTATCGACAAATTCAGTGTCCCAAGAGTCGTGTCCACCAGTTTGGGTTTGAATCCATTGGCATGGCCCTGACGGTCGTTGCTGCGTTCGTGAGGGGCGGCACCCAGAAACTGAGACCGCTCAATCTGCATGGCCTGATTCATCATCGCGGTAATGACATCACGAAAAGCCTGGGGGCCATGTTGAATCAATTGTTCCATCACTACTTCATATAGGTTAGGGTAATCCGGTTGGGTCATTGGGTTGCCTCCACATTTGCTTAAGTCACAAACATGGAACGACTTGATGGCTCAACATTCAATACTAAAGCCTGAAAAACCGGCTTTGGCTTCGCTCTCTACGTTCACTCCGCCAAAGCCAATAGCGAAGCTGCAATAGAAAGCTAAATTACAGACCTCAGATTACACTACCCTGTTCACCTACCGCAGTTAGACCGTTGGATAGTACTGCGAGTGTTCCGTTCCATGCGCCCAAGTACGGGCATCATACACGGGAAGTGCTCACTGAACTGGGGTATCCTCAGTCCAGTATTGATTCTCTCGTGGATAAAGAAGTAATTAGCGAAAGCTGGAGTGAACACTATCTTCCAGATTAGCCAACACCGGAAATGTGGAAGGGTAAAACTGGAGTAGTAAACATCCCGTGTTTCTGTTCTTTAACTATGAACAAGAACCTCTGGGTTTTCTTTGCTAAGCAAATCCAGTGTTACATCCGCCTTACAGTATTGCTTTAGCATTTCAGCAACATGGTTGCGAGTTTTCAATGCCCTCGCTTCGCTGCCTTCACCGAGGCCATCAATGTTCATCAGCATTGAAGTCGTACTTTCAGAAATCCGTGACACGTGAGAATTTCGCCAATTCCATCTCCGACACATCACCTGCCCCGTATCTGAGTGCCAGTAGATAACTTCACCAGGTTCGGGGTGTTCTACGGTGTCTGGCTGTCCCAATGGAACAAATACTTCATCTCCTGTCGCGCGCTTCAATTCCACGGTATCCGGGATGGTATCAAGATCATCTCCTCCCACAGGAATAACATCACGAATTGAATTCACATTCATGATTGAAATAACAGCGCTGATAGGGTTTAGAGACACCTCAGGTTTTTGTACGCGCTTTCTCAGAGCCTTATGGGCTGGCGGGAACCGATTGGGGTTTGAACCAAACGCAATGTGTGCATGGTCCCAATCCACGATTCGGTTATCCATTTTCAGGTCAATTGATTCTTCCGAAGCCTGTTCGCAGACTGCCTGCAATTCCGCCATCAGTTCTGGCGCAACGTGCCGGTTATCGATGTTATGCGCAATAATCACACCTCGACAGAACGTTGGCCAGGTTTCAAATATCGTCATGTGGATGTTTATTTTGTACATGAGATTTCCAAAGAAGCCGCGGCAGTGATCAATTACAGCGATATAGATAACAATTTGGAATTGTAATAGAATTTATTCGCCACGTGTTCTTTAGGTCGCTATGGAACACCTTTACAGGTGATTTCGAAATGACCCAGTCATCTGCTCTGGTCACTGGACTGGCACTTAATCTACTCAAGCATTCTGGATTGATATGAGCAAACGCCCTAATTTTGTGTTCTTCATGACCGGTCGTATGCCGAGCGTTCATGGACTGAGATACAACGGCTGTGTTCTTCCCCAAAACGCGAACACATTTGTTGATGTACTCGCGGCAGATGGTTATCGGACAGCGTCTTTTGGCAAAAGCCATTTACAGCCTTTTCTGGATAAACCACGGTTCCCGTCGGGTAACAACGTTAATGGTTTAATTCCAGAAGCATGGAAAGAGTTGGCTGGAGAATATCAACAAGAGGAACCTGGCACCTATGCCGGGGATCAGCACTACGCATTTAAAACGCCTTATTATGGATTTCGGGAAGTCGACATGGTCACATTACACGGTGATCGATGCGGCGGTCATTATCAACAATGGTTCAAACAAAACGCTGGCAACTGGGAGGATTTGCATAACCCGGAAAATGAACTTCCCCATGACTACATCTGTCCTCAAGCATATCGCACACCGATACCGGAAGCGCTTTATCCAACGAACTATATTGCCGAAAGGGCGATCCACTACCTAAATGCACAGGTTGATTCTGATGCGCCATTTTTCACCTACATCTCTTTTCCCGATCCACACCATCCGTTCAACCCTCCTGGAAAATATTGGGACATGTACTCCCCGGACGACTTTCCGGTTGATCTACCTTTTAGCGACCACAAAAACCCCACACCGGTCATGCAGCTACTAAAAGAGAACTATCATAATGGTGGCGCGCAATTAACACCGCAAATGATGATGTACCAAGGCGACAGGGAAATTCAGGAAGCGCGGGCGCTCACTGCCGGCATGATCAGCTGCGTTGACGATGCAGTGGGTAATGTATTAGATGCACTGCGAGCCAATGGGCAATTTGATGATACCGTGATTTGTTTTAGCTCTGATCATGGCGACTACCTCGGGGACTTTAACCTGTTACTTAAAGGATCATTGCCATTTCGCGGCATCACGAGAGTGCCTTTTATTTGGTCGGACCCTGATAACCGAACAGGAACTGTATCGAATGCACTCACTTCAACCATCGATATCGCGGCAACGGTGTGTCAGCGAGCAGGACTTGAGCCCTACAATGGGATGCAGGGCCTTAGCCTTATGCCCTCGATGCAAAAGGATGTCGGGGTTCGAGACTCACTACTTATCGAATTTAATGAATCCAGCCCTAGATTGTGCTTCACCCGCCCTGCCCGCGTCAGGTCATTGGTGATCCAACAATGGCGCTACACAATTTATGGCGGTCTTGAATGGGGTGAGTTGTATCATCTGGCAGACGACCCCCACGAATCTAACAATCTGTGGGATGACCCTGACTATCGTTTAATACGTGGGGAGCTTGCCGAATTACTGTGCCATCAGTTAACGGCGCAAATGGACGAAAGCCCAGAGTCAGTTCGACTCGCTTGATACTTTAGCTCATCTGATGTTTTATCGCAGTGATACACTACCTTGATAATTAACTAGAACATAAACCACTCTAAAACATCAAAACGAGGCACGAAATGAACATTATAAGTATTTTATCAGCGGCCGCCGCTGTAATTACACTCTCTATCAACCCAGTGCAAGCGTCTGACTGGAAACCAACGGGCCCAATAAAACTTCAAATTGGGTTTGGTGCAGGTGGATCTACCGACGCCATGGGCCGAGTGATCGCCAAGGTAATGAAAGAACAAACTGGCTGGAGTGTTTTTGCCGAAAATAAAACGGGCGGCGGCGGTGTCGCCATGTTTACTGGTATTGCAAAAATGCCTGCCAAAGGAAATGTTATTGGTATGGGTGTCAACATGCCGGTCATGATTAATATTGTTAAGCGCGGCGCGGAACTCGGTTTTGATCTGGACAGCTTTGATTACCTCGGCACGGTTGCAAAAGCACAACTTGCATTGATTGCACGAGCAGATGCTCCTTTCGATGACATTCAGGGCATGATCGAGTACTCCAAATCTAATGACGGACTCGCTATCGGCTTTGGCGCACCACCTCAGAAACTACTCATGGGCGTAGTGGGTAAACAGGCTGATGCTGACTTCCGGTTTGTATCAACCAAAGGCGAAGCTGAAACCCAAAAGCTGTTACTGGGCGGGCAGGTTTTAGCGGGATTCTCCGCAGGTACTCACGTGAAATATCTAGAGTCTGGTGATTTTAAAATGATCGCCAGTGCTAATGACTCACGTCACAGCTACGCACCCGACACACCCACCGTCCGTGAATTAGGATTTGACGTTTACCTTGATCCATTTTTCTATTTTGCAACCACCGCGGGAACAGATCCCGAAGCAGTTGATGCATTGACAGCCGCCTTAGCCAATGCCATCGCATCCGATGAAGTCGCTGAAATAGTTCGTAACGCCGCAACCACTGAAGTGCTGAATCTGGGTGCCGAAGGCACAAAGAAAATGCTTGTTGAAGGCATCGAAAATGTTAAGGTACTTTTTGGCTCCTAGTCATCTGATCGCTATCGGGCCTACCAGGCCGATAGCGATCACCGAGTTATTGGTGAATCATTGCTGATGTTTTTTCTCACTGATCGGATAACGGGCTTGTTGATCGCCATTTTCGGTATAACGTTGTATTGGTTTATTATTCCAAACTACGTTGATTCTTCGCAGTCGAGTTGGTTACGCCCTGACACCATACCTAATGCGACTTGCCTCGTGACCATTTTCTGTGGTCTTGTCCTAGTGATAAAGCCAAGCTCCCACAAACTTCACGCGTTTTCTACCATTTGCAGGGCAGGGCTTTTTTTTATGCTACTCGCAGTGGGGCTATATGTTATGTCATTGGTTGGTTTTGTTTATGTTGCACCCATACTCGCTTTATCATTAATGTTAACAATCGGCGAACGAAGGTTATTCTGGTTAACCATCGGCTCGGTAGCCATACCGTTCACGATATGGCTATTAGTTGTACGAGTGCTTGAACGCAGCCTTCCTGGAGCGAGCTAAGCGTGGTTGATTTTTCCACCATAATGTCCGGGTTCTCCGATGCATTTACGCTTTGGAATTTTGCTTTTGTCTTATTTGGCGTGGTCATCGGACAATTCGTTGGTGCGGTGCCTGGAATTGGACCCGTTATGGCAATGGCAATAGCGATCCCGTTCACGTTTGGTTTAGATCCTCTTCCCGCTATCACTTTTCTCGTGGGTGTTAACAAAGGCGGGTTAGTGGGTGGCGCAGTTCCGGCCATACTAATAAACACACCGGGTACCCCAGATGCTGCCGCCACCGCAATGGATGGCCATCCCCTTGCTAAACAAGGGAAACCGCTTAAGGCAACAAAAATGGCACTATTCTCATCGGTGACTGGCGATACCTTTAGCGATATCGTCCTTATTTCTGTTTCCGCACCACTGGCAATCCTTGCCCTACGAATGGGACCTGTCGAAGTTCTTGCATTAATGATTTTTGCTTTTTCTGTTCTTTGTGGTCTGGTGGGAAAGTCATTCGTTAAAGGCATTCTCTCTGCCGCGTTAGGCTTGCTTTTTGCCACGGTTGGGGCGGATCCAGAAAATTACAACCCTCGGCTTATTTTTGGACATTATGAACTTTATGACGGTTTGCCATTAATATCCGTAGCTATCGGCATGCTGGCGATGTCTGAAATTGTCCGTCGTTTATCTGAAACCTCCAGTAACATGAAAGCGGCGGTTAATATTAAGAATACCGGCAATTCGGATGACCAAAGAGTGACCTGGGGTGAATATTGGTCATGTCGATACACGATGTTGAGAGGCGCGGGGATCGGAACGATCCTCGGCGCACTGCCCGGTATTGGCTCCACTGCTGCGGCATTTATGTCTTACGCCCTTTCTAAGGCCTTGTCAAAAAAACCCGAAACCTATGGGAAGGGAAACCTGCATGGCATTGCCGCTGCGGAGTCTGCTAACTCTGCCGTCGTCGGAGCGAATCTCATTCCTCTATTAACACTTGGTATTCCCGGCAGTGTCGGCGCTGCATTGATCATTAGCGCTTTCATGAGATTGTGCAACCCTACGTCTGTAACTTCGGTTTAGGTTGAGTCATTATTGTCGTTCCACACGATATATCGCTTGTCGGCATTGCTCCATTCATCGTCAATCTCAACGAGAATGGCACTGACAAGCCTGAGTAAAGATGCCTCATTCGGGAAGACCCGGACAATCCGGGTTCGCCGTTTAATCTCCTGCTGGATCGGACGCTCAATTCCATTCGTCGTTCTCATCTTTCGATGATGCGACTCCGGTAAATTGAACACCGTCAGTCCTTCAGGAACGTTATCGAGCAGCCATTGCGACAGCTTTGAGTAATCTGACTCGTAACGGGCCGCCAGTTGCTCCAACTGAGCGCGGGCAGATGCCTCGTCCGTCGCATTCCACACCGAACGCAGTTCACCACCAATCCGACTACGAACCTTTGCTGTCGGCGCATGATTGACCGCATTTTGTGCCAGGTGGAACTGACAACGCTGCCACGGTACCCCCGGAAACACAGCACGTCTCGCTGCTTTGAGGCCCGCGTGGTCATCACTGGCAATGTAGATGATGCCGTGCATCCCCCGTTTTACCAGAGACTGTAAAAACTCCCGCCAGTTGATCTCCGCTTCACTGGTCGCGATCTGCACGCCCAGTACACTGCGTCTGCCATCCGGCAATATACCCACCGCACTGAGCACCGCCGCATCCACCACCTCATGATCCATCCTGACCCGTTCGTAACGCGCATCCAGTACGAGATACCGAATCTCTCCAAGGGCCCGGTCACGCCAAACCGATAGAGCATCGTCCAGCAGGGCCGTCGCACGAGACACCTGAGTGGAGGAGATCTTCTCAATACCAAACAGATCCAGCACCTTCTCCACACGACGAGTACTGACCCCGCTGATGTACATCTTTGCCACACACAGCATCAAAGCACGTTCACTACGCCGTCCCTGTTCCAGACACTGTGGATAAAACCCGGACTCACCGTGGTTACGGGTCTTGGGTATCGACAAATTCAGTGTCCCAAGAGTCGTGTCCACCAGTTTGGGTTTGAATCCATTGGCATGGCCACGGCGATTATCACTGCGTTCATGGGGCACCGCACCCAGAAACTGGGATCGTTCGATCTGCATGGCCTGATTCATCATCGCGGTAATGACATCACGAAATGCCTGCGGGCCATGTTGAATCAATTGTTCCATCACTACTTCATATAGGTTAGGGTAATCAGGTTGGGTCATTGGGTTGCCTCCACATTTGCTTAAGTCACAAACATGGAACGACTTGATGGCTCAACATTCAATACTAAAGCCTGAAAAACCGGCTTTGGCTTCGCTCTCTACGTTCACTCCGCCAAAGCCAATAGCGAAGCTGCAATAGAAAGCTAAATTACAGACCTCAGATTACACTACCTTTCATGATTCATGGAATTCAACCGGGTCCTTTACTTTTTCAGGACCAGGGACGACTAGTATATGGGCTGTTCGGTGCCATGATCATGGCAAACTTTCTGAATCTGTGGGTTGGTCAAGTGGGACTCCGACTATGGGTAAAGGTCGTCTCAGCTCCTGAGTCGTTTGTTTTTTCTTCAGCAATTTTGCTGTGCATCGTCGGTGTTGGCATGGCAACCAATGGACTTTTCGGTGTGGTCGTGATGCTAATTTTCGCCGGTATCGGTTATCTGATGACCAGCATTGGACTGTCTATTGTCATTTTTATTATCACTTTCTTTCTTGGTTCTCGATTCGAAATTTCTCTATCACAAAGTCTCGCGTTAATGAACGCAGATTTTTCACGTATTGTGGATTATCCCATCGCCCTTGCATTGCTTGCACTATCAATAATATCGATCGTCTGGTTTCTCGTTGGAAGAAAAAAGTCACACCAGTAGCAAACTTGAAACACTTCGCTGATGCGACGTTTAATATTCTGCCTTGATCATTGATTTTCCTCATCGAGTCGATATAGGCTATTCGATCAGGCTTAAATAGGCAATAAGCCCCTCTACCAATCAGCCACCGGTCAAACCCAAGATAGTGATCATCGTTTAGATATTAGCCTCTAGACAGTAATGGCGAAAACCAACTCACCACAAAACTGAATCCGCTGAATCTTCCACCTCTAGGCTTTCTAGACGGATCAAAGCCGAACTTCTGCTCCAAACCCTCCAAGGAACAAGGGTTTATTCATGGAACTTTTCAATAGTGGCGGTAGTTGAAATGCTATTGGCCCAGCGCTCGTTCTAACTCTGTCAGAAGAAAGTCAACGTGACTTTCATTAAATACCATTGGCGGTCGAATCTTCAGCACATTCTGATGGACACCATCCACCCCGATCAAAACACCCCTCTGCCTCAATTGATTTGCAATCTCCCGGGCTCGATCCGTGGCAGGCACCAACGTCATTCTATCCAATACCAACTCGACACCAATAAACAAACCGCTGCCACGAACGTCGCCAATCAATGGATATTTCTGGGCCAGGGACGATAACCCGTACTTGATTTTCTCGCCCATCGTATCCGCATTCGCCATGAGCTTTTCATTTTTCATCACTCTCAGTATTGCCAACGCTGCAGCACAGGCCACCGGGTTTCCTCCCGTCGTACTAAAAAACTCACCATGTTTTTCAAATTTGTCCGCTATCTCTCTTCGCGTCACCACTAAACCCATGGGATAGCCGCCGGCAATGGGCTTACCAAATGTCACGATATCTGGTACAACATTGCCAAACTCAAACCCCCACATGTGTTTTCCAGTTCGCCCAAAACCCGACTGCACCTCATCGGCCACGCACAGCCCACCCGCTTTTCTGACAATGTCATACAGGGTGTCGAGGTATCCTAGAGGTGGCGTAAAAATGCCACTTGAACTCATAATCGAATCAAGCATGAACAGTGCAGGCTGATGGCCAGTTGTGTTTAATCTGTGTATGGAGTCTGCCGCCATTTGTGCGTAGCGCTTCCCGCGTGAGGAGTCCTCTCGTTTCCAATGCCCTCGATAGTCATCAGGCACCGGGACGGTCTCAATCTCAGGAAAGTGTTTTTTAGCTCGACGGGTTTCTGAGTGGGAAAAACGATAGGTGATGTCGGTGACGCCGTGATAAGCATTATCCATAACCAATGCACCATCATGGCCGGTCCAGTCTGTCGCTAATCGCCATGCCAAGTCATTCGCTTCACTACCGGACGACACAAAATAGCAGGTATCTAATTCAGCAGGAAGCATCTCAATCAGTCGCTCAGCATATTCGTTTACTTCGTTATAAACATACCGAGTATTGGTGTTCAATGTCGCGGTTTGATTGGAAATCGCCTCAACCACTTCAGGGTGGCAATGGCCAACGTGGGGCACATTGTTATACACATCCAAATAGGGTTTGCCGTCAACATCGTAGAGCCACACACCATCGCTATGGGAAATATGCAAAGGATCGCTGTAGGCGAAATATCCCGCATTGCCAAGGTATTTTTGACGTCGTTTCCAGCTAGCCTGCTTATCCACTGCAAATGTTGGTTTCCTCTTCGAAGACGGCAAAGAAAACGGTAGATCACAGGCCTCACGAATCATCATTTCAAGCTCGCCGGGCTGAGCGTCATACAGCGCTTTCAACATGGACATAATTTTTAAATGCAGCCCTTGTAGATGATCTCGTGCATCACTCCATGGGTTTTCATCATCGGCCCAAGCTTCTAACAACAAACAGGCTGCCAACCGGGCACTCATCAGATCTGGCAGTAGAACCATCTCGCTATCCTCTAATGGGAGCACCGAGTGGAAGCCTTTGATAATCTGCACCGCTAGCTTTAGGGGGGCGCTGGAACCCGCCGGCCACTCGGCTGCAGAATTCGCCAAATCCTGCACAATAGGGCCATAGACCATGTCGCCAAAATCAAAAATACCTGCTATTTGGCCCGGATCATCTGGAGACACCACGGCATTGTGGAATGAGATATCATTATGGATCAACTGGGAGCGACAGTTAGGAAGCTTCGGTTTGACCAAGCGCTGGAATCGATCCAATGACCACTGCACCATGTCTCTTTCCAATGGGCTTTCAATATGCCGAATCAACACACTCAGTTGATCAAAATTTTGTGTATCCCAAGCCAAAGGATGTCTCGCTGCGGGATGGAAGAACCCCCGCAAGGCCAAATTGAGTTTAGCGACTGTTTTCCCAAGATTAGACATCAGTCTTCCATTTACGATACCTTGATCAACGAGGTCACCCGGCATCCAAGTAAACACCCTTGCTCTAAGCGTCTCTCCATTTTCTGAGAGAAAGGTCGCCCAATAAGCTCCTTGAATTGTTTTTCTTACACTGGGAGTGGGACTCATCGGAGAAAATCTTCTAATGTGCGACAACGCCTCGCATTGCATATCAAGAATTTCGTCCCGTTCAGACGTATTGGCAATCTTTAGTACCACATCGGCGTCTTTTGTTTTAATCAGAAAGTTACGATCTCTTTCTCCTCCTAATTCTGAAAAACTGCCGATCAGATGAAATGCATTTTCCGCAATGAATCTCGCCTCTGCCAACGAGACGACAGGTGGTTCAACACATAGGCTATCTAGTAAGTCAGTCAAGTTCTGGTTTTTCTAAGTTGGGTTCAAATTACTTTATCACAGGCTCATGAGTTTGAAATACTCTGCGTCCAAAATACACACACTTCAAACAAGAAACTGTGGGCCCACGGTATGTGCTGTTGCTGAGAAAGAAAAAACAGTGGTGCTATTGTGATGATCGGCCTCCGAGAAGTTAGCAGCAAAAAGCCGGGGCGCATCCCGCCAAAGAGGCAATGTATTTGGTAAAAATAAGTTCGCTGAAGCGTCGCCGCAAACTTCCAATCGGCTTTTTGACGTATAGAATCGATGATCCGAAAATCAAAAAGCGAAAAGCACAACCATGCCAAGAACAATCAAACATAATCGCCACACGCCAAACGAGGACACAATGACGCCATAGGAAATCGCACCGAGTCCAATCATCGATTTGGCACCCGCCGTTAGTGCGCTAACCGGACTATTCCCCAAAGCGATTAAATCAGGATTGGCAACCATGGCAAGTGGAACAAGATACAGCCCAACACCCAATCCCATGGCACAGACAGCAACCTTTAGCCAATTTTCTTCGACCATCCCTGCGGCAATAAAGACGGCGCCGCATACTGGCGGTGTAATGGTTGAAAGTAATGCAAACCAAAAAACGAATAAATGCGTTATTAGGGGTTCCAACCCAAGCTGTTGTAACGCGGGTCCTGTGACCGAGATACAGATCACGTAGGCAGCGGTGGTTGGGACTTCCATACCGAGGAATAAACACGCAATAGCAGTCAATATCAGTGCCATCCAAAGCTGCCCGTTTGCCGCAGAAATAATCAGGGAAGTAAATTTTACCCCCAATCCTGTTTGCCCGAGTACCCCGATGATAATCCCCGCACATAAGATAATTGAACCAATCAATGCGATCTGACGACCCGCGTTGAGAAACACTTCACCAACGCGACCACGAAGCTTGGCCCATCTAAATTGGAAATTTGAATCAAGAAACAGTAACAAAAAGCCGGCCAAAATGGCAATTGCAGCCGCATACTGAGGTGTGTATCCACCAATGAACATGCGCTCTAGTAGCAAAGCAAACGGGATAATAAAAAATGTCGTTGTAACAATAACCTCTCGGGCACTGGGTTGGAGATCTTTCGGTAGCGAGGGAAGAGGGTGATTAATGTTATGAGCATTAATACCCACCCAGACAGAGAAGAAATATAGAACCGCCGGAATCAGTGCCGCCAACATGACATCCTGATATGGAACACCAGTGAGTTCGACCATGACGAACGCTCCCGCCCCCATTAGTGGTGGCATGATCTGACCACCCGAAGACGCCACAGCCTCCACAGCACCGGACAAGTACTTGGGATACCCTAATCGGATCATGGTGGGCAGTGTGGCAGAGCCAGTCGATGCAACGTTCGCAGATGCAGAACCGGAAATGGAACCAAACAATGCAGACGATAGCACAGAGACTTTGGCCGCTCCGCCTTTGAGTCTTCCAGCCGCTGCATTGGCGAGATTCATAAACCCCTGCCCTGCTTCCCCTGCATTCAAAACAGCGCCCATAATAACGAAAATCGATACAATGCCAACGGAAACTCCCGTTAACTTACCCCAAATCCCACCTTCTGTGATGGTTAACGTTCCGAGAAAACTTGCCACAGGTAATCCTGGATGACCAAACTCTCCAGGGACATTTTGCCCAAATAGCCCATAAATCAGAGCGATTGCTGCAACGACGGGCAATGGCCAACCGATGCTCCGACGCGCCATTTCCAGAACACACAACAATAAACAACAGGCCATAATCAGTTGATACGGCCCTTCTAAGTAACCATATTGGTCACCCAACGCAGTATGATTTGCCGCCACATAGAGGCAACTGGCGATACCTACACTTGTCCATATTGCACCAATCGCACGCTCTTTTGACGTCCGGCAGAGGTACAAAAAAGCCCAGGGAATAACCAATGCCATGTGCAATGGGCGACTCACCAAGTTCGGTACTAAGCCCGAAAAGATCAACCCAAGGTGAAATGTGATTGACACACAGCCAAGCACTTTCCACAAATTGTTAGAGAAATTCATCAATGACAGTAACTTGGGCGTCTTACCATGATCAACTCTTTAATCTCTATCATAATTAGTGTCGCCAATTTAGAGGTAACATCGATCATGATTAGGCTAAAGACTGATACTTAAGAAAATCGATTCAAAATCTAACGATTCCCATCCGCAACGACAACACCTGATTCATCATAATAACGCAAGGATCCCGTGTGCATTTTCCCGTGAACATTTTCTAACAAACTCTCCGACACACCATTCCACCAGGGTGCATCGTGACCCATAGTCTGTTTTTGTGCCCAGTAGGTTTTAGTTAGCTGATATGCAATCTCATCATCCATGGATGAGGTAGTATGTGCCACAACAGGTAAGGATGTCGTCGTCACTTCCTGATCAACGCCTGAGTAAGTTCCAGCGGGAATGACTAATTTGGTGCGTTTAGTTTGTTTAATTTGTTCGTCATCCATCGACAAAACTCTAACGCCAACGCTGGCAGCCGCTTCAATCACATTAGGAGCAGGATAAGAGCCTGCGGTCACGAAACCATCTATTTGTCTATTTTTTAGCGCAGGAACGGCATTATCCAACTCGATATCGGCAAGATTTACCTTTCCTTCCAAACCAAACAACTTCAGATATTTTGTGCCTTCCTTTGCGCCGAATGATCCTTTACCAACCAGGATAGTTTTGCCCTCAAGATCGGAAAAACGCTCAATCCCGGAGTCAGCTCGCACAACAAAATGCATTGTCAGCGAAGGAATGGGGAATAGGGCACGAATCTCCTTGAATTTGGGGTCTGTTTTTTCTTTGAACATGGCCTTTCCAGCCTGCGCAAGCTTAACCAATACGGGAGGGGTGGTGAATACATAATTCCCCGTTCGTTTGGTCGCTTCCATGACATTTTGCACCGACCCCTAGCTTTCTTCAACAGTTACTATAATATTACCATCGGAACCGGATTTCATGGCCTCGGCAATCTGCACGCCCATTTGGTAATAGGATGAAGTTGTTTTTGCGGATTTATAGGCCACACGAGTTTCTGCTTGAACTGCTGTCGCGGCAAAAGTGGTTATTGCCGTTAGACTTAGAACAAGTGCAAGTCGTTTGAGATAAGTCATAATAATACTCTGAGTATAGATGGTTAACGTGAATCTCATTCTATCTCACCTATGCTCCACTGCAAAATACGCAACGAGAACTCAGCTAAGTATCACCATTTAGTTCGAAGCCCGTTTTAAGACCCTTAAGTTCCGCCTCTTGCACGCGACCCTACATATTCACCATAATTGACAACATCACCAAAATATCGGGAATAGAACCATAGTGCATACCCATTTTCACAATCCCTCAAGTCAGACGGTCAAATCCATAAACCCCGATGAAAAGAAGCGAATCTTACACATCATCTGGTCTGATGGGCATACCAGTCATTTCCATTTTGTCTGGCTGCGACATCATGCCCTTTGCCCCCATGGCATACCCAATGATACATCTGTCAAAGTATCCCTACTCCCAGATGATCCTTCTGCATTACAAATTACCCAAGTAAGGCTATCTGATTCTTCATTATTTATTCACTGGTCTGACATGACTCAAGTCACAGAGCACGACCTTGAGTCCCTCAAACAGAGTGACTACTCCCAATTCAGCCGATTAAACAAAAAGGCCCCTGTGACTCTCTGGGATAAACACAACAGTGGTGCAATTCCATGTTTTCACTTCAGCACATTACAAGATGAAACTACTTTATTCGACTTACTGTTAGGCATACGGGATTATGGTGTTGTCAAAATCAAACACGTGCCAACCAAGCCAGATACTATCGCTCGGATAGCCCAACTGTTGGGGCCCATACACGTCAATAATTACGGGGAAGTTTTTGACGTAAAAACAGATACCCGCACCAATCTCGGTTCAAATACCGGTGTCCACCTCGGCCCACACACAGATGAAAGCTATCGTCACGCTCCACCTGGCGTTTCTCTTTTTCATTGCTTGCAAGACAGCACTGAGGGTGGTGATTCAATGTTAGTGGATGGCTTTCACGCCGCGACGAAGCTTCGAGAAACTGATCCTAAGTCTTTTCAGACATTGTCCCAAGTGCGCGTTTTTTTTCAACGCCATGCTCCAGGAGAGGAAAATATGCAGTCTCACGCGAGGGTAATCGTCACGGATACAGACGGAGAGATTGATGGCATTCGATTCACTGACCGAACTATTCCACCTCAGGACATTCCCGAAAATCTGATTGAACCCGTTTACCAAGGTATTAGGAAGTTCTGGAATCTCGTCAACGACACCGAGATGATTCATCAATACCACATGACATCCGGTGATTTACATATTTTTGACAATCATCGCGTTCTTCACGGCAGAACCGCTTTCCAGATAAAGAACAACACAACCCGCCACTTGCAACAGTGTTCTGTCAATCGAGATGAATTCCACAACACACTGCGGCTTCTTTCAGCAAAATTGGGACGCCAAGACCACACGCTAACCATGTCAGGCGGCGCCAATGGGTAGAAGGCAAGCAATCTTTCACAGAACTATTAACTCCTATTACCTAATTCCTAATATCTGCGCGGCTTGATCTGGAGTAGCGGGCTCCCTTCCGATTTCCCGAATGATGCGTACTGCGCGCTCTACTAACTGAACGTTGCTCGCAAACTCACCTTTGTTCATGTACAGATTATCTTCCAGTCCAACACGACAATTACCAAGTTGACTCGCAGCCTGTGCAACAATCGAAAATTGCCAACGTGAAATACCGAATGCACTCCAGTTAGAGTCTTTAGGCAACAAGTTCTTCATTACGCTCAAGATTTCTGGTGTCGCCGGCGAGGCGTGAGGAATGCCTAGACACAATTGAAACATCGGTAATCCTTCGATATAGCCTTGTTCAATAAGCGAATGGGCGAACATAATGTGGCCTGGCTCAAATACTTCCATTTCTGGCTTAACGCCTAATTCCTTAATACGTGTCGCCATAATGCGAAGGTGCTCAGGCGTGTTCACGAAAATGGTTTCACCAAAATTAAATGTACCCACATCCAAGGTACAAATGTCTGGGCGTAATACTTCGATGTGCGTCAATCGATCCAGAGGTGAAATCAGCGTTGTTCCCGGACCACCTACCCCCGGCTTTTCTTTTCCGGGATTAAAGCGAGCTCCTTCGCTGGTGGTGAGATTGATCAAAATATCACTACCTGACGCTTTAATTCTGTCACAGACCTCTTCAAACAGCGCAAGATCGCCAGAGCGCATTCCAGTGTCAGGATCTCTAACATGAATATGTGCAATTGCTGCCCCCGCTTTCCCAGCGCTAACGCAGTCCTCCGCGATTTGCTTCGGTGTAATAGGATAGTTCGGATGCTTGTTCTGATTGTTATGTCCGCCAGTAACGGCACAAGTGAGAATAACGGGTTGACTCATAATAATTTTTCCGGGGCTCTTAAATGAAAAATTCAGTACGACTTTAGGTATTTTTTTCTTACGAACGGAGCTATTGAGTAGAATTTTCTGAGTCATTCATACCCTTCTGAGCAAAAGAAAGAATACTCTTTACTCTTGCTTCCCAGGAATACTCTTGGACTCGCCTGTGTGATTCAAGGGCGAGTCGACCGCGTAATTTCGGATCATTCAACAAGTGATCAATGCCTGCCCTTAGGCTTTGCGGATCATCTGCCTCAACCAGCCAAGCATCCTTTCCATGGTTCAATACGTTTTTTATCGCATCAAGGTCGGAAGCGATAATCGCTCGACCTGAAGCCATATATTCGAACATTTTCAAAGGCGACATCCACTTAGCTGTAGGGCAGGACCGACTATAAGGCATTAATAAAACATCCGCCATCCAGAGGTAGTTACTTACCTCTTTATTTTGAACAAAACCAACGAATTCTGCATTTTTTAGCCCACTAAGTTTGAGTTTTTCTCGCCAGCTTTTGACATCACCAGGATGTCCTCCGACAAAAAGAAATGACACATTCGGGAAGGACTCCGCAGCATCCAGAATATCCTGAATCCCACGGTCACCGTATAAGTGCCCAACATAAAGCACATACTTCCCATCAGTGGGGTAATTTAAAACCTCCCTTGCTTGTTCTTTTGATTTAGCTTGGGAAAACATCGACAAGTCTGCACCATCGGGAGCCACAAGTATCTTATCGGCGGGGAGGCCGTAATCAATATACATGTCTCTAAGTGTGTCCGAAATCGTCACGATACCTAGAAAATTATCCTCGCTCAAACGTTCATACAACTCATCTTTTTCCCTCGAATTACTTGGCGATCCGTGGGTTTCTACTAAGGTCGGAATTTTTAGGTTCAACGTATATTTTGGCAATACAAAGGTGCGTGTATAGACAAGCTCTGCGCCCCAATTCTTAAGATATTCGGCCGCTTTTCTATAGTACGTTTCACGAAATGGAGACCAATGTTTTCCTGTTGTATCCAGAAAGGGGTAAAATTTCATCGCGAAAGGGTCTGAGATACCATAAAACTGGTTAATCTCATCATGATTCGCCTTGAACCAGCTGGTTACAGACAAATTGGAGATAAACTGAAAATCTTCACTACATCGATGCCAAGCTTGGGCATTCTTCATGATTTGCACAGCGTGGGCAAAATGGTTAGGTAGGTCACAATTTGCAACGTAAGCAGTTTTCATCTTTTATTCATCAATCCTTTTGTCCTAATTTCATTCAATCTGCATTAACTCCCGAAGTTACCCCTGTTAGCTAAGTACTTTAGGATTCCAGACCGCTTGCGTTTGTCAAAAGGTAAATTCTTAGTAGGAGCTCAAGTATAAACGCCACTGTTTACTAAAACTATCTCAAGACTAAAATGCTCTCAATAATTCCTATCAAATACGATGAGCTTAGGCTTTCGATGGACGAATAGCATGAGAATTCATCAACTTACTGATTTTTAGACGACTCCTTAACAGACTCATCAAGGTGTTAATGGTATTTCAGCCACCTATTCGAACATTTTTGTAGGGCAAAAAAAAGACGGGCAAATGCCCGTCTTTCCCTATACCTTGGGTAGCGCTTATTTAGCTAACCAAGCATTAAAACGCTCGGTCAGGTCATCAACGTTGTCAGCCCAGAACTCGATATCATAAGTCAACGCAGTCTTGAAGTTATCAGGAGCGGTTGGCAGATGAGGAAGGATGTCTGGGTTAACGAATGCAGCAGAAGATTTACGCAGAGGGCCGTATGAAATGTAGTTAGTGGTATCCGCTAACGCTTCAGAAGATGTACAGAACTTCAGGAAGTCCATAGCAGCTTTTTGGTTAGGAGAACCTTTTACAACAACATAGGTATCAATATCAAAAACCTGTGGACCCCACATGATTTCGAACGGTTTACCTTCTTTGTACATGGCGTTAAATAGACGACCATTATAAGCCGTTGTCATAACCACTTCGCCATCTGCTAACATTTGTGGTGGTTGTGCACCAGCTTCCCACCAAACAACTTGATCTTTAATCTCATCCAATTTAGCGAATGCACGATCTTGACCTTCAGGTGTTCCAAGTGTGGTGTAGATATCTTCGTTAGCAACACCGTCAGCCATCAAAGCCCATTCTAGGTTCACGCGAGGAACTTTACGTAGACCACGACGCCCTGGAAATTTCTCAACGTTCCAGAAGTCAGCCATAGTGGTTGGTTTCTCATCACCAGCAATTTTAGAGGCGTCGAAGGCAGGAACCGTTGCCCAAGAGATGTTACCTACGTAGCAGTCGCTTAACGCGCCGTCTACGAAATCTTCAGTAGCTGGGGTACCGTCAGGAGCTGGAGCCCACTGAGAGTGATCCAATTCCTCATACAGGCCCTCATCACAGCCTCGGATTGCGTCTTGAGGAGTTTGGTCAATGATGTCCCATTGAACATTACCAGCTTCTACCTGAGTACGAACCTCAGCTAAACCACCATTATAGTCAACGATGTTAAATTCCTAGCCAGTTGCGGCTTGATAGGGCTCAATACAGGCTTTAACCTAGCTTGCGGTATAAGCACCGCCCCATGAAACAAAGGTAATCTTTCCTTCAGCTGAAGCAACAGAACTCATCATACCGAGCCCCATTACCGCCGCGGAAAGCGCGATAGTTGGTTTTGAATAATGCATATAATCCTCCACAGA
>WLWD01004483.1_pt1 | contig 28276 bp, 21 predicted proteins | sample 6712731 | NCBI WGS metagenome assembly WLWD01 (sample SAMN12718690, study PRJNA576275) | sponge metagenome | isolation source: marine sponge | host: Mycale hentscheli | place: New Zealand: South Island, Marlborough, Capsize Point | collected 2014-11-01
AGCTACGTACCGAACTTGAGCAGTTGGTGGAACTGAAGTAGCAGAGGCCGCATTGACACTACCGCTTAGATAAACGATGCGCTGGTTTGAAGCAGTCTCAAGAATGTCGGGGTTTGTTCCATCAAAGATGGACCTACCGTTAGCTATGACGGAAACTCTCGGCCACATGTTGTTCCCAGTTCTCGTCTGAACTCTGGCTCGCAGACGAGGAATGGCTTGAATTCTATTGGAGACGAACATAGCCAAGTTGCTGGAAAGACTGGCTACCAAGACATTGGCGTTCACATCTCTCATCACAGTTCCTCCTTGGCTCAGCGCAATAGTCTGTCCAACTTGTGGCGTGAAGACCCTGCCAACGGTCGGACCCGTGGCCACCGTTGCCATGGAAGCAGACTTGATCGGCCGCATCAGCAGAAGCCCATCACGAGAGAACTGCAACTCGTTTCTCGAAGGCATGGCTACCATGGAGCCTGGTGGGAGAATGGAGTCTCTGGAATTGGTGGGTAGAAGGATTCTCACACCATTGAGCTCGAGTGTCCCTTGACCCAGGTCATCAACAAGCAGCCTCATGGTATTCACAGAGGTGGATGGCACGGTATTGTTGATGGCTTGCAAGGCTTCCTGTATGCTAGGAAGCACAAACCTGTTCGAGGCAGAATAAGCAAACATTGTATTGTTTTGTGGGTTGTAGTAAATATTCGCGCCTCCAGACGGGACGGTAAAGTTCCTGCATTGACTGGGTCCCACTGCTTCCACTTGGTTGTTGAAGAACGTAGACAAAGTAATAGGCATCGTGGTGGAACCGAAGGAGCGAATCTGAGCACCTGTGTTACTATAGACGTTAATGACTCCATTTTTGTACTCGATCAGCTGAGCCGTCCGGTAAGGTATTTCCTGAGCGTTTCTCAAGTCAATGAGCGGCTGCCCATTGAAGCCGTCACGTAGCTCCCCCGACGGACTAGCGCTAATCTGCATTCTCACCAGACTGCTCCCAATCTGCTCGCTCACATTCGCTGATCTGATGAAGCAAATCACTTTTTCATTAGCACTGTTAAAGCCAATATAGACTCTGCCAGGGCCGGTAATGATGTTGGAGGAACCGCCCATAAATGACATTGAAATGGTACCCGTACCTCCAGCTCCGTCCGCGCTATCTAGTATGTGTATCTCATGAACGTCACTGACCCGCCTCTGCTCATTCTGACCTTGAAAGAAGGTAGCTACGTCGTTGCTGTACGCAATGGAGTCGCTCTGTCCCAGTTCTAACACCTCGGCACCTCGAAGGTTGGCCCTGTCGTCCTCGACGGTGGCCATCCCATCTGGAGTTGGGTCCACGTTGATCTGCACGGTCTGCATGCGGCGCACGAGCATGACTTCAATTTGAGGGACCGGGAAGAAGGGGCGGTTCGTGGATATGCTGTCAATAAGACTTGAGCTTGTGGTAAAGAAAGCAGTACAGTCATCATAATACAGGCAACCCCGGACATTCTGAACTGCAGATGCAGGGGGGCTCGTGGTGAAAGTTTCCAGTGTTCTTCCAAGAAACTGGATGTATTTCTTTACCGGAACTGTTTGGGTCCCAATGCCTTGAATAGCAACCGTTCCCGGAGTCCCTGGAGTGTAAGTGACACTGGTCCGCTGAGACGGGCAAATAGCATTCGTAGAGGCACCAGTCAATGCTACGATCCTGGTGCCATCTCCCGTATCCAGGTAAGTCTCTCGATTAGGCCCAACTCCTATTTGAATCACAAATGAAGGTGCCTGCATAAAAAATACATATAAATAAATGCATTAAATTTTTAGTCTTCACTTTACATGAATTACACTTGTACTTAATTAACATCACATCAGGTTGGAATGTCTAAAAGTTGTTGTTGTTTTTTTGTTTCAATCATGACAAGGTTTTACAGTGCAGCTAACTATAAAAAAAAGGTGGTCTCCATTTTGTGAGCCCTTAAGATAGTGACATGCCAAGAGCTCACATAATTTAACAGTGCGTTCAAACCTGATATATTACTGCGACATTCTGGATCCTGCGAGTGCTCTACAACTGAAGCTGTTATCAAACACACGAGTCAAAACTTTCTTTAATGGATGAAAAATAAATAGCGTAACACATAACTTCCATGCTGGACGATGAGTGCAAGAAGACGTTTAACATTGGTACTCAATTTAATATTGAAGTATTCAATAGGCCTGATATGGGAAACTTACGCTGGAGTGATTTGGAAATACTTCAGTAAGGAGCAACTGTAATTCCTCAATTATATGCTCTAACCATGTGCATGTATAGTCTAGTAAACTAGCCAGCTACACTCCGCAAAGTTTGGTTAGAGAAATCAATTATGGCTGTCTACAGGAAAATAGAGCACAAGTGGTGCGCGCAAACCTCAGGAAAAGATTTAATTCTTAAATGAGTATTAAATAAGCATAATGGAGGGAATGGTTAGGTAGCATATATTGGTAATGGCTAAAGCTATGGTGATAAAACTTGGAGAGCTCAATATCTGGATGCCAACGAATATGTATGGAGGCCAGGTTAAGCACGATTTTCCTGTAGACTCATAAACTGGCAAGTTACATTACTTGAATTTGAAAACGGCTCCTATGCAAGCTAAACATGGTATATATACACTATAAACAAAACTATAATTATAGTCCTTGACAAAAGCCCAGTTAAACTAAATTTATACATGTTCAAATTCAATGAATTTTATGAGTAGAAGGTTCAGTGAAAATGCCACTGCAGAGACAGTTCTGTGCTCTGAGCATTTTAATTCACTGTATTTCATTCAGTTGAGTTGCTATAATGTCCAACATAACGGTTAAAATAAACAAAGAGGTAATCTTGTGTACAACAATCTGAATAATAGTAATAAATTTAGACTACCTGGTAAAGAGTCGTTTGAAGTTCGGTTAGTCGAACCTCTCTTCAAAAAAGCAACATGGGTCTCAACACAATCAACAAAAAAGGAACAATGGATCTACCACGATAGGGGCAGAGAGTCAAGAATAATATAGCACCATTTTTAGAGATATTTGTGCTTAGAAACTAGGGCTTGTCCTGTTCAATTGCATGGAACATTTCATCTTTACTGAAGTCACAGTTTCTTATAAGATGCTCCCTTGGCAGGCATTCTTCTCAAGTAGCACAATAAAGATAGAGAGAACAAGCTGGACCCACACGTTATAGTCTTTTTTCCCCCAAGAAGCACCACTTAGCACTAACAGAAGTGTGGTAGATAAATATTGCAATTAATAGGCGTGATGGTAGGTGTGGCTGGCCAATTATTGGTAGAGCATCAAATCTAGATATTGAGCTATCCAAGTTTGATAGTGGTAGCTTCAACAGTTGCAGACTATGGGCGGGACCTAACCATTTTCATCTACATGGCAAACTAGACAATTAGATATCTAACTTCAAACAGTGATTGATTGCTCGTCACTGGTTCCTGCCAAACTAGAGTTTGACTACTGTACTGTGCTAACTGGTTATTTGTCTGTAGATGCCGACGAATGAGTAAGTACAAAAAAAACAACACAACAACATTTTTTTGACAGGGCCTGCTTTGTGCCCAATTTTCCTGTGCATGATCACCCACTACCCAGCTACAGTTGCGCATGCAGGTTATAAATTTTAAAGCAGTCTCAAAGTGCCAAAACTGGCAGAAAAAATATGGTTTAAATTTTTAATCAGCTGCTTTTATCAATCAACAGCATGAACGCAATGTTAATTTGAAGATACACTAGAAGCTAACACTATTGGTCTCGTATTGACTGTCAAGGTAACAGTCAACCTGACAGAGAGCCAGTAAATAAAGACTGTGTATATTGTGAATACTATAAGGGAAAAGAATTAACTCTTCAAGCAAACAACCAAGTATTTCTTTTTACATCAAATAGGAAAAAAAATATGAAATAAATTAAAAAATCGCTAAATCAATAGAAATAGCTATAGCTAGTCAAAAACCAATTGTATGCTTTGTACCTGGTACATTGGACAGATATAGCATACATAAACAGAACAATTCTTTTAGATAAATTATTGAAGTGTGGTCTAATTGTCTAACTTATTCTGTGTAGGAGGAGGGAGTAACGAATTTAGTGACAACTAAACTGACATGCATTGCTACACGTACCGTCTGAGATCTTACTGCAGGCTGTATGTGTATCCACAATAGCTGCACACAAGCATATAAAACAGCTTAATCAACGCTAGTTGTGGATAATTTCACCCGGCCTACCAAAAGAAGCGGAAGGCTGGAGAAGCTCTTCCTGCCCATCCCAGAGATATTGACCTGCCTTTCTATTGGCCTAAGGTCAATTGTAGACCACAGCGCTCCGCGTCGGTAGAGTACTCCACATTAGCGCACGATTCATTTAGTCCTAGCGCAATGTCGATCATTACCAGATTGAAGTATATTTTTACGAATTAACTAAGGAATCAAAAAAAAAAAAAAAAAAAAAAAAAAAGACATGAAAAGTATACTATTATGTATACTTATACTTGCAGCATACACAACTACTAATTTCCCTCAAACCCTCTTCCCACCCTGCTTCCTACAGTTCACAAATAAATAAGAGGTTAATTACTTTAAACAATACATGAGGCAAGCAGAAAGTTTAATAAATTAAAACACTTCGCTGGTTAGAGAGTTCACCGTCAGGTTCCTAGCTATGTATATTTATATTATTAAAAATAGAGACGAGGGTTAAAAGCTATTAATATAAGTTATTTAGACTTATGCATGCCACAGTAACCCTAGGCCAGTTTCAGTCACTTTCTGGCTCCTACTCATAAGTACCATGAGTTGCTCATTTCACTTGAATTAGGGAAGATGAGTTCCATAATTGTCTAAAACTAGATTATAACTAACTCTGTCTAGAATAAGATTAAAACTGTGTTCTGTACTGGCTTTAGCTACTATGTAGAAGCAGCACTATAAAACCAGTCTTAACACTTGAAAGCAAAGAAAATTTGTTGAGCACAGATAGCCTAAGGTGGTAAAGTTCGATAGTTGAGAATAATCAGATGTATTCTCTTTCATAGGCTCTTTTTAAAGCAATACAAATTTTGAAACATTTGGCTGACAAACACTACCATTTATGATCAGGAATGTGGCATAATTATTCTATATTCCAACAAAACCTAAATAGCAACAATTGTATAGTGAGATTTAGTAGGTAACAGTGAGACTGTGAGAAAACATTCAATATCTTGAATAATTAGTAAGAGTCAACAGGCCTGAGAGCATGGGACTAACAGAGAAGGGGATGGGCTAAAAATGGTTCAAACTCCCTCCACCGTTCCCACCCCCCTTCTCGCATATACTGTCTATGTCTCCGTAGTAGTAACACAATATACTCTATAGTAACACCTTCTGGTCTAAAGGTGGTACAGCCAAATATTTCATGTGGTAATAGTTTGCACCTTGGTAAAAAAGGAAATGCATGGAGAGTGGAGATGTGAACTGAGCGCGAAATAAGAACTTGCCGTCAATTTTCTCCAGGCCAAGCGTACTAGGAAAAAGAGAGGGGTGGGGGAGGTGTGAAGGTTGATTAGGCTTTAAATTTATGCATGAGGCAAGGAGATAATTTTTAGTTTGGTTGAAATAGCTATCCCAACCGTTGTTATTGAATGTAATGCACAAAAGTGATTCTACGGTATCCCAGATTTGTTATCTACAATACTCATGAAAGGTGTGAATGTATCAGGTCTTGTCATGTTTGCATATATTTAGCTAGGAAGAAGATAGTCACAGGGAAATGGTCACAAATGTAATTGTTATCGGCTACGATTGAAAGCTATTGTAATAAAAACGCAATCTCTACATTTAGCTGCTGCTGGAAGACGACCTTGTGGATGAACTGCTACTGCTTGAAGATGATCTAGATCGGGATGAACTTTCGGACCTCGATGTCTTTGTGGACTTCTGCCTACGAGTGTTATCACTATCGTCAATATCTATTTCATCACAAGGATCTTTCGATTTCTTAGATTTGCCTTTTCTCTTCTTTCCCTTTTTTGATTTTTTAGATTTAGATTTCTTAGATTTAGATTTCTTAGATTTAGATTTAGATTTCTTCTTAGAACGTGTCTTTGTTCTGTCACAAATGTCTTCGGTGGTAACAAGCACCTCAGTGGTTTGAGTAGTGTCAGGTAGAATCGTAGTAGTGGGTGGTTCAGGCGAAGCGGTGCTCAGTGAAGGGGTTGAAGTAGTACTAGCAGGTGTTGTAGCTAGAGCACTGGTGATAGTAATGGCAGGTGTTGTGGCTGCAGTACTAACTGGTGAGGGATCAGTTGTAGCTGGAAGTGGAGGTAGCGTAGTAGGTAGAGTTGGTACACCAGTTGTAACACCAGTTGTTGGTACACCAGTTGTAACACCAGTTGTTGGTACACCAGTTGTAACACCAGTTGTAACACCAGTTGTTGGTACACCAGTTGTTGGTACACCAGTTGTTGGTACACCAGTTGTTGGTGTCGCAGACTGCGATGATGAAGTCATTGGGGTGCTGGTTGTATCAGGCAAAGTGGAGGTGGACGGGGATGCTGTGGTTTGTGATTCAGTGGGTACAGTGGCATTTATAAGAGGAGGACTTGCAGTAGTGGAATCGTTCATCTGTTCACTACCATTTGTTGTTAATTGGCCATCTGTTGTAAAGATTGGTGTAGTAGGAGGAGGAACAGTAGGGGTGGGCGGTGGCTTTAGCACATTAATCTGGTTGTTAAATATTGCGACATTAGAAAATAGAGCTTGTCTGGTACTGTTACTGTAGTAGAGGATCCCAGGCCCACTGAATGGATTCATTGTGCTGCTACTGTTGAACATATAAAAGCGAAAGCCATCAAAGTATGTGAACAACTCAACGCTGGGAGCTATAATGCTTCCATTGCTAACAACTGTGCCATTTACCAACTGGACAGTTTCACTTGGTGATATGTCAGAACACTGGATGTCATTAAAGTTGACAATGGGAATGCCATTCACAATCAAATCCCCACCCATCGCAAAAATCGCTGGCGAAGAAGGAATACTGTTAGTCGAAAAGGATCTATTGGGAAATGATATGTTTTCCTGAATAACTGTCGTGGTTGAATCATCTTCAGGTATGGAAGTGGTAATGTTAAACATCATGGGGCCCATATTCAGGAAGTTCACATTAGCCATAGGCATCGATAGTGTGAAAATTCCTGAAGAGGGCACCAGAGATTCGTTGAATACTGCGATAATAGAATGTTAGACATAAATTAACAACACTTTTACTTAGAAAAGATATTATAGCGACGGACTGTTATAGTATAGTCTATTCAATTTATAGGTTGGTGAGTAGCTACATGGAGAAGTTGGATATCCTACTTCCAGTTAGTCTAACATCCAGTACATAGCTCATTAAAATATTTATTGCATCAAAACCGTGCTACTATTAATACATTGATCTCCTTATTGCGTCGACGTTCATACAATAAATGTCTGAGCTATGTAGATCAATTCTTACCTCCTGTGTCACAGTCAATCTGATTACAGAACTCAAAACTGGGAGGGGCAGCATTTGTGTCGCAATCAAAAGATATGACTCCGTCTGAGGTAAGGCAACGAACTGAGCGAACTCTCAATCCTCCATTGCACGCAGCAGAGCACTGTACAAATTGCACACATAAAAAAAAACACAGTAAAAGTCAACCTTCTGTAAACCAGCCAGCTCAGACTCTGGCATTTGATAGCTAGCTAGCATACATACATTAGTGAATGGTCCAGTTACGTATGCTGGCGAGACTGCCTGCCGTTTTTGCCGCTCATGGTATATAACTGTATCCTCTGCCTCTTCTCTGTTGTGAGATACAGCAGAGAACGCTACTCCAGTAATCTGCAAGAAAAACCAATGTAAATGTGACATTTTTTGTCATTTATTTCTTACTTGTAACAAGAGCAGACAGAAATACAGGCAAATCATGGTTATGCTCAGATTTGCAGCTAACTTTCAGCGGTCAAAACAACCTCTTTATTTATACTCATGGCTAGTGAGTGTTTGGCTGACTTCATGGAGTTCCATCCTCTTCTGGCACTCTTACAAGAGCTAAAGAGGTTTCTTTTAGTAAGTTCAACTCATTTTTTGGCTTGTGAAACAAATGTGTACAAAGCCTATTAGGAGTGGGCCTCAAGGGAGTCGCCAAGGGGCTGCCATGTTTAGAGCTGGGGAGGTTGCCAACCTTATAGTGGTTACCTTGGTACTATGATTCCATTACCTGTAGGCGTAGTCCATGAGTTTGAACACTTGTATTGAGAATAGAATAGGAATGGATCTTGTGAATAACTCTTTCTTCAGTTTCTATTTATAAAATGTACAGTCCTGGCATTACTTGGCTACAAAGGCTGAGAACTATGACCTCCGTGAGGGGAGCAACCTGGTGGGATGACTTTAATCACTTACAATTTTTTTTAGATGAATTTAACTAGCATAATTGGATTAGTGTGATGAAGTGAACTTCTTGTCATCTAACAAAACAACATAGGTCTACTGTGTGGTACAGGGTCTTCAATTGTTGTAAGTGGTATAGAAGTGATGCTATACTGTTACTACTACTACTACTACTACTGCTACTAATACTCTACCATGCTGCTGCTGCTCCTCCTCCTCCTCCTCCTACTACTACTGCTGCTGCTGCTGCTGGTACTAATACTACCGCTACTGCTACTATTACTACTACTGTGTACTAGTTTCTTTAGGCCTTAAAAGTATTACAAAGTTTGTAGTCATATGGGACTACAGTATTTTTCATTTTTCCATTAATATGTGGTAAGATTTCTGTCTACGATGTAAAAAAAATAATGTTATGCCAGCTATGCTCAGTCTAAGAAAGCTATAATGTGTAAACCACTTGATCCTTACTATGGTTTGTGGTATTTTGGTATTTTTTTTGTCATGTCTTTGTTTTGATACCTCTTACATCAAAAGTTAATATAACTACCATTGGATAGCTTGTAAATAGGCCAACATTTTGATCAAAATATAAGTGAGTTCCATTATTTGTCAATCATCTGTAACGATAATATAATAATAATTCACTTTGAATATCAAATGTTTCTTCATCTTCAGTGTCATCATCATGAGACATGTTCATGCAGCCAGTTTCCTTGCAGTTGCCATAAACTTAAGTGTCACAAACACCTCTTCACACTCCTGCCATCTCCATTCAGCTAGATGAAATCCACCAGCAGATCCTTTCCATTCCCTAACTTGAAGGTACACACGAACGCCATGATGTTTTTCTGCTATTGAGTTGGTGGCAAGGACTGTGGTTTTTACATTAGATGTCTTTAGACACCACCATTTTACAGAATCAATCATGTTGGAGGGAATCCAATGTTGTGTCCATCAACGTTGCATCATACATGCTTTTTCTGCTGTATCATCACTTTGCATAAAATGAAATTAGAATTGAAGGCCTTTGCTTGCTCATGGAATATACTGCTTGCTCAAGAAATGTATGTATGAAGAGGATGTTGCTGCAAATGTCTTGATCAAGCCTTTCTTTGGTGGCCTTGATATTCCAGTTGTGAGGTTTTTTGGAGTTCTTCTTAGGCTCAGGATGAAAGAAGAGGTCATAAGACTCAAGCTTTGTGTGATAGCAGAGCAAGACAGAGGTCAGTGTCATCACCAACTATGACTGTGTTGCTAGTAGTGACACACTGAACAGCCCTCTTGACCGACAATCAAAAGATCAGCTTCTCCTGATGCATGTAAGTCTTGCAGTCATTCTTCCAATTCTTTACTTCGAAGGATGACTCCTTTAAAATCATTTTTGTTTCTCACTTCACTTCAGCAAATATCTTCCAAGGAGTAAAGCTTACTTAGTGTTTTATATATACAATATGCAGCGATCCTTCCCCCCTACCCCTCTGATTGAGACATGGTAAACTTCTTCTTTATAAAATGAACACTACAAGGCTGATTGCAGATTGTATCAGCAGCATGCAGGTCATGCACATGTAAAATGCTTATTCCAGTGGTTATTTCACTTGAAGAACATTGTACTTTCGTTTTCTTTCCAACACACTGGTTAAATTCCATAGTAAAAGCAATCCGTTTTGAATGAAAAATTCTCCTCAGGGGACTTGAAGCACAGTTACAGTAAAACCTACGAATAGTGACCACATTGGGGATGGGACTTTTGCTCTCTTCTCAGAGGTTGGTCCTTACTCAGAGGTTCTTTTGTAAATGTCATTATTTGTGATAAAGAGTTAGGAAAATTTGAATTAAACATACATTCATTAATTGATGCATGTCTTGTTGTGGTTATCTGAAAGGTGTCCTGATGACAAGCATTTCACAAGAAATTTTTTCTTATGAAATCTCAATTGCCTGCTTGTGGTTACTGGTAGCTAGCTTAGCTATTTACTTTGATAGGATGTGCTGCCACTGGAGATGCAATAAAAACAACAACAAACTTTCCAGAATATGGGTATTGTTTGAGGGGTATTTCCAACAAACCACACCAGTCTATATTAGTCTCGCGTAGCCAGACCCTTTACCCGTAGCGGGTAAAGGGTGGTAAAGGGTCTGGCTACGTGAGACTAAGTCTTTATTTGGTAGCAAGCCAGGTGATTTTTCCTAGTAGCTCTTACTGTCCTGTGGAGAGTATTTTCCTGCACTTTTTGTTCAGATGAAGAAGCACCAAAACTTTTAGCGAAGACCTTACGTCCCAGACAATTTCTTATTTGCTTACGCGTGCCCGCAATCTATCAAATTTCAGTAGGTGTGGTCTTTGGTCGCTCATATATAGAGGGGCAAATGTATTTATTTGAGCAAGATGGGACTGAGAAATTGGTCGCTGGTCGGAAATAAGAGGTGGTTGCTTCTCGGAGGTTCTAAATGTACATGTATATTTGTTGTAGTTGCAATCGGGGGTGCACGATTTGGTCTCTCCAGAGAGGTCGGTCGCCTCTCGGAGAGCTCGTAGTTTTACTGTATGTCTTTACATGTCTTGGCATTAAATCATCTTGGTTAGTCTTTTGCAATTTGAAAGCGGTGATTTTGTTTGCAGCGGCACTCCTGATGCACTATATCTCCAGGCATAGTATGTTTCATTGCAAGATTGGCCTTGTTAATACTTCAACTCTCCTTAGCTTTTAAAATAAAAGATGGGACTAATGTTGATAGAAACCTTGAAAACAGCGTACTTCATGGGTTGTGCTTGAATTGCTGAAAAAAGGACCTGGAACTGTTTCTCTGCATGGGACCAGTCAGATGCCTCAAGAGTAACCCACAATTCTCCTAAGTCTAATATTTAGCTGTAATATCTCAGCATGCTGTTCCCTTCTATCCATTTTGAATGAAAACTTCTCAGAACAGTGTATGGAAGTGATAAGGTAAAGGAAAGAAACTTTGGGGGACAGTGATGAAATGGCCTGGTTTGAAAAAGTGCAACAGTGGTGCTAAACTGGATCAAAGAAACACACAAAATACCACTATAACAATAACCAGAAATAAAAAAAATAAAAAAACAACAACAAAAAACAAAACAAAAAACAACAACACACCAAGCTCCGTGTTTATAGTATAAAAGATGGTGAATGAATGTATAAGATACATTAAGAGAGAGTACTACAGTTGCTTTGGTGGTGTTTACTGCTCCAACTCAACCTGGACATGTGTTTGGCCTACTTCCTGGAGTTCTTCTTCTGGCACTCTTACAAGAGCTAAAGAGGTTTCTTTTAGTGAGTCCAACTCACTTGTGAAACAAGTTTGTACAAAGCCGATTAGTAGAGGCCTTGAGGAAGTGGCAATATTTAGAGCTGGGAGGTTGCCAACTGATTGAATTACTTGTTGGCAAGTTTGAATACATTCATTGAAAATGGGTATGACAATGCCCATTTTTGTTCAAAGCTTGGGATGAATCAAGTGAATACATGTATTTCTCTTCAAAGTTTCCATTAATAAAATATACCTTCCTGGTGTCACTTGGTAGCAAAGATTTTCAGAATGATATTATAGAAAGTTTTCATGCTTCATTAACTTATATTATATAATGTTTTGCTATTTTTTACTTGTGGTGTTTAATCGTGTCCAATAGTTGCCCCATAAGAAATGCAACAAGATTTTGATTAGGGCAAAATTTCCCACATCACCTGTCTTGGTTATTACACTGAGGTATTATGTTGGGTTGTTACAGCCACCCAGTAAATTTGTTACAGGGTCTTCAATTGCTGTAAGTGACATAGAAGTGATATTGCTGGTGCTGCTGCTGCTGTTTCTACTACTACTATTACTACTACTACTACAAATTGGTAGCCTCTTTTGGCATTATAAATTGCACTTATGCAGCTAGAATTCTTTCCACAAATATTTGGTAATGTTTCTGCCTACTGGTGGAGCCTTCAATTTTTTTTTATCCTTTGTTGTGGTTGTTGTTGTGTTTTTGTGTTTGAAATTGATGCAACCTTTGATTAGAGTTTTGAAGAGGAGTTTTGGCATGTGAAACAGCATAGCTCATACTAGAAATGAAAAAAATAAATAGTAATAATGCCAGCTATGCTCAGTATCAAAGAAAGCCATTAATTGAGGATTTAACAATGACGGCCGAGTGGAGTTAAAGGGTTGAGAAATGCAGCTCCAATGGTTCTCAAATGAAGACATAATTCTGTAGTGCAGGCAGTCCTCACTCAGGCAAGCCCTTGCAGGAATACCCACTGTACCAGATAGCTAACTACATCTAAACCATATCCCTTACCCAATGGCTTATATACTGCTACCAAATACAAGGATCGAGTGCTGCTGTAAAGTGATATCTTGTATCATACTTATTGTGTTAAGTGGTGGTAATTATTATTGTGAGTGAGATGAAATAATCCTTAAGAAAGGAGGGGTGAATGGTCACCCTATTCATCTCCCAACCCACCAAGATCAGCTGCTGCAAGAGCAAAAGAATTGTTTTTGATTAATTTTGTATGATAGGAATTATCCATACTAAAATAGCCACATGAAATAGATTCCTAGTAAGGCACTAATCTAGATTATTTGGCTGCCAGCCTAAGTAAGGAATTTGTTCATTACAGTTCTAGTGAGGAGCTTCGAATGTTCTTAGCTAGTTAAATAGCACAAGAAGATACATTGAAGCAAATCACAGCATTGAGCAGTTAGTTGCAGTGGCAGAGATACTGGGGGGGCAGGGGGGGCGATCGCCCCCCTACTCTTTCATTAGGGAGGGCACAGCCCCCCCCCCCCACTTTTACACTACAAAGAGCAGAGGCCCTATTTTATATTAGGAGAGTGATAGCCACCCCTATCCCTAAACATTTTTCAAAAGTTGAGGCCATACTCTTATGTAACTGACTATCTCACCTTTGTTATCACCTTTCATATCCACTGACTAAGTAGCTAGTACCGCTGTGGTTAATTAATCAATGCAGCTGCTCTTTGAAGGGAGAGAACTAGCTAGTAATGGCAAAGAAACAAACAAGTTTGCTGAGTTTCTGGTCAAGCACACTATAATTCGTATATTTTCAGCTGGTACTCCTGATTCATTGTCATTTTTATAAACTTTTTTGTTCTTTATTTTTGTCACGATCCAGGCTCATAATTTTTTTGCATCCTCAAAACGCAGTTTTGATTTCCTAAGCAATTTCTTTATTATGCCCCAGTTATTTTCTGCCCCCCCACTTTTGAAGTGGTGTTTCTGCCACTGAGTTGTACACAGTCATGGGTGAGGAGAGATCATTGAAGTGTGCATGTGAGTGACATTTTCTTGTCATTCCGTGTTGAACAGAGTCATATTATTATCTCTGGCTCTTTCTCTTTTATTATAGTTAGACATGCTATCATAATAGTTACTTATACAGTATCAAATGAGGCTACATTGATGTAGCAAGCAGGAGGAGTTGGGGGCTGAAGCCCCCCCCCCCCCATAATTTTTGGCACAACTTAAATGTACTTGCAAACCACAAAAACCATGATCTTGGAGCTCATTCATACCAAAACATCTTCCTATACCACTGGGCTATATAGAGAGGCGAAGATAATAATGTTGATAGAGTGGGGTAAGATAGTATGTGTCTTGCTTACTTGTGCTACATAATTGTTGGTAATTAGTTAGTTTAACTGAAGTGTTGGAAAAATAAAGCTAGCATAACTACAGACTTAAGATTAAAGTTTTATTGAAAGTGTTGATTATTTATAGCTTAGTATCGGTTGACATGCTTTTGAGTAGAATGATTAAAAATATATACAAATTCTACAAATATAAATGTAACTCTAAATATAGCTTAGTCATTGTTTACTGTAATGGAAAAATACTGAACAGCTTTGTATTTAGCTGCTGGAGCTACTTGAGCTTGAGCTACTGGAACTGGAGCTACTGGAACTGGAGCTACTGGAACTGGAGCTACTGGAACTGGAACGAGATTTAGATCTGGACTTGGATGACTTGGAACGAGACTTTGAAGAGCTGGATTCAGAAGTTTCGCTGTTGCCATCATCTGCATCCACATCTTCACAAGGATCTCTGGACTTCCTAGACCTTCTTTTAGATTTCCTTCTCCTTTTGGATTTCTTGGACTTTTTAGACTTCCTTGATTTCTTACTGCGTGATTTGGTCCTGTCACACAAGTCTTCTGTCGTGGTTACTTCTTCTTCCGTGACGGGACTTGTAACCATCTGTGGAGGGCTAGTGGAGGGAGGTGGAGCTGCAGTGGTAGAAGACGGTGCTATGGTTGCTGGGGCTGGGGGTAATGTTGCAGGGGCTGGGGGCATAGTGGCAGGAGCTGGGGGCATAGTTGCTGGAGCTGGGGGCATAGTTGCTGGAGCTGGGGGCATAGTTGCTGGAGCTGGGGCCATAGTTGCTGGAGCTGGGGGCATAGTTGCTGGAGCTGGGGGCATAGTTGCTGGAGCTGGGGGCATAGTTGCTGGAGCTGGGGGCATAGTTGCAGGGGCCGGGGACATAGTTGCAGGTATCAGCTGTCCATCAATTTGTGCATTCAATCCAGCTTCAATTGAGAAGAGAGTTTCTCCTGTGTCTGGATTGTAGTAAAAGGTTCCTGGCCCATTAAATGGGTTTACAGTGGTCATGTTAAATGTGTAGAACCGAAATCGATCATAGTACGTCAGAGTGTTAACATTAGGTGCTAGCACTGTTCCATCATTCCTCACAATCATGTTGTTGACCAGCCGAACAGAATCCCCTCCAGGAATCTCAGTCCTTTCAATGTTGTTCAGATTCAAAACCGGAGCATTGTTGACATTGAAGTTTCGATTAGTATCAATGTTAAGCATAGGATTTGATGCGAGAACAGTTCTGGTAATGGTCATCATACCATTCATGGTCATATTAACCAAGCTGGTTCTTGTCCCATCTTCCTCCGTGATATTCAGGACAACTCTTGCATTTCCTGATCCAAGATTGGTGAATTCCAAAACAGAATTAGGCATTGGAAAGAAAGTTAAGCTGTTGCTGTTTGGCAGGTTAGTATCAACCGCTACAGGAGAACAACACAGACTTATAATGAGGCTTACTTTAATTTTAATTGCAACCCAGTCTTATTACAAATGCAAACTCTTTTTTTTGCTTACATACGGTGAAATTTAAACATATTTGCATTTTCTCACTCACCTCTGGTATTACAGTTGATTTGGTTGCAGAACTCATAGCTAGGTGGGGTAGCAGTAGTGCAGGCAAATGAGATCACTCCATCTTCATCCAGGCATCGGACTGATCGAACTCTGAACCCCCCACCACATGTAGCTGAACACTGCAACAAAATAACATGAACAAGTTAAAAGCAGAGCAGGTAGGTGAGCAGGCAGGTGAGCAGGTAGGTAGTTTGTCAAGTAGCCAAACGTTTTTAAGTGCTTTATCCTAATTGTTATCTCACCTCAGAGTACGATCCGTTTACCCAGTTTGATCCAGTAGTCTGTCGTTTTACTATTCTGCTATTGACTTCTTCACTTGGTTCCCTGCTGTGAATTACAGCTGAAAATGCAACACTTCCAACCTGCAGAAAAAGGTAAAAGTAGGAAGGGGGGGGGGGGGGGTTGAAGAGAGTTTTAGTTCTATTAATAATTATAGATTGAATATAATGATTAATTTACTTGCAGAAGCAGTAGATTGAAGTACAAGCTAGCCATTGCGGCTGTCAGCATTAACTATTCCAGCAAGAAATGATGATGGACAAAATGGTTGGTTGGCTACCTTTTATACTTGAACATGTGCTTCAACTTTTTTTTATTTTTTAGATTTCCTGGTAATGCCTTTGATGGCCAGCTGGCAAAGTGTCAATTGATGATCTATGGCTACTTCATTTTTTTCCCCAGGTAACAGGAGGAGTCTATGAGTCATATCTTGTCACTCACTGTGGTTTGTGGTTCTTTTTTTCTTTGCTTGTGGGAGGTGTGTGATGAAATGGACACTAAGCAACGGGGTCTGTGTGGGAAGCCAAGGTGGTTCCTGTCCCAACCCAATTGCCTTACAAGACATAATTACAACGGGAGAATGCTGGTATAGGTCCAGTTTGATTGTTCTGGAGTATTGACCTGTCCAAGTCACTGAAAGAGCTCTAAGTTGTTTGTGGAGGCTAAAGTTTTTTTTATTAGATTAAGATCTGGCATACAATACTACTATTGGTCTAGCCGACATCACTCTCTCTACCTTCTATGGTAAATCAAACACCTTAACAATTCCATATTAATTGGCTGATTTTGAATGTTTCAAATGAAAATACAATAATAAGAATAACTTTATAAATAGTGGAAACATGTGAATAAAAAGTCAGCATCTTGTCAAAAATATATATCTATATAAATATATAATGCAGTGATATATAAATAGTACTTATTAAGTCAGAGTGTGATATGGTGAAATATTTCACTAATAGACTAATTTATATTCTCATGAGCCGGAGGGAGTGAAAATATAGCCAGAGAATGAAATATCTAGCCATATCACTCTGCCAGAGTAATAGGTGGTTTATTCCACGCTAGGTATCTTCACTACTAAAGTAGTTTGAACTAGGGTTGGTGTGAAGTTGGCCATAACCTCTCTAGGGGCTCCCTATACCTAGCTGGTATTTTAGCTAAGATTTGGGTGGCTTCACTAGAGAAAGGTAGCTGTAAAAACCCAGAAAACTGGTAAGCTAGCCCCCCCCCCCCCCCCCCCCCCCAATTTGCTGTAACTACAAGGGTAATGAGCTTGCTTGCACAATACAGCCCTGAGATAACACCAAGCAGATAGTTTGAGTTATCACAGGGTCATTACCTAAAGATAACATCGTGAAGATATCTAGCTATGGAATAAATATATATAATAATATTTTAAAATTTGTAGTTAGCTTCTAGGTCAAGCCATGAATGATGTAAAAATCACAATATTCTATTCCAAGCAAGAAAGCTATTTTAAAGAAACATGAAATAACTCTGGTAGATTGTATCAATTAAAGCTGCAGGAAATGAAGTCATCCATTAGTTAAGTGATGCTATACTTGTTTCCATGGAAGTGAAAAGAATACCAATGTTTCCAAGGAAGCTTGGGTCAGGGTTTAAAGTAGCAGCAATAATTTTTGCTTTTGATCCAAACTACATATCTTTTCACCAGTAATATGATTTAGCTGGAATAATTACTCAAGCTTTTATCTAGACAGTGTATTACTTTATGGCCTGAAGCCAGCATCTCAAGTTGCAGCTTTTCAGACTACCTTTTAATGGCACTAAAATATTCAGTGTCACTTTCATCTTCTACTCTGCGGTCTTGGTCTTTTGAGGTACTGAAAGTAAAAAATAAAATAGCTGACTTTATAATCAATTCTTGTTGGGGCAAAGCTTCCTCAGTTTTTTTTAAAGCAACTTTTCATGGAAACTGAGTTGAAGGGAATCTAGGTTGTATTGTTGTGGGATTCTTCATGCCAAAATACCACTTAGGCTTTGGCATCTCATCTATTAGTGGATGGTTGCTTAACATGTCAGGTTCTTTTCTTTAACATATCAGGCTCATTTGACTAAATACTTTAAGCCTAAGTGGTATTTATAGACTTAGCTGTGTATACTTATTATTTGTTTGTCAATTTAACTGTGATACGTACTTATATGAATATTAATACATGTACATCTCATAGGAAAAGAAGAATTTCAGTCTGGTACAGTTGAATTTGGCCCCATAAGTTACAATGTATTTGATCTTTGATTCAAGTACCCCTATCCAATTCAACTGGTATAGAAGATAGTTAAGAATAGCTAGCTGTGTTTTTGTTGCTGCGTTTTTTTAGGAGTGACACTTACAGAAATTATTGTTCTATAGACTAATTATATACACTAATTTCTCATAGTCATAGAAAATTAGAGCTAAGAAAACTTGAATACTTTGATAATAAAAGAATCACATTCATTTTGGTATTGAGAAATTGTTGACAACAAACTAGCCTGCAGGTGCTTGACTAGAGTGGGTGAAGTGATAGCCACTGGAGATGTCTTGGCAGCAGATTTGCTTTTGTCCATTGAGCCTGAAGGACCACATCACTTGGTTTTAAGTCTGGGTTGCATAGACAACTCCACCTGCTATTAGGCCAATTAAAAACAAATTTACTAGAATTAAGTATCTGTAAACACCTCTTATCAGTCTACCTGGCTCTGAATATTTCTAAATAGTTTCAGTGATAAGTTTAATAATAACAACTACAAAAACAATGATGACAAACTTGTACCTGGCCAGGTAAACATGAAGCGTTAGATGATGGTAGGAAATTATGTGGCTTCCAATAGCTATATCTAAACATTTATTGTCCGGTGATATATATATATATATATATATATATATATATATATATATACTGCAGTTGCTGTGGTAACAGCCATAGATTAAAAATGTTATTACCCTGTATTATTCCCCTCCAATCACCTACGGAAAAAATATTTCTGTACCACAAAGAGTTTAAATTGTGCACAAAAGAATGTTTTGTCAGCAAAATAGAGTGGGATGCACAAATAATTATGATATAAACTGATGTATTCATCATGTTATTTTTTAGCTATGAATGAAAATCTAGTTTTTTTACTAGTATGAAACTTTCTTTGAGAACGGTTATTCCATCCCTGTATAAAGAACTGACACAGAGAATTAGCTATTCATTAGTATAAAGTCTCATCTTGTGAACCTCACTGGATATCATTGCTAATCACTGCTGTTTTTGTTTAATGTGGAGGAAAGGGAACGAAATGCACTTATCTTGTTGTTGGTGTTTTGGAACGACCCTCGCTGCATTAACTGGACATATTTCCACTCACTATCTACTCTTTTTACTTGGTCTTTTACTCTGTTCAGAAAGGTAACTATGGTATAAAATAGTTAAACCATGGCAACTCTCGGAATTATTGCTAGATAACCGCCCTCTTCCTTGGGCTTTGCCCTCGGGATCTCACAATTATCAGTGATAGTTCCTTGAACCCATGGTTTAACTATTCCATATATATAATACATACACAAGTTTATGTTTATATTATGATAAGAAATTTAGCAAGTAGTGGAAATGTTAGTTTAAACTTAAGTTATGTATATGCTGCTGACTGTACAGGAATGCTGATGTTATTATTTATTCTATTAAGAATGACTAACATTAGAGGTAAATGGGATTTGAAATCTCATTATTAGTGATGAAAAAAGTGATACATCACATACACCAATGCCTCAAAAAATAACAACAAACTATTAAAATTGATGAAGTGATATAAATTTAATTTTTATACAGTACTAATTCTAGTCAAAGTTTCACCAATTATCCACGCTTCTTCATCTTTTTCCTTTTCCGTGAGGTCTTTGACTTTTTCTTTCTATTCCTTGACTTGTGCTTAGACCTGCCTTTATTTTTAGATTTGCTGTAATCACAAGGACAAGGAGTGATTGCAGAAAAGGGATTGACACGAATAACTAATTTCCCTGGCGTGGTTTTCATTGAAGCGGTATTTTGCTCTGTCTTTGTGAAGGGATTTGTCATCGATTTTGAAGTTCGAGATTTTCTAAATTTGCTTGATTTTGAATCGAATGAACTCGATCTACTACTTCCAGACTTGCTAGTTTTGGATTGGTCTGTAATGCATTTAGATCTGTGTTTGCCCGTTGTTCGACTAGTTTCAGATTTGTCCACGGTGCATTGAGTACCAGACTTGGTTGTCCTTGACCCTTTTCCCCCAGAAATATCTATGACACATTTGGTACTAGTGCTTGAGTGGCTAGCGGAAGAGCCTGATGTTGTGCTGGAATATGACTTGTCAGTGTCACTTCTTTCAGTTCCGGTACTGGACTGTGACTTGTCAGTTCCACTTCTTCCAGTTCTGGAGGATGTTGAACTGGAATGTGACTTGCCAGTGTCACTTCTTTCAGTTCTGGAGTGACCTGAACGAGATCTATGAGTTCTTCTGGTTTGCTTACCAGTGCAGTCTTTGCCATCATCAGTTTTAGACACACGTGTTTGTTTTACTGGAGTATCTTTGGAACGAGTCCGAGATTTATTTCCTCCACTTTTTTTAGTTTTAGTTTTCTTTCTTGTTTTTGTTCTAGTTTTGAACTCCTCTGTGGTAACAAGCTGTCCTCTGGTTGTTGTACTCAAAGACTCGGTCGTTGCTAGTTGTGTGGTTGAGATTCCCGTTGTGTCAACTTCAGAAGTGAACGGCATAGCTGTGCTGCCTTCTGTGGAAACAGCAACAGTGGGTGTGGTTTCACCAGCAGGAGAGTCGGTTGTTGTCATGATGGGTTCCATGGTAGTCACTTCCATTTCTGTTGTTGGCATCACTCCTGATGTGACAGCCACAGATTCAGAAGTGGTCTCAATAATTTCTGTTGTAGTGGACACTGGCTCTGTGTCAGTTGGAGCCTCTGTAGCATCTGAACCAGTAGTGAACAATTCTTGCATGGTGGTGGGGCCTAAAGGTGTGGGCGAATCTGTAGATGCAACTGAACCTGTAGATGTGACCAGGTCTGTGGGTGTGGCCAGATCTGTGGATGTGACCAGATCTGTGGGTGTGACCAAATCAATAGGTGTAGTCAGAATAGTGGGTGTGGTCAGGTCTATGGGTGTGGCCAGATCTGTGGGTGTGACTTGATCTATAGGTGTAGTTTGATCTGTAGCGATCAGAGTGCCAGATCCATCAATCAGTGACTCTGTGGTTGAGGTGACAGACTGAGTGGAAGCAGGACTTGTGGGTAAGACTAAAATATCTCTAACGGCATTGTCAAATAGACTGTTAAACGTGGTATTTGTAGAGTACAGAGTTGTCCCAGTGATTGGGTTGATGTAAAGGTTACCCGGATCGTCTAATGGATTTATAATACTCGTATTGAACCAGTAAAACCTGAATCCATCGTAGAAGATGAATGAACGGACATTGTCTGCCAGAGTGGTGCTCTCTGGAAGGGACACAATGTTGTCTTGAAACCAGATTCCATCTGATACAATAACTCGACTGACACCATTAAGATCCATTATGTCTTCCCCATTTAGTATCAGAAGAGTTTGATCTCTGCTAGTTGGAAAGATAATGTTGTCGCTGGCTGGTATTATCATTAATGTTTCGCCACTGTCTATTCCGGAATCCACAGATTGCTGGACTCGAGTTGATGTGCGATCAGATTCCACGACCGTGAGGTCTATAGAGTAGCTGTCAGAGCTGCGGTTGTCAAACGTTACTGTAGCAGAAGCATCTTCACCTCCAATCTGTGAGAAATTGTACATACCAGAAGGAGGCAAAACAGCAACAGGAGCTGAAAATTAGGTAAAGAGAGGTTAGGTTAGATATAGCTAGGTGTGTGGCAATGGATTAATTAAATTCCTACCTCCAGTGCTGCAGTCTGTCTGGGCACACAGTTCAGTGCTAACTGGCTTAGAAGAGAGGGTGCAATCCATTTTGATAATACCGTCCTCGTTGAGACATCGTACAGAACGTACTCGAATCCCACCCCCACAAGTTGCCGAACACTATTTTTACAAAATGATCACCATATAGGGAATGCAGTAATAATTACAGTATATCTAATTTATGGCACGTGCTATTAAATTTAGAAGCTAGCTACTACTTCATTCAATAAATATGTATGTCTCTGATCATCAAAGTGAAACTAATTAACACCATGGTTACTAAGACAGATACTTACCTCGCTGAATCCAGATGTTGTCCAGTTTCTACCATTTGCTTGCCTCAAAGTTCTTCTGGGATTTTCCTCCTTCGCCTTCAGAGGTAAAGCAAACCCCAGTGTACCCACACACAGCAAGAAGAGCAATAAGAAAAGCTCCTTCATTGCTGCTTACAGCTATTTCTTTTTTCAGACTTTTCTGATTTGCGAATACATTTTATATAGCTCTTCGACTCTGCACCTTTGGCTGTGATGAAAAAAGAAGCTGTCGTTAAATGATTTAATCTGATGTTGTAAACATAAATTAGCGGCCATCTTTGGACTGCTTACTGTTACTCTGCCCAGTACTCTTCAATACCAAGACATATATAACTCTATTGAGGGTTCATAAAGTACTAGCTGATGGGATTCATATGTACCAGTACAACATCGTTCCATGGCAAGCCATTGATGAACCACCAAGTTCTTGCCAAAACATGGTGCCAAAAGTGGAAAGGCTTAGGTGTGGTCTATGCTCATGGAAACACATTCAAGATGGAACTAATTTTTTGCTACCGTTCCATAAGTGACATTACCATATTATGGCAGTAACTAGAGGTCCATCACAATATGGTCTTGTAATTGGACACATTAGGCAAGTTCCTAAAATACTCTAGTAATGAATGAATGATGCCACTTTAAATGGAGTAATTGTCCTGTGAAGTATGTACATGAAGAAAGCCACCATTGCAGGTAGTGTGAAAGGGTAGTGAGTATACTGTAGTTACCGATTTAGTTGTGACATAACTGGTTTTCTGTCACAGGGACAAATGCAGTGTGTATACATGTTAGTATCAAACTAGAAAGAAAGAGACGAAGAGTAATAGTAGTATTACAAATGAAAACTAACCAATATGGAATAAATAAATACACACAACTTCTTTTATGTCATTGCCAACCCATCTTGACAAACCAATAGGTTTGCTAGCTACCTCTGTATTTCTTTACTGTTACAGTCAGGATATAAGTGCCAACAAAAGAAAGAGAACAAACCATTGGTGTTAATTGGCTTATGTAATTTCCCCAACTTCATATTTGTGTGCAATCTTGAGTGTATGTAAAGAAAGCACATAATTTATTTACAATATTATTGTTTAGGATGTTGGCAATTCTTCATTTACTAATTCCATGATTCAAAGTGAATGGGTTACACTAAAAATTAATTAGGTTTAATCCATTTTACTATTGTTTTAATGGGGATTGCCATCTTCTCAAGTGTTTAGTTCTTCAGGATTTCTGTTTTTTTTTCCTAACCAAAACTAAAATATCCTAAAACAAAGTGGTTTTAGTCATAGTCAACTAAAGCAACACTAACATGCATTACTGTACATAGCAATGCTTGAAGTAACGCCAGCTAACAGAAAGAAAACAACTCACAAACACACTACACAGGCGTGTCATTTCCATCGGTAGTTGTTGCATAGTTGCTCATATTTGAAGATTAAACATAATGTTAGTGCTATTATACATACAACAATGTGCAGAGTAATGAATGGGCCGATAGAAAAGAGAGAAGTTGATGCGAGTGAGTGAGTAAGACTTCTATGCAAGTGCCACCAGTTCATCCAAAGAGACTGGCTGCCACTGGCCAGTAGGACGCAGGACAAAGGTCACCCCCCGGTCTATGAACAGGGTCGCTCTTCCAAAGTTGTAGAGTTGCTTTCCTTCGTGTTGCTTCTGACCAGCCACTGGCATGAACACGATACCACGGCTGGCAGCCTGACGACAACAACATAGTAGTGACAAAAACAAACAAACAAACAAACAAGCTAACAAGTTGGTGTCAAAGAAAGAAGTACCACAGAGCAGTGTTTGAAGATTACAAATAATCAAGATACTTTACTGTTCTATGGTGAACATTACTTCATGGCATTGTTCTTGGGTCAGTTCTTAATTCTGCTCACCCACACATTTTTTTTTTTTTTTTTTTTTTTTTTTTTTTGTCATTTTTTTTTTTAGCAATCAAGAAACTTGCAAGCCTGCTGAGTTGATTACAAAGCCATTCTGATATCAGTAATAAAAAGTTTGCAATCACGCTCATAGCAGAGTGAAAAAGGTCAGAGCAACATAAGTATAGGTTACACCATGCTGTAGAGGTCAGTATGGGATATATACAACCAAGGATAGTGTATAGCCAGTGACCGAATAGACTGGTGCAAGGGTACAAGAAGCTCATAAAAACTAATCATTGGATAGGATAGTTCACTTAATTACCTCCTAGGAGGTGGGTATGAAATATATTCACCTCTAATTGAGCAATCTGATTGGACGGTTTGAACCTACCATGGTACAACTTGAGTCAGCAAAGTCTTACTAGTGATAAATAATTAAATATTTATTTTGTTCCAAGAAGCTATTGAAATGGCCAGGAAAGGAGGGGAAAAAATGGAAGAAGCTTTTGATGTACCAAACCCTATTATGTACATACTTGTACTATGGTACGTTCAAAACTGTCCAATTCATGGTGAATATACTTCATACTCGCCTCCTAGGAGGTGAATAAGTAAACCGTCCAATCAAAATCAGTTGTGTGTTTCCTATAGCAGCCTAGAGCCACGGTACAAGTCTGTTGCACAACTCTGCGTTTGGTAGGTATGGGATTTACACTATCCTCAGGCCTTCGACCCTCAGTTGTGTATAACTAATACTTATATATGTATAGGTTGCACCATGACATGGCGGTCAGTACGGGATTTACACACATAAAGGCTGACAACGGGGGGGCATTTAAATTCTAACCACAAAATTATATGTGGTATGTTCTATTTAGCCAATCGTAAACATGCCTTTGCTATTTTGCCCAACTTAATTTTGGAGGGTTTTATATCCTAGATCCACTGTTCACACGTAAACAAGAGCATTACCCACACATACACAAGCTGTGAGAGCTGACTCAGCAGCTCTGGTAGAGTACAACCACTCCCTCATTCCATTGCAGGCAATATCTATGGTCAATAATTCAACAATTTACCGTGTGTTCTACGAGGTCCTTGAAGCTGACAGAAACTGGAGCAGATCTTGCGTTCTGTAAGGTGGCCGACTGTTGCCTGCCATACACATGACACAAACTTAAAGACAAAAGACATACCCACATAAACATGCACACGCATACCACTTGTGTATTAATATATAATTTTATCACAATTGTTAATTTTTGTGCGAAAATGATTTATTTTTGTGCGTACTTATTTAACATTAGCCTCTTCTAATTTTTAAACACATCTATTGCCTGAACACTTAATCATTTTAGTGAAATCCACTGAATGATTTGTTTACCTTCTTTCTGTGCTGACAAAGTACGCCATGTTTTCCCGGGCTCCAGGCTGGAAGTTTCCCGCCACTGCCCTGTTCATCATATCCAGGGCCTGGTTTAAGTAGAACTTTATAGATGGTTCCCGTAGCAACACTGGGTCAAGCATGCTCTTCCAACCTTTGTACCTGAAGGAGGGGGGAAAAAAAGGGGAAAAAAATAGTGGGAGGGAAAGACCTCTAGGTACAAAAACAACAACAAAAAAACAAACAAACAAAACAAAAAACATAACTCAAGAGCAAATAAAATCAACAAAGAGTAAAACGAAACCAACAACCAAAACCACCAATCAATCTGGATTGCTAACTAACCAGCTTGTTACTTCATCGAAGTTAGGGTTGTTGGCCAGCCATGTTGACAGCACTTGTACCCACTTGGGGAAGAAGCTCTTCTCCAACATACTGGCATAGTGGTGAGGACCCAACATGTCCTTCCAGGTCATCACCCACTCAAACGGACCTGCACACACACACACACACACACACACAACAAACAACAACAACAACACCAAACACACACACAATTACATTTGAAGATCCAAGATAAAAACAACACTTTCTTCTCTCACCTATTTTTTGCTGATGGGGGTTGATCTGCAGTTCCATTTGTAAGCAGTAGGCTAACTTGGGAACTATCGTCCGGGCAACAAACGACTCCATCACTTGAGGAGTGAACACCTGCATCCATTGAACACACACAACATGTTCATTGCACGTGCCACTAAATGCCACTGCTGAGCTAACAAAGGCATACATTACCTGCACCCAAGGCTCCAGAATCTTGTGAGCAGACTTATCTGAAGGATGCCAGTTTGCCAGGGCAGACGCCATCTTGTATCGAATTGAAGGATAGAGAATCTCTAGTTTCTTGTCTGTACAAAATACAACAACAAAAAACCAATGACCAAGCTCAAATCCAGGGGGCTGAAAACTTCTTGCAACCACAACCACAAGAAACCACACCGACTTTTGATGACAGACCCACCCATGAGTGGCAGCCAGGGGTGTATCCACTTGTGTATCGGCATGATGTCAGTGGTCGGGTCCCAGCTCTCTTGCTCCGCCTGTATCCTTGGCAGAACTAGCTGGTCCAACACATTCTCCATCACCCAGCCTGGTAGGAGGGGTGACCACACCTCCAGCAGTTGTACCATCGGGTCACAGTTGCGAGGGGACCAGTTCAGGACCAGGGACCGCACACGAGGCATCCAAACCTCCCACACCAGTCGGTCGTACGGATCCATACTGCCATTGGGATAAATGTAACAGTTAAACAAAAGGAGGAGAAGAAGAAGAGAGAGAGATATGGTAGTAGCACGACCTCTTCACTTTATTCTCACGCACATTACCATTCATCATCCAGACAGAAAGGAATGGGAATGGCCGGCCAGAGGATATGCTCCCATTTATTGCACACTTCACATCATCTTCCAACATGTAACCATCACATTCCACATGCTCCATAAGGCATAACCAAGGAGCACGACTGTCTCCTGGTAGTCGTCTCATGCATGGGAACTTCTCTTACCACACAAAATCCGATATTTATACCTCTCATAATTTTCAGCCTCTCTCTCTTTCTGCTTCCTTCACATTCCTATTCTATCCTATTCTACTTTCACTTTTATTTCTTTTCTTTTTTTCATCTTCTCATTCTTTTTTCTTATTCTTTACTTTCCTGTCACTGATATTCCTTTAATATTTTCTGTGTTCTTTGATTCCCCTTTATTTATTTCTATCCCCATCCTTCTCTTTACAACTTTTTTATATTATAGCAGCTACAAGTTGCCCCACTCGCTCTCCACCAATCATACAGCCACTTAATTATTATTTCATAAATGGAGTATCTTAAACTTACTTCTCTGACGAGGGCATGGTGTGCTCTGACTCAGTCTCTCTTAACAGAGACTTCCACCGACCAAACATGTCCATGTGACTGTGAGGGAACAATAACATGTCCCATGTCTATACACACACACACACACACACACACACACACACACACACACACAGTTTAAAATACTGTGATTAGCAGGCATATAATGTATTGGTCAGCTGAGACAAGCCAATACTTAACATCTATACCAACTTTGATTCTTATCTTGAGTGCTACCATAAATAAATATAGAAATAATACATACTTCCAAATGGAGAAATAGATTATATTGCTACCACCATACACTCACACCACACACACACACACACACAGACACACAGACACACACTCACAGCGATCAGTGACTTGATGAGAGGAAAGACAACAGCTACAGCAATGGAAGACAGCCCGTACGTGCGATATTCCACGGGATGCTTCTCCTGCAATTCTTGCAACTTTTCCTCGCACTCTGTCAGCGTGAGGTTTTGTTTCTCTGATAACATTCGCTCTTCAAACCTGACCAATCAGTCACAGTTGTGAATGAGGAAACGCTGGTTTTAAGTTATGGTCTTAGTTGCTTAATAAAGAAGTATATAAAAAACAACAAACTTGAACGATTCAGTCATTCTCGGCTGAAATAATTATAATAATAGCAATTTTTCTCGATCTAACAGCCAATATTATGTTACTTAAAACTTAACCCGACTTTTCGACTTCATTGACCCCTGAAGAGGACTTCAGCAAGAAGTCGAAACGTCGGGTTAAGTTTTAATATAATATTGGCTGTTAGAACGAAACAATGTGTCATTACAACTACAAACTTGTAGGTAAATTATGTTCGAAAGAAAAAAAAAATGAACAAAAGTTACAACAAAACAATTAAGTGACATCAACATTTTAAGCAACAACAAATATAAGAATGCAACACAACACCGCTTGATCCATAGCAA
>WLWD01001647.1_pt1 | contig 28240 bp, 15 predicted proteins | sample 6712731 | NCBI WGS metagenome assembly WLWD01 (sample SAMN12718690, study PRJNA576275) | sponge metagenome | isolation source: marine sponge | host: Mycale hentscheli | place: New Zealand: South Island, Marlborough, Capsize Point | collected 2014-11-01
TAAGAAAGTATTCATAGACTTATGATCTGAAGTATTATCAGACACTATTGCTTGGCTCATAGCTATAAGGAATCCGGCACTTTTATTACTACTATTACTCTCTGATGTTCTGTGGTCTGATCTATACTGGCCACTTTCTTCTGCCTCAGACTCATCACACATTGCTAGCTAACTAATACTAGCCCACAGCCATAGGCTTACTAAACAAACTAAACACAGCTGTTTCACTACATCACTAAGCCCTGCCTACTACAGGAAGTAATTCTGATTTTGGTTATAATCACCAAGGTGAATTTGATTCTTAGTGTCAGAACTTACAATAACGAAAAAATGTAATGGACAGTTCACTTTTTATTCCTGTCTCTCAATGACTGGTGTTTTAGCACTAACCACCGAAACCTTTTGCCAGTGAATCTTCAGACAAACTTACCATTGGCACATCAAAATCCATGGTTGATCTGTTCAATTTAGATTATGCATTCCTTAATTAATTGACTAAGTGACTATAATCACACCATTGAAACTTGTGATGCTACATTATCTAAAAATGATGACCTTCCTTCTCAGACAGTATATGACTGTACAAGTATACGTGTGACTTGTGCATGAATTCCCCCTATAAACAACTTTCTGCATATTTTCAACCAACATATTTCCGTGAGTGACAAAACAATATACAGAGTAATCATTATGCAGCAATAGTTACAGTATGAAACAGAAGTAATGTTAAAGCATTAATGAGTAGTTGTCCAGCACTAATATTATTTAAAAACATAATATGAGACAGGTTAAAAACAAACAAATCAACACAAACAAAAACAAATCACGGAACTGTTGTTTGAATGTCTTTCTGCTTAAATCATATCATACTCCATTGAATATCTACCAGTTTAGCTGATGAACAATGGCTAAATTTACGTAGATGTAGTCGCTTGTAAGATATAACTTCTCAGCTGATGGTTGTGTTTCTCTTCACTCACTGAGCAAAAACCTCCCTCTTCTTTCACTTCAGAGATGTTAATGACTTCCTCATCAATTTCTCTCTTAATTTTCTCATCAGTGTTAGTTATTTTGTCTTCCTCAAAGCGGTTGTCAACACACATTGCAATACTAATGCTAGCAAAAAACAGCTCACAAGGGTGGGAGTTCCTAAAGTTGTAACAAAATGGTAGCATTAGTAGTGACATTAGCTATAGCTGTTTGATATCAAACAATTAGACTTCGCTTAGATCACCATAAAAATTACAAACATCACTATTCTAAGTGCATGGTTTCAAATCAACTGTACTTAATTGTTGCTTTTATTATTATTATTATTATTATTATTATGATTATTATTATTATGATAATCCTGCTTACACTTTTAACTGAACTAGGACACAATTCAAGTTTGAAAAATGCTGACCACATACATAAAATGATTTTTCATAAGGGGCATCAAGGTTTAGTACAAAGAAAGGGGTGCAGGACCCTGGATCATTTTGTCTTCCATCTCTCCATAGATTTTTGGAAGTTAACATAATACTACATTTAGCTAAAGTTGAACTTGAATAACATGATCATATAAAATCAGGCATGTGACAAAACAAAAATCTGTGTTATATAATCTTATGTAGGAATTTTTAAAGCAGTGAAGGTATAAAAATAGTGTGGTTGACTACACACACACACACATCACACACCGTATCTACTCCCAGTGAACCATCCTGTATGAAACCTTAGGCATGGTGTTGTATAAACACGGTGATTGAAACACAGTATTAGTCTACTGCTTTATCAAGTCATGACATTATAATATTCTTACCAAGTACACGGGAAAAAAATTCTGTAATTCATCTTTAGCAGGTCAGGCAACAAAGCACCAGTATAGAAAGTTATTGGCTTACTCACTGACAAATCAGTTACAGTATTCAGAAGTATGTGTTTGTTGAATCCCACAGGTAATTTTTATAGTAAAAGATGACAACAGTCAAATTTATTGCTCCAGTTAAAAAATAAGTATCTGATTGTTTACAAGGTAAACAAGAAGAGAGCAAATAGTAAGTTTAATCATTTATTACGAAAATCGTAATTTCAATATTATAATAATGTCAGTAACAATGACCGATGACGACCGAAAGTGTGCGTATTAATGAATAATTCATGAGCTTCAATCATTGCGGTAAATCATCGTCACACATGACGGGTAAAGTGCCCTAACATTCAGTAGAAAGTGGTTTATTTTAAAAGCGGGTGTAAGACGAGGGAAGGCGACGTACATTTCAAAAGGAAAGTGAAAGTATGGAAGAGAAGTTAAAAGGTGATTAATTGTAACTAAAAAGCCGGTAGAATCCGCGAAGTCAGGCAGCGTAGGTTTAAAAAGAATGGAAGAGAAGGCTAAAGCGAGCAATTAATTGTAACTAAAAAGCGGGTGAAATTGGCAAATAAAGATGGGGGTCAGTTTTAAAATGGAAAGGCAAAAATATGAAAAAGAAGGATAAAGTTACGCAAATCTTAAGTCCACAATTATTGTAGTAGGACAGATACATTCAGAAGCAGGAGAGGTAGACAAAGGAAAAGGGGCTCCAAGACTCAAGAAGAAAGAGCTGAAGAAAGAAAAGTGATGTATAAAAAAAGACGAGACATAGTTCAGAAAAAAGAGAGCAGGAGAGGGAAACTTATGTAACCTTAACCAATGGTAAAGAACTGAGCAAGATAACTTGTGCTACTGCATTCTTAATTTGCAATACGTCAAGCGCCACTATGTGATAGGGTGCTTGCTAGTAATTTTATAATATCGTACCATGCTACAAAGCCCAATAAACACAACCAATTCCTAATTTGATATATGTGGCAGTTTACATCAGATTTTTGAGACTTAACAAATTTTAAAAGACTATTAAAATTTTAATTTCTATGAATTTTCATTCCAAACCAAATCTAACACTTACCGGTATTTTTTACAATAAGGCTCCACAGCTTGTTGTAGCCTGCAATTATTAACATATTACTACATCACAACTTGCGGCATACAGAGAAACTCACCCATGAACAAGATAATCAGCATGCTGGTTAGCTTCACATGACCTAAAAATAATGATAATTCTAACAACTATGTACAATAACAAAAAAACAACAATAATGAAGCACCTATGGTGCGAACCCTCAGTGCTACACTAGCTGGCTACAAAGTTATTTCCCATGCCAAAATTATAATTTATTCTATTCTTAATCAGGTATCAATACAGTTCATGCAATGAAAATGGTAGATGTAAACTGTTGTCTTCGCAAGAGAAACTAAACACGTAAAAAGACACTCACCAGTATGTATTTCAACGTGAAATTCCAATTCCAGCATACTCAGTTAACTTTTCTTGGATTAAAGCAAAGCTATCATGGGCTGCAAGAAATGTTCAACTCTCAGAACACATGTGCGATAGATCTACAACACTCAGATTGTCTGTCAGTCAGTCAGTCAGTCAGTCAGTCAGTCATTCTATCACACAGATCTCGAAGATTGCAGCCTCCTGAAGATTGAAACAAGCATTAAAATGTTGCACTGGACATTATAAGTCCTTTAATGTGCCAGAATATTTTGTTTCAACTTAATTTTTCAGAAAAACCTAGGTATATTTTTAGGCCATATGATCATAAGCGATAGTCATGCCATACTCACATGAGCAAATATTATCTTGTTGCCCGTTCGTTTTGCTGTGCATGCTGGGAAGCTAATGGAGTACTGGAAGTGGAGTTTTGAATTGACAATATATACCAGTTAGTGTCTCTGGCCTGTTCAACTTCCCTTATGAAGACTGCAGTTTCATCTACAGTTTTCATTGCTCGACCAGTAATGATTCCTGATTAGATCAGCCAATACGCTATTCATGTGGTCTGAGATGATGTTGTAATATCTAGCTAGCACTGAGAGTTTGCACCTTTGGTGCTTCATTATAATTTATATTTTAAATGTAGCACAAAAATTGATTACAAGCTACTATACCATTTGACAAATGATTATGCATGAGATCATTGAAAACTTTAGTAATGAAATACCGAAGGTGTGAACCCTGAGTGGTACTATACAACACTAGCTGAATCAATATAGCTCGAGCAATGTATTAACGGTTGATAAATACTTTCTTCATAAGGACACTCAACACTATTCTAAACATTAAAAATTCATAGCAATGAAAAGAAATATTTATGCTGCTATTGATTATAAGACCCAAAATTCTATCTATTTTGGAAGCGAATTTGTCCATTTAAACTATAATTTATTTTGTATTGCTATGCATTTACTTTAATTACACCACAAATTAAACTATATGGACACTTGAATTCCTAACTAGTATGGAAAATGTAAGTTAACATAAATGAAAAAGAACATTGGATAATACCATTCAAAAACCAAAACTACTTCAATCTAATAGGATCTCTTGTCAGTAATAAGCAAACCTACTCACCTAAATTTTACACTCAATAGCAATACACATTCTGCAAGTTTATAAGTAAATGTAATACGTTTTTAAATATTCAAATTTACTTACTATGGAAGCCCAACTCCGTTGTTCTTATTCTTGACCGTTTCTTCTTCGCCAGGGCTGCAAAATTAATAAATTATTAGTATACAGGACTTTGAAACATAGACAGGATATGATACAGAAATTTTGGCTAGGGTGGGGAGGGGATTAATTTTTGAAAATGGATTCTATAGTGTTAGATTAGGGTATATATATAAGTTGCATTTTTAGTATACATCACACAAAATATCATAATTGTGTCACGAGTCATTTAATGCATAATTGCATGTGAAAATAATAGGGAATTAGCGCTTTTCTACATCCAGAGCATCCATCCACCCCCAACAATATTAATTAATGTATGTGAGAAGCTGCTATATCCATCTTTCCATCATATTGTATTCTCAGTTAGGTATTGGCATCAGAATATATGCAAAAAAAAGCGGCATATATATAATTTATATAATAATCAATTGTAAAATGTCGCCACTTTCATTTCAAATACTATATGTAAAATATGTAGTATATAGCATACCAAAATGCAGGATCTCTAAGTATTAATTCGTGTAAGATCTATTCGGATTTTAGCGAGTATTAGGGGTAGACAATGCAAAATCGGATATATGTTATATATGTATATGGATGGATGGTACGTATGCCTTTTTTTTCTCCTCCATAACAAGGGAGGCAGAACCAGGTGACACCAGTGGTAAGTAGTTTTATGTAACCTAACAAGGCAGGCTCGCTCGCCATTTTGTGCTCACGCACACCACTAGTTATATACATGTGTGGACGTACATATGTCATTTTGTACTTTCACCCTCACATTTTTGTGTTTGCTTCATGGTCTACCCCTTCCCATACCTCCACTAAACAGAATCTTTCAGTTTAGTGATCCTATCATTCAAGGAAAATAATTGTTTACCCCTTCGTATTAGGTTGTTTCTCAATGACACAAGACACATTTAGGTCTTAAAAATTTACTGTTATACTCAACACTGTACACTGGTTTTGTATACTGTGGCATCTATTTGCTAGATACATATTCATGATTTAAGTATCATTGAGACATGCTACAATACAAATTAGATTATAGTAATACTTTAATTGTCTTCTAGAGGTTAGAAGTGTTTTTCTGCCGTAAAAGTGTGCCTCTATGAGTGCTAATTTAGTACTTTCCACCAACGCATTGTACTTGGAACTAGGTGGGCTAACATTAGGGATGTCCACAAGACTGATTATGTTGGGGTTTTTTGCATGGTTGCAATGCACATTATCCAAGTTTATCTTTTATCAAAAGTGCAAACATACTATTTTTAAAAACTTTGCACCATTACTGCGTACAATGGTAATTAATAAAGTGGTTTGGACTGTTCACTCAGTACGTAAACAACTATTTAATTATAGCATTTTAATGTCAATAAAGAATCAGTTTGACATTGGTTTTATCAATTTCCTTTTATAAAAGAGATAGTGTAGGAAGCTAGAATTAAATAAAAAACAACAACAAAGGAAACTGCATTGTACTGCTTCCACCAAAAGGGCACTTTATGTTGGATACAAAAATACTGCATATGAATGAGTTTTATTGATCCACAGTCAAGAAGGTTACTCTAGCAAAGAAGGTTATGCATATAGTGCAAGAGAAATCAGGAGATGTTTGATATAATATAACATACCTTGCCAAAGCCCTGTGAAAAATCACATTTATAACTGGCATGTTTTACAGGCATCTAACAGACAAATACATGCGTAAGCTAACATGACTGTGATACCACTGTTATAACCAGTTTGTATAGTCCTGTAACAGGCATGATTCCTGTAACATACAGTGTTTGGGGACGTTTTGCAGGCGTATATTGACTATTACAATCTATTCGTTAGCTACAGTGTGTAGTAGTACTGAGGGTTCGCACCTTTGGTGCTTCATTGAAAATGCAGGGACTACTGACATGCATATTATCATAACAGTTGCATAACATGCTCATCAAAGGCATGCAAAACATGCCTGTCCTCCCAACAGGCATAATATGTTATAATAGTACAACATGCTTATTTCATGCATGTTGGGGGCAACAGGTCTGTAACAGTCTGTAACATGCCCGAAGTAATTTTTATTGTTCTCAAAGGAAAAGCCTTTGCGCTAGTCATATTGGCTTAACTTTTTCTGATTGTATCTTTATATTGTCATGCCATACTGCTAGTTAGTATTGCACTTTTCTAATCGGGACATATCCTCCACTTTTAACTTGCCAATATCATTTGATCTAGAAGAAGTAACTGGGCTGGTCATTTCAGTATGGCTATCATTACTAGTTGGCAGCACCAATGACATTGAGAACTAATAAATAGTAGTAGTAACAATAGTAGTAGTAATAACAATAACCATTTTTATTATTATATTATCATTTTATTTTTATATTATTATCATAATTCTATTTTTTGCATACCATTGCTAACAAACATATTATAGGTGATGGATTTTGTGGCATAATTTGGATATAGAGTAGTACAGTTCCAGACAAATCAATCTGTCGATTCTGCTGTCATTTAATAGGAAATGCCTAAAAATATTTATGATAACATTGTGTCTCCCTTAGGCATCATGATAACATTGTGTCGTCAGGCATCATAATCATATAACTTTGTCATTATTCTAATAATTATTGCTGATGAAGGCTACTTACTCTACCACCATTTGGTTTTAGCTTAGTCAGCTGCTTCTTTGCTAGAGGCTGTTATTACCACAAATCATTAGTGAGTTGACCAAACAAGGGTAGTACTGTAACTTGAGAGTCTGGTGTAGTCAGCTTAGTTTCCTATAGTAACTTCTTGATACATCAGTTACATCCACCATTTCAGTGACATCAACTGCTTATAACCAACATCCACAGCAGTGACACCATGCGCACTGCAGCGACACATGTTCCTGCACTACTGTCAGATCCACGCAATTCCTCCCTTAATAAATTAGTTGTCATCAAAACAGTAGAGAATGCTGAGTTTATAATGACAGGGTTCTTGTTATATCACTCTATGTATATACTAAGTTGTAAGGTTAAGAAAAAAAGAATGTATTTCTTATCTTTGACAGTAATCAGTTTAATATTTTAAATTTTGGTTCAACCTCAACAGCAATCTGCACACAACATGCAAACATATGGGAGGGAGCAGAAGCAACAAAGTTTAGGGAAAACCTCCCAGCTCAACACTGATGGGCGTAGAACAAGCGTTCAATTTAATTGCAAATGCTTCCGCCCTTCTTTTCACAGCAGTTGAACTATTCCTTAATTACATATGCCTAGGACACAGAATATTTTATAATTTTAATTACATTAAATGTTGCCACAATATACATTTCTGATGGATATACATGCTGTACCTAATTTTTTTAATAGAGAATAAAAAATTTAATAAAGGGGAAAGCCGGATGAATTATTTAATATAAATAGCTAATTATGAGTGCAGGACCTGAAGACCAAATTACATATCCCAAGAGAGAGGGGAAACCCAAAGTTTTCCTGCACAACCAACATAGAAGGGAAATAATCATGGAGGAACGGGTCGAAATCAACTCCTACTAATAGGAAACAAAGTTGTTTAATATCAAAACATTGTAGGTATTGTAACTGGTTAAATAACCAAAAGTCTAAGTGGTGAAAATTCAGGGCAAAAACTCTTCTACAAGGAAATAATGCCCCCTTCCCCGTCCCTTAGCCCTAAGCAACAGAAAACACAAAAAAATTAAAATAAATGGGAGTGGTTTGTGAAAAAAATGGCAACTGAACTCAAAACTGTGATAACTGTTATACATATATCTGGCTTGAATTGCTACAGATAATCACATGTCATTTTTAAAGTATAAATTTTAAAAGAGATTAAATAGTTTTGGAGTGGACTGAAGGTTTGCACCAGGGTGCTTCACCAATGCCATGCTTTGAAGTAACAAAAAAAAGAAAGAAACAAACAAACTTACTTTGATTGTACGTCTTTGAAAACTTCAGTAGCACTTTTCCCATCGCAACATTTAGCACTTCCTTCAGCTTTACTAGTACTAAAAGCATATTATTCAAACCCTGAACTTGACCACATTAAAAAAAATCACACTGATGCATCACAATTTACTTTACTCATCGGAAATCTATCACTATTTTTTATAGTCGAGACATTATCATCATTGTTGGTCATAATTATGCAAATGATATTAATATAATCAAGTAAAATAATATTAGCCGCAATATATTCTTATAAACTAGTGTACCTTTCATAGGACTCTTCCCTTTTAGTACCACTTTTTTTGTCCTCAATACTCCATTGCAAAGTTTTTTGTTTATCAGAATTGCTACCAAAATAATTTAACAATATGAATACTATCAATATAAATTATTAGAGATCCATCACTATGTTATTGGTGAGTGAGTATGGTGAAATGAGACCTTATTCAGTGTGTACATGCAGTATCTTCAGGTAGACTGTGTTAGGTAATTTTGGATACAACAGGAAGAAATGCAACCATCAAAATAATTGAACATCACATCCAAATATATACTTGTCGGTTGCTTTTAAACAATAAGCTTTGCATATCAAGAACTGCAAAAAAAAACACTCTTCTAAAGAGGGATAGAGGGTTGGAGCTACCTGGATGTTGGTTACCAGTGCAGAGAATTCACACCAAATGAATTTCATTCAAAATCATATTATAATTATCAATTTGATGGTGAAATTTTTAATAAAAAGGTAAAAGTTAAAAAAAACAGTCACTGAACATTGTGTAAAACATCAGAATAAAGAGCAATTGAAACAATTGACATAATTTAGTAATAATGAAGATGGATATTGTGACAAATGTTGCGTGTTAAGTTCTTGAAAGACTGACTAATTAGCTGGAGGGGCTGAGTGAGGATGCCCCATTGAATTTGTTCCGAGTTTTATTCGGTACTGTAAGCCATTGACCATATTTCCAGTGTGAAATAGAGATAGTTCATTTCCTATGACCAGTACACAAGGCCTCCCTCCCTCTTGAGTCTCCTGTTCAGGTGTGCTGTAATTTCCTGTAAGGTCTCCATAGGAATCATTGATGGGTAATGTAACATTCACTATGCCTGCAGAGAAGCACCTACCTTTATGACCTTCTATTAGCTGTGCACTAGTTGGTTCCATTAAATCAGTAGAAGGGTTATGCAACTTGTGGGAGGAGTTGTAGCTTGTGGCACAATCCCTTCCTTCTTTTCTGCTGCTTGTTTGCATGTCATCAATTGATGTTGCAGGATTTCCTAGTGTGCAGTCAATGCAGTTGTCCTTATCATTTTTGTGCAGAATACATTCAGCCATTATATCTCAAATCTCTCACTAAGAATAACAACTGTATACAATAGTTTTAGCTCTGCAAATCATCATGAGTGAGCAGCATTTCCTCCTTATATATAGCTAACTGCAACCAGAACAGGATGTTCTTAAGTAATTAGTGAAAATGATGGAATCCTTATACGTGATGGTTATGATGATATTCATTATGGTGCATGTAATTTGGATATGAGCTTCCTTTGGATATCTAGCTTCCTAGTCACTGTGTTGCCTCTCCTAATCAAATAAGGAATTTAAACTCATAATTTAGAGAGGCATTTTAATGAATTGTGATAAGCACTGTCAATAAACCAGTACTAATAAATTAAAATGACTAATTGTGAATGTACCATGATACAGGCCTCCTATAACGTAGGATTTCCCCTGAACATAACAAACGTTGTTTACTTTTTAAATGTGACAACATTATTGCATATTCTCAATTGACGTAGTGGTAGATTCCACTTGTTTTTACAGTACTTCAATAATTTATTGCATTGCAATATACAAATTCTGGGGAATATTTTACTTCAACTCTCTGAGCTCCCAATATTTAATAATAGCATGTACAGAAACAAAGAATTGCTTAACCACACCCCTTCACAAGTGCATGATAATACATTTTCTATTGTGCCTAGTTAATATGACCATTTCAGTTATCTGAACACCTCTAGGTCCCAACTTGTTTGGATAGCTAAAGTCAATGGCAATTGCAATGCCATTATGAATTCGAAGACAACAAGTTACATGGTAGCTTATGTCCGTGCGTGATGTTAGTAAGTTGTATGTAAGTATATAATTATATACACAGTGAACTTCACTTGCATTAGAATTTGTTTGCGGTCTCATAATCATTTATATGAAGAATTCACATGCAACAGACATTTAATGACATGCACATATGAAGCCAGACTGACACACAGTGGTTTGTGGTTTCTTCAACTAAAAAGCTTATCAGATGCAATAACTTCACTGTCAGTGACTAGGCTGGGACAGTGACTTTAACTTAATGGTACAACACATGATTATTAGAAGCATATCTAAAGTAATACTGAAAGTCTCTTGCTGGCAAATGTTAAAGTGGTTAGACATAGTTTGCAAGTTATTGGCGAGCGAGCGTAGCGAGCGAGACACTTACAGGGGTAAAAATGAAAAAATCGGGGATGTTTATTTGTATATATGTTTGGACGTACGTATGTCATTTTGTACTTTGACCCTCGCGTTTTTGTGTTAGTTATGTGATCGACCCCGTCCCAAATTGCACTAAACAGAATCCTCTGGTTTATCGATCAGTACCCGTATCACCCTAGAAATTGAATTGTTTACCGTTTTGAATTCTTTTGCGGGTGCAGTTAAAACTTGAAAACTTAGGGACTTCCATTTCTATTCGAGTTTGGCGGTGGTAAGTCAATGCGCTCTTTGTCATGGTTATAAGCCGTGCGCAACAGTATTTACTTGAAAATACATTGTCCACTAGACTACTGCGAAGGTAAGTCTGTGTAGGTGCATGTCCAGTTGTAAAACTTTTAAATAACGTGTATTGTTTTGTTGTTGTTTTTTTCCTTCAATTCAAGCAGTTGAAGAGAGTTGTTACTATGGCACTGAAATCCCTTTACCCTGTATGCGAAATTTAAAAAGTGGACCTTATTTTCAGTAGCTTCAGTGTTAGAAGTCAAAATCATTCATATAAAAATAGTATAGTCTTTAGGCTCGCTCGCCATTTGTGCTCAAGCACATCACTAGTTACGTAAGTTAGGTAAAGCGTTCACAGTTCCAGTATTTTTCAATTAACTAGCGCGGAGAATCCTGCTGCACTGCCTTACGTTTCAACCGAAAAGTTTATAGCTACTCTCTTCTTGAAACAATTGTGAAGTCTTTGTCAAGCTGCGCTTCTTTGCCACTGCTTTCGAAGTTTATTCAGGTAATTCTGTTGTTGTTACTACACATGGGTCCCACTTCCTTAGTCTGGGATCAGAGACTTTAGATTCTCTGATGCTAACTGAGAATGGAAAGGGTTACACTGTGCACTACAGTTAGATGTAATTTCTGTCCTATTTTCCTGTAAAAAGAGTCTGCTCGCTCGCCATGCATTTGCGCTATTCGAGCGCACCCACTAGTATATCTTATGAAAGTCACACTAAACATTTTCTACTTCCTATACAGCTTTTTTCATTTCATTTATTTATTTCATTTATTTCTTAGATATCATTTGCTTTATTTATTTCATTTATTTACTTGATTTTCCTTACTTATTTTACAGATAGCTAACACATTTCCTAGAAAATGTTTTATGAATGTTTTTGAAGACATAGCTAAGTTTGGTTGTTGCTGTATATCTAACACAGTCACAGTTTAGTTAGTCATTGTTTTGTACATTGTGATGTAGGAAAAAAATTAACACTATGATCAATAGCAGAGAATAGAAGATAAACTCTATTTCCAATGTGATGATTTTTATAATTGATCCTAGATTGCTCCATCATGAATGCAGCTGACCAGATTACTCTGTTTCATTATAGTACACCAGGGAAAGAATGATGCAATTTTTTTCTCTTGTTATTTTCTGGTAGTTTTATGTGTAAATATGACCCAGAAAAATTAATATTAAATAACCCTTCACATTAGAGTAACCAAGATCAGAATTACTTACTGTTGTGGGCGGGCCTTAGTGTTAATGTAGATAGGGATACAGCTTACATTTTTGGTTCATGTGATGGAATTGTGTATGTGTGTGTATGTGTGGTCTATGTGTGTGTAAGAGGGTGGGGGAAGATTTATAGTTTGGGGGACACAGGGAGACACACACTATGCAGATTAAGTATTTAATGATATTGGTGAACTTGAATTTAGCTTAGTCAATATTAAGTTATACTTTTTCATGAAATATAAGTGGTAATGTTATACACCATGCAGTGATAACTCCAACTGACTTGCTGATACATCATTATTAGTGGACTGGACTTTTTACACAATCCAGTAAGAAGAAATAAATACAGTTGTAGGTATTGTGAAAAATGCATGTGTTGTAGGGAAAAAAGTAAATGCACTAGGTGACCCCAACAAAACCTGCAATGCTCAAGTCCTGTGTGTCAGCATGTCGTCATGACACAAGATGGTGCTATATGTCGGTGGCTGGGAAGGAACATTCAAGTCATGCCACCATCATGACTTGACATCTTACTATCCAGCATATCGACGAGATTCAATTATCCTATCTGTGACACTATTAATTATGAGTTGGTAATGATAGTATTCGCATAGTGTTCCAGTTTTCATGGTTACGTAGCCTTTAAAAAAATCAACTTTTTTTCTGCTCCATTTTTTAGTGCTCAGCTAAATTGCTGGTAACTTTGCCATGGAACTAAACAAACCAAATACATAAGCTGTTTCCCTATCTACATCATCACTAAGCCCCACCCACAGTTATTCACTACTGTTACAGTCCTCACAATACACCAACAATCGCAATACTGTGTAAAAGGTCTACTATGCTAACCATGATGTAAAGTAAAAGAAAGTCGTTCAGAGTCATCACTGCTGGTGTCTGAAGCATCACCATTGTGTATTCTATACATCTCTGTGCCCCCCCCCCCCTCCCCCCCACCTCCCTCCATTAAGAAATTATTCATAGACTTATGATCTGAAGTATTATCAGACACTATTGCTTGGCTCATAGCTACAAGGAATCTGGTTTTATTACTACTATTACTCTCTGGTGAGCTGTGGTCTGATCTATACTGGCCACTTTCTTCTGCCTCAGACTCATCACACATTGCTAGCTACTAATACAAGCCCACAGCCATAGGCTTACTAAACAAACTAAACACAGTTGTTTCACTACATCACTAAGCCCTGCCTACTACAGGAAGTAATTCTGATTTTGGTTATAATCACCAAGGTGAATTTGATTCTTAGTGTCAGAACTTACAATAACGAAAAAATGTAATGGACAGTTCACTTTTTATTCCTGTCTCTCAATGACTGGTGTTTTAGCACTAACCACTGAAACCTTTGCCAGTGAATCTTCAGATGAACTTACCATTGGCACATCAAAATCCATGGTTGATCTGTTCAGTTTAGATTATGCATTCCTTAATTAATTGACTAAGTGACTATAATCACACCATTGAAACTTGTGATGCTACATTATCTAAAAATGATGACCTTCCTTCTCAGACAGTATATGACTGTACAAGTATACGTGTGACTTGTGCATGAATTCCCCTATAAACAACTTTCTGCATATTTTCAACCAACATATTTCCGTGAGTGGCAAAACAATATACAGAGTAATCATCATATGCAGCAATAGTTACAGTATGATACAGAAGTAATGTTATTATAATATGATTGTATAACAAGCATTAATGAGTAATTGTCCAGCACTAATATTATTTAAAAACATAATACGTGACAGGTTAAAAACAAACAAATCAACACAAACAAAAACAAATCATGGAACTGTTGTTTGAATGTCTTTCTGCATTGTCTACTTTAAATCATATCATACTCCATTGAATATCTACCAGTTTAGCTGATAAACAATGGCTAAATTTACGTAGATGTAGTCGCTTGTAAGATATAACTTCTCAGCTGATGGTTGTGTTTCTCTTCACTCACTGGGCAAAAACCTCCCTCTACTTTCACTTCAGAGATGTTAATGACTTCCTCATCAATTTCTCTCTTAATTTTCTCATCGGTGTTAGTTATTTTGTCTTCCTCAAAGTGATTGTCAACACACATTGCAATACCAATGCTAGCAAAAAACAGCTCACATGGGTGGGAGTTCCTAAAGTTGTAACAAAATGGTAGCATTAGTAGTGACATTAGCTATAGCTGTTTGATATCAAACAATTAGACTTCACTTTGATCACCATAAAAATGACAAACATCACTATTCTAAGTGCATGGTTTCAAATCAACTGTACTGGTTGCTTTTATTATTATTATTATTATTATTATTATTATTATGATTATTATTATTATGATAATCCTGCTTACACTTTTAACTGAACTAGGACACAATTCAAGCTTGAAAAATGCTGACCATATACATAAAATGATTTTTCATAAGGGGCATCAAGGTTTAGTACAAAGAAAGGGGTGCTGGAGCCTGGATCATTTTGTCTTCCATCTCTCCATAGATTTTTTGAAGTTAACATAATACTACATTTAGCTAAAGTTGAACTTGAATAACATAATCATATAAAATCAAGCATGTGACAAAACATAAATCTGTGTTATATAATCTTATGTAGGAATTTTTAAAGCAGTGAAGGTATAAAAATAGTGTGGTTGACTACACACACACACACACACACACACACACCGTATCTACTCCTAGTGAACCATCCTGTATGAAACCGTAGGCATGGTGTTGTATAAACATGGTGATTGAAACACAGTATTAGTCTACTGCTTTGCACATGTTCAATATAAGGTACATTGGGAGGTATCACACTATCAAGTCATGACATTATATTCTTACCAAGTACACGGGACAAATACTGAAAAAAATTCTGTAATTCATCTTTAGCAGGTCAGACAACAAAGCACCAGTATAGAAAGATATTGGTTTACTCACTGACAAATCAGTTACAGTATTCAGAAGTATGTGTTTGTTGAATCCCACAGGTAATTTTTATAGTAAAAGATGACAACAGTCAAATTTATTGCTCCAGTTAAAAAAAAAGTATCTGATTGTTTACAAGGTAAACAAGAAGCGAGCAAATAGTAAGTTTAATCATTTATTACGAAAATCGTAATTTCAATTATAATAATGTCAGTAACAATGACCGATGACGACCGAAAGTGTGTGTATTAATGAATAATTCATGAGCTTCAATCATTGCTGTAAAGCATCGTCACACATGACAGGTAAAGTGCCCTAACATTCAGTAGAAAGTGGTTTATTTTAAAAGCGGGTGTAAGATGAGGGAAGGCGACGTACATTTCAAAAGGAAAGTGAAAGTATGGAAGAGAAGTTAAAAGGTGATTAATTGTAACTAAAAAGCCGGTAGAATCCGCGAAGTCAGGCAGCGTAGGTTTAAAAAGAATGGAAGAGAAGGCTAAAGCGAGCAATTAATTGTAACTAAAAAGCAGGTGGAATTGGCAAATAAAGATGGGGGTCAGTTTTAAAATGGAAAGGCAAAAATATGAAAAAGATAAAGTTACGCAAATCTTAAGTCCACAATTATTGTAGTAGGACAGATACATTCAGAAGCAGGAGAGGTAGACAAAGGAAAAGGGGCTCCAAGACTCAAGAAGAAAGAGCTGAAGAAAGGAAAGTGATGTATAAAAAAAGACGAGACATAGTTCAGAAAAAGAGAGCAGGAGAGGGAAACTTATGTAACCTTAACCAATGGTAAAGAACTGAGCAAGATAACTTGTGCTACTGCATTCTTAATTTGCAATACGTCAAGCGCCACTATGTGATAGGGTGCTTGCTAGTAATTTTATAATATCGTACCATGCTACAAAACCCAATAAACACAACCAATTCCTAATTTGATATATGTGGCAGTTTACATCAGATTTTTGAGACTTAACAAATTTTAAAAGACTATTAAAATTTTAATTTCTATGAATTTTCATTCCAAACCAAATCTAACACTTACCGGTATTTTTTACAATAAGGCTCCACAGCTTGTTGTAGCCTGCAATTATTAACATATTACTACATCACAACTTGCGGCATACAGAGAAACTCACCCATGAACAAGATAATCAGCATGCTGGTTAGCTTCACATGACCTAAAAATAATGATAATTCTAACAACTATGTACAATAACAAAAAAACAACAATAATGAAGCACCTATGGTGCGAACCCTCAGTGCTACACTAGCTGGCTACAAAGTTATTTCCCATGCCAAAATTATAATTTATTCTATTCTTAATCAGGTATCAATACAGTTCATGCAATGAAAATGGTAGATGTAAACTGTTGTCTTCGCAAGAGAAACTAAACACGTAAAAAGACACTCACCAGTATGTATTTCAACGTGAAATTCCAATTCCAGCATACTCAGTTAACTTTTCTTGGATTAAAGCAAAGCTATCATGGGCTGCAAGAAATGTTCAACTCTCAGAACACATGTGCGATAGATCTACAACACTCAGATTGTCTGTCAGTCAGTCAGTCAGTCAGTCAGTCAGTCATTCTATCACACAGATCTCGAAGATTGCAGCCTCCTGAAGATTGAAACAAGCATTAAAATGTTGCACTGGACATTATAAGTCCTTTAATGTGCCAGAATATTTTGTTTCAACTTAATTTTTCAGAAAAACCTAGGTATATTTTTAGGCCATATGATCATAAGCGATAGTCATGCCATACTCACATGAGCAAATATTATCTTGTTGCCCGTTCATTTTGCTGTGCATGCTGAAAAGCTAATGGAGTACTGGAAGTGGAGTTTTGAATTGACAATATATACCAGTTAGTGTCTCTGGCCTGTTCAACTTCCCTTATGAAGACTGCAGTTTCATCTACAGTTTTCATTGCTCGACCAGTAATGATTCCTGATTAGATCAGCCAATACGCTATTCATGTGGTCTGAGATGATGTTGTAATATCTAGCTAGCACTGAGAGTTTGCACCTTTGGTGCTTCATTATAATTTATATTTTAAATGTAGCACAATAATTGATTACAAGCTACTATACCATTTGACAAATGATTATGCATGAGATCATTGAAAACTTTAGTAATGAAATACCGAAGGTGTGAACCCTGAGTGGTACTATACAACACTAGCTGAATCAATATAGCTCGAGCAATGTATTAACGGTTGATAAATACTTTCTTCATAAGGACACTCAACACTATTCTAAACATTAAAAATTCATAGCAATGAAAAGAAATATTTATGCTGCTATTGATTATAAGACCCAAAATTCTATCTATTTTGGAAGCGAATTTGTCCATTTAAACTATAATTTATTTTGTATTGCTATGCATTTACTTTAATTACACCACAAATTAAACTATATGGACACTTGAATTCCTAACTAGTATGGAAAATGGAAGTTAACATAAATGAAAAAGAAAAATAAATGTCTCACGATTACACACACACACACACACCTACATACTTCTATGTCAATGGTACGAAAAATGACACTGAAAATGATTTCATGTCAATGTATTTTGTAAATTGTTGTGAACAATATTACAGTACGAATGAGAACTAAATCTGAATATATCTATTTGAAACCAAATCATTATCCTGAATCCTCATCAAAATTAAACTCTTGGTTAGACTGCTGCTGATCACTAACACATATTCAGTTTAGTTCTTTCACAAGTATCATGATACTTGTTTTGATATCTTGTCATCATAATGTAACAATTATTCTGGCTATCAATTGTCAAAATAAGCACTCTATAGTTAGTTTAAATAGATACAATTGTCACGTTTTGTACTTTTTGTTCTCGTAATAGAGTATGTTGACATAATTGTTACATATGTTCAGTATTAGATACACGGGCTATTGTGGCTATGGGTGTTTGTTTGTGGTAAGCAAGTAGAATAATATGTAAACACAATAAAATTAAGCCTTTATAATATGCTATATAAGTGGTGCATGATAGGCCATGTAATTCAATATCCATAGAACCACAGGGTTTTACTTGCAAATAGATGGTTATGCATATCCATACACTAAACAAAGCAATAAACCTCCTCAAGTTCACTTTGTTGTCTTGAGCAAGTTTTGTAATCTCACTAGGACTATGCGTCCTCTCTACAACTGTCCTCCATGTTGTGTTTCATAACTGACAAGACACCACGTGTTTACTCAGAATTGTAATGACTGGCACACAGTAGCGGCATAATAATCATACGTTAGATCACAGGGTTCTATTTAGTGAGTGGGGGGGGGGGCAAAACTACATTCTCAAACTTCCCAGCTCCCCCCCCCCCCCCCCCCCCCCCCCCTCCCTGCCAAACTATAAGCTTCCCTCTTCAACATTGCAACGTCCCTCCTTCCCAAACAAAAATATTCTGGATACAACCCTGGACTATCTCGACAGGCAGGTGCCAAATCTTTCTTCATTGTTGTCCCAAATCAAGTGTTGTATTTATATTTCGTTCAGCATTTCTATGCTAACACAGATCAGTGAAGGAGCCAGCTGCCACGTGTGTGTAAGTGTGTGGGTCCTAAAGGAAAGCTAGCTTATTTTGCAGAGATTATCTTATTGTTTGTGTACGGCCCAGATGTATTTCCCAATGGGGTTTCTTGTGTGTGAATGTGTGTGAGAGAGTGTGTGTGTGTGTGTGTGTGTGTGTGTGTGTGTGTGTCAGAATGGTTTGTCATCTGAGTGATTCATCAGTAGAGAGCTGATGGCGATCATCATCAAACACATACAGGTTATGGTGACTATAGGACAATGCCAAAAATAAATGGATGCATTGATAAATAAACCATGAGGATATTGAGGATAGTCAGTCCGTGCAATACATTTTTCAGAGTATTACAAACTTAAGTACGTAGCTAAGTAGGAACATTCAGCTTGATAAGGTAGTGAGTGACACATGGAGTTTCAGCACATCCTCCCTACAATTCTAATAACAACTTAAAAATGACTAACAACATTTCATAACATTCAACATGTGTCAAGGTAAATCTATTCAATGTCTGCCCCGCCCATCACTTCTCCCCTATTGTTTGCCATTATGAGTTTGGGTTTACACCTTCTATCAGATTGTACATATATATATACACCCTATTAACACATTGATTAATTAAAAGTGAATACCGCTATATCTAAGAACGGAGTTAACTATTATCAACTGCTAATAGCTTCTCCATCCATTCTCTCAAAACCCACTGTTGGTTGTTTCTTCTTATCATAAAAATTCTTTTCAAATACACACATTAGATTACGATAACTCTATCTTCATTGAATTCTACAGGAGCTAATGGACTCTTTTATAGCTAATTCACTTGCATTGTTATGAATCACAAATTTAAAATTATTAATAAAAATAATACTTTCAACAAAAACATGTAAAGATATTCAACTAGGCATATCAAATTTATAGCTTGCCGAAATCACTGAACAAACTCCCTAAGTACAGACAAGCTAACGCACATTCATGGGTCTTCCTTTTGATAGTTCAATAATAATGCCAAGGTGGTTAAAGTAGGACGGAGTATTTCTATATTGTCTCACTAGCTGATTTACCACAATATTTTAATTGCTTTATAATGATTGGGATCTTTACATTAGTAGTAGTATTATAGTAGCATGTGCTTACTATGGACAATGGTCGTGAATCACATTACACAGTTGTACCAGTACCGCCAGCCTGTTTCTCAAGTTATGATACAAGAACCTACGCATTGGCTCCCAAAGTAACTCTCAACTGAAATTATTAGCTACTTACTGAGTTACATTGCACAGCAAACTCTTACTAATTCCCTCCCATTTCATTATCATTGAAGCCATAGCTTCCAGGAAATTAATATAAACTGCCTATACTAGCTTCCTAATCAGTATAATAAATCCTTCAGAAAACATATTGAGATTGGTATCTGTGAACATGTGGGAGGAAATGTTTCTGTTTGTTAAGTAAACACAAAGAGTCCTCTATGTAGCTGAGTTTAGCAATGACTCCATTCACAGCTTGTTGGAATCTAAATTTGTTTTTTTTTTGGTTTTTGTTTGCTTGTTTTGCTATATTTTGGGGGAGAAGGGGTTCTCAAGGACCTACATAGCCTCTTCCCCCCAAAAATATAGCAAAACAAGCAAACAAAAACCAAAAAAAAACAAATTTAGATTCCAGCACTTTGTATTCATTGAGCAGCTGTAATGAATGGAGTCATTTTATCATATTTTTCTGTTATAAGTTCTATGACAATGAGGCTAGAAGTTCTTCAAGTTTTATAGCCATAGCTCCAATCGTTGCTGTGTGATCTAACCGTGTCCATGCCACATATGTGTCGAGATGAGTACTAAGTCAACCAAAAGCTATGTAGTAAACAAGTCAAGTGGACTCAACAAAATATTAATTAAATTTAGTAACGCAATTTACAACATAAAATGAGAAATGATACATCCTTGGGTTAGGAATCACCAACCAAAAGTCATACATGTAGAGAGAGAAAGGGAGAATTGTACAAAGTGGTGCAAAATGAGCATGTGTATGAAGTGAAAAGGGATGCGGTAACACCAAGCAATAGTGTCAACCACATAGTTCCTGTTTGGTTCTTGGCTTCTAATTTGTAGGCTGAACAACTACTCTATATATAGTAATGGGTGATCATTACCAACATCAACTGCACATTATAGTACAATATAACTTACTGTGGTGGTATTAGTTCAGAACTATTTCCAATCATAAATGCCTCAACTTCACTTGTATCAGAAAAATGCTTCCATGCCTCCCCAAAGGCTATGGCTGCAAAGGGAGACCCTTCCTTTTGAACTTGTGACATCTCATCCCACCACCTGTATGATTCAATATGTATTTATTCAGGTTACCACATGCACACACACACATACACACCCATGATAAAATGTATAAAGAAAATCATACTACAATACTACAAAACTGTACGTCATATACATAATATTATAAACTCGTCAAAACTACTTCAAAAATTGTAACATCTAAAATAGGGATGCTCTATGACAGAATCAGCTCTGTTTGGTTATGGATATATATTGTAAGTGATTCATTAACCAATTTCAAAGAGAGTGATCACAGTTTGCTTCTAGTACTACAACATACTTTAATAATAACTACTGTTGGGAATAACAATAGCCAACATTTGTCCATACATAGCTAAAGTTATTCAAAACCTTAATGACAATATTGCAGTTGCTTCTCACAATATTGTATGGTCACGACTTACTTCACACAATCAACAAGTCATTGTGGCAAACAATAAGTAATCAGTTAAATGCTTGGCAATACAAATTTACCTCAGCTGGCCCCTTGTTCCTGCATCTTCTTCATCAACATTACTAGATGCTTCAGTAGAATCACTGCACAAATTTAAAGTTAATTAATTTAACAAAAAAAGCTATATTTATATTGACTGTAAACATTGTAGCTAAAGGCATTTTGATCAGTTTTGTGCCTCTTATTTCATTAAAGATTAAAAATACTAAGAGCAAAACATTGCAATAAGTCTACATTGATTGTGTTAGCATCCATCTATATAATAATATGCTTGTGTGTCAGTAACAATGATGATGATGACGACCGACAGTGTGTGTAATCATGAATATTTTGATCACAGTGTGTGTAATCATGAATGTTTTGATCAGAGTTTGTAAAGCATCGTCATTACCTGGGTGGGAAAAGCGTTTGACAAGGGGAAAAAAAAGGGTTAAAAAGTCATTTTTCGGGATTTGAACCTGCAACTTCTGATTGCAGAGTACGCATGCTAACCATTAAACCATCAAGACTAAACAGCTAAGTCTAACTTGAAGTGCCTTATTAACTTTTGTATTCTATGAAAATTGAATACTGGGTCGCTGCACTGAGTTGGGGAAAAGTATACACCTAGAGTAGCTAACTAAAATTTGTATAAGAGAGGAGAGAAGCAGTAGATGCAAGGGTCAATAATAATAGCAGCAGGTGAGAAATGTTTACTGACATGTCAATGATAAAGTGAAAGAAAATACACAGAAAGGAGCAGGAGAGGTAGACAGAGGAGGAGAAGGGAATCCATGAGTTGAAAAGAGGAATAATAAAAACAGGGCCGCGATGGCAGAGGAAAGAAAGAGAGCAAGAGAGGGAAACCATGGATAAAGATACCTTATGCTACTACTCCTAATTTGCATAGGATAGTATGTCAGGTACCACTTTGTGGCGGGGTACTTGCTGGTTACATTTATTAAACAACAACATTGATATACACTAATTATGAGTAAATACAAATATATATTATTACTCTAACTGATGACTGGATTCATTAGACACTGCTGCAACCCTGCACAAGTAGAGAGTACAATTAATAATAATTTTCTCAGCACTATACACAACAGATCATAATTACTGTACTTACTTGGTATGCGCTCGAGAAAACTTGTACAAAGCTATTATTATTGCAATAATGACGCATATTAGAAACACACCGGTAACTGTGTATACCGCGATATCTCTGCTATTATTAGAAGAACTATTGTCTGTAGCTATAACTGTAAAATTGGTTGATTCTGTAAGGTCACCAGTTTTTACAATACTAGTCCCTAGTGTTGATGCCCCAAGGGCAGATCTTGCATCACCAGATAAATAAAAATTGGAATGCAGCATTTTCCATGCATTCCCAGATAAACAAGTCACTTCCACATCATGAGTACTCACAACAAACAGAACAGATGTTATCAAAAAAGGATGTCTAGCAATGAAAATTCCTTGAATTTTAACTGAGTGCATACTGGCTGCCACATTTCTATGATCTCCAGATATATTTCCTGATGTAAAATTAATAGGTGGTCCAATGTTTGTCTATAATTGCAGCCATGAATTATTTGTTCCACAAACAAATATGTGAGTGTTTGAGTTTCCCACTATTTCATGGGATGTGATGTATTCGAGAATAATATCTGAGTTATAGTTATCATTGTCAAGCCACAGAGAAGAGTTAGCAACACTAGACACTTGTTCAGGGAATACTGTTTCAGAATGTGTACCATTGCTACAAGTGATACTGAAATTACCTGGAACCAATCCGCCTATGAATGATACCATAATAATGCTATTCCTTTCCATGTTGCTATCATCTCTAGTCCTAGCTGAGAGGAGAGTAGCCATGTAATTAATTGGATGCCCAACAACTACTGTATATCCTACTTCATCATCCTCATGAAAACCAGTAAGATATTGACCATTGTATTGCCATTGAAGAAAATTGCCATTTGCATTATAACAGAGGAAATAAAAGTCAATGTATTCAGCGTTGCTTAGTCGAGGAACTCCTTTGAGAAACTTCAAGTTAACAAGTTCAGTTGACACCGTGGCTACAGTAGAACTCATAAGCGTGATCATCATCACCATTGTCATAATCTTGGCCATTTTCTAGAATGATTTTACCGTAACAAAACATCATGAACTAATTTCTTACAAATCATGCTGAACAAGTCATGCTAAACAAAAACAGGGAGTGCAGAGACAAATTAGAAAAAGGAACACACATAACTAAAGAAGTGACAAAGAAAAATTGATAAAATTAATTGCACTGTGATTTTGACATCAGTAGTAAAAAAGAAATCAGCAACAAAAAGCTACTTCACTAATATTTCGCAATGACTATCTCTAATATTGTATAAGATTATGACACTAAGACATTAATAGGATGGGAATTTTCACACCTTTAACTTACTCGACCTTTAAGGTGGCTTCTTGACTTTTACTTAATAGCGAAAGTAGAGCAACGGGATGGGCGATCATTTTAAACTGCTTGAAACCGGAAGCAAAATAAAGGAGAGTGAAGTCTCTGTTATCAAGGCAGAAAAGTCTCGCCAAGATAAATAGTTCCGGAAGGCTCTCGTTACTAGAACACGCCACACACAACGTCATTGTGTCAGCAGTGCCAGCGATAGTCTATCCAACGGTTGAATCCTAAAATCTCACCGTGAGTTTAATTATTCTGTTTTTGCTCTAAATTTAATCGCTCCTGTAGATTAGGTAAAAGGTTGTCTAGATAGCCAGACCCCCCGCTTCTCTGTTACAGAAGATCTACTGTACAGAGACGCGCGTGCGAACACTGCATGAAAAGTGTCCACCACAATAATAATAATTAACAAAATCATACATAGTGTAGTAATCAGTTCGTAACTAGCTTATTAGCCTCTACAGTCTGGTCAATTCTTTGTCAACTCAACACAGTTTACGGATTTTGTTATTGTTGTCAGTGGACTCTTAATTCAGGCGGTGAAAGAGCTGGAAAAGGGAAAAAGGAGTGCTAGGGTTTGGCTTGCAAGACTAGCTAGTTTTAGTTAGCCGTGGACAGCTACGACGCCAATTTAATTTGTGGGTTAGTCTGGCGCACGCTATCCTTTACCTTCCATAATGAAGATCGGCTACGCTAGACTATAATTTTGGTAAGGTAAACGTGTCTTTATTCACCTAAAAGCATTCATGTACCATAAGTAGAATTTCCATCTCTGTGAATATTTTTTGGCGTTTCAGTATGCATGCATAGTCACTTTTATTTGTATGGAATTTGACAGCCATCTCTCATTCACTCTCATTTAATTTTGGAGCTTATGACTTGCACAATCATTGACATACAATATTAGTATCACTGCTCTAGCTTCAGCCTAGTCAATTGAATTAGCTAAAGATCTTATTGCATCATATGCATTAATTACATTATTCCACAAACATTGCAATGAAAGGTGCTTGGGGGAGCATGTTATTGCAAACTAATAAATACTCTCATGAAAATCACAACTAAGCTAAGTAAAATTTCACAATGCAATTAAATGCTTAATCTGCATAGTATGTGCCCCCTAGTCCAACCACCCCACCCCCTCCTCCCTCCCCCCTCCCCCTCTTCCAAATCAATTAATCTAATACATCGCTAATTTACAGTTTAGTGTTTCAGGGATAATTTGATGGGATTTAGCTAGGTCAATTAAATTGTCAAAAAAGACTGTCTTTTTTTTGTCATTCCTTCCTCTGGATTCTTAGCAAAAGTCAGTCTGCTATTCTGTTGTGTCTTTTGTGTATATGCATCTACATAATTATAATGTTCATCTTTCATTAGGATCAACAATTCTTCCTGATTTGCCATAATAACTGCTGGAAATACCAACAGAGTTCTGTAGTTGTTATAAACAGATATTGTGATAAGAATCATACTTTTAATTCATAATCATTATGTGACAAACTGATTAAAATATCATGTAATATTGAGTAAAAAATTCGTGTGTATTATAATATATGACAATAATTACTGACATTGGGCGATTTTTAGTGAAAATATTCACTGATGTCACCATATTATTCTAAACTACATAAAAAACAGACAAAGTGTTTCTTCAGAGGAAAGGAAGTGTAGTTTGTGGGTTCTTCACTAAATAGCATATCAGATGCAATAATAAACTGTCAGTGAACAGGCTGGGACAGTGACTCTTAACTTCTATAATTAAATGCTGCAAAAACACAAAAAAATATTGAAAGTCTCTAGTTGCAGGAAATGGTTATAATTCATATGGCATTGAAACCCTTTACCATTATGTCATTGAAACCCTTTACCATATGTCATTTAAAAACTTGGCTGTGAAGTGCTTTTTGTCACGAACACAGTTATTTAGATGAAACTATCACTACTATAGTCAATGGCTACATATTTTTAGGACTTCTAAAACTAGGCGAACAGGATCTAAGACATTAATTTCAGACAAACTAAATGAATGTGCCTTATTATTACTTTTGTATACTAATGAGATTCTACCTAGTGTGAATTACTTGTAAACAATGACTTGCTCGCCATTTGTGTTGAAGCACATCACTAGTTTTATATAATTATATATATAATACTTATAGCACGAGTCAGAGTACAATATGGGAAAATATTTTACGAGCACGCAAAATATTTTCACGAGCCAAAGGCGAGTGAAAATGTGGCGTGAGAGTAAAATATCATTCCCATATTGTACGACGAGTGTGATAAGGGATTTATTGCTGCCTTGATATTTTTTCTCAACCGGTTACAATTCAATTTTCATTGATTTTACTCGCTACGCGCATGCGTAGTGTACCGTACAATATAAACCGTACAATATGGGAGAATACAGAACGCTCGCGTGATGCGGAAATATTCAAGAAAAAATATCAAAGCTGCAATAAATATATATATTACACATATTTTTTATATGTGTATAATTATAATGCCCTCAAGGGTTATTTTGGTAAGCACATTTTGAATTGCAATAAGAAAGGACTGCAGTCCTTTCTTATTGCAATTCAAAACTTGTCATTACAGTTCTTTACATAATGTCATAAGCAATAACTCCTTCACCGCAGTTCTTCATCATGACAACAATCTCAAGATGTTGACATATAATAGTAGCTCATGTACACACTAAGAATTACTTAACAAAAACCCTTCGTAATACTTTTCCTATGGTGTTTAGATCTGTTACTTGAACACCTCTAAGTCCCAATGTGTTCAAATAACTGACGTCCTACTGTCATATGATAGAGCAAATCAAATCTGTCAAACAAACTGTGGGCTTGGTTGGGCGCTTGGAAGACGCTTGGGCTCACAGGTGGGCTGGTATCAGGATGAGGTTGCTGCCACCAGAGTCAAACAGTAGTGTGGCTTGGCTGTCCTAACTCCTCAAGCTACGTATAACCAAAGGTAAGTTGGATTAAGCTTTAATGCAGGGCGTACCCTGACACACAATGAAGCACACAAGTACAGGATAGAATGTTGACTGACTTTGACATATGACAATTACAACTTAAATACAGAACACAAACCACTCCTACACATGGTGCATAGTTCCTGCTCTGCAGCTGGACATTCACAGCTATAGCACTCACAAGCTAGCACGAAACTCGATACCATGAGAAACTACAACCTGCACAGGGTTACATGATACACAAATAACAAAGACTAATTATGCTAATAGTACAAGTTATATGAATGACAGAGAGTTTATGTGGGCTGGCCCACATCTCCCCCTCCTTCTTTTAGCCACTGCTTTCCATCTTCTTTTCTTTTGACTCTTTCTTGCTCTTCTTTGTCTTTACTCTGGTCTCTCTTTCATCTGTTCCATCTTCTTCTTTGTTCCAGCATCGGCTAAGGCAGTCTGCCACGACGTTTTCCTTTCCAGGACGATATTCGATTGTGAAGTCAAAGTCTGAGAGCTTCAGAGACCAGTTCAGAATTCTCTTATTGTTCTGAGGATTCCTCATCATTTGGGTAAGGCTTTTGTGGTCTGTTCTGACGAGGAAGTGATGGCCAATGAGGTAGAACTCAAAGTACTTTATGGTGCTGTACAGGGCTAAACCCTCTAATTCCTGGGCGGAATATCTCTGCTCCGCATTTTTGGTCTTTCTGGAGAAAAAGGCAACCGGTAAGATCTCATCCAATCTGATCACAGAGAGCACTCCACCAATTCCCATGGCCGAGGCGTCAGAATCCACTATATAAAGATCATCTCTATGGGGAAAAACTAAGGATAAAGAAACTGAAAATGACATGCACAACTTACTGAAAACATTTACCAACTCTTGAGTCCAAGACACCTTGTCTGGGGCAACTTTGGATGTGTAAGGAACCAGCGGTGCCGAGAGAGAGGCGAAGTCTTTCACAAAACGTCTGTAATAGGACAGGAGACCAAGGAAGCTCCTGAGCTGCTTTTTGGTACGTGGTCTGGGATGATTTCTGATAGCCTCCACTCTAGCTTCTGGTATGGACATCG
>WLWD01005410.1_pt1 | contig 28192 bp, 14 predicted proteins | sample 6712731 | NCBI WGS metagenome assembly WLWD01 (sample SAMN12718690, study PRJNA576275) | sponge metagenome | isolation source: marine sponge | host: Mycale hentscheli | place: New Zealand: South Island, Marlborough, Capsize Point | collected 2014-11-01
CATCAGGTACAAATACTTGACCAGATAATCCAGTTACTGTTTGACTTCCAAAATCATATGAAACGTCTATCCGGACTGTTCCCCCAGAATCATACACATTAGGAAGGCTATGATTTACTGTGACATTTTGTGCGGATACACTTTCGATACATAACAAGACCAACGTAAAAGCTAAGATTATTTTTTTCATTTAAACATTACCTCTCAATATTATTAATTTATGCTCAATAAAATATTATTATTGCGCTGGATTAGTAGCACTACGATTATATCTATCAGAAGTCGTGGAATCAACATTGTAAAATCCACCATTGTTAAAAAGAAATAAAACCCGCTGAAGTTCATTTGCATCAATTTTCCAGTCCGGCAAATTAGTTGTACTAAGTTCATCGGTAAAGTCAGCACTGTGGTAACCTGAAGATCCAGCTGGAGCAGATGCAGCCCTATTAAATTTATCGGCTGTTGAATTGTCCACCATATAAAAACCCCCGGCGTTGAACAGAAACAGTAATCGTTGCAATTCATTGGCATCAATTTTCCAGTCCGGCATGTTAGTTGTACCAAGTTCATCGGTAAAATCAGCGCTGTGGAATAATGCAGCCACCGGCTGAAACCCGCTATTCGCAATTTTTGCAATGATCTCGTCGCCACTGGCTGGAGTACCATTGGGATCGAATATTGCTTCTGCGCCGACAAACCCGGTACCACCGGTAACATCGGACGTCTTTGTTTGCAAATCACCCCGAGGACCAACTAGACGATAAGTGATCGTAAAAGTTGTCGGTATGGTGGCAGGTGAGCTGTCCCATGAAAATGTAATATCTCGATCAATAGCGTTGCGTGACACCTTTGGCAAAAATGCAGCATCCAACGATGACGACACCGCTAATATTTCGCTGCCCGCTGTCGATCCATATCCAGTAACAGGAATATACCAAAAGCCAAGGAATCCAGTGGGCGTTGATTCTTCAATAGTAAAATTTGTTAAATCCGTAACTTCTCCAGTGTTGATTTTAACGTCCAGTGTAACTCTTAAACCCAAATCTGCTGTTTCGTCAACCGTATATGAACCACTGCTATCGGCATCGTTATAGACCAGTTTATCAGCAACTGCGGTTGCCGTGGCTGTCCCTGTTTGCCAGCCATTATTCCCATCAAAAACCTGGGTGTCGACGCCGACGTCGTATTGATTCGCAGTTCCAGCTCCCCCGGAATCAACATCAATCCAAACATCCTCCCCTGCCGTGTAATTCCCATCCAAATCCAAGTCGCCAAATAACAACCCAGTCGTAATTCCATCAGCTCCATTATCTGTATGCCAATTTGGAAAACCGTTAGCTGCAGTTGCTGGCGAGCCATCAAAAATTCTTGTATCATCGCTACTGTCATACTGATTTGCAGTACCCGCACTTTCATCGATCCAAATATCTTCTCCTTCCTCCGCTCTAGCGATCGGAGACGACAGTGATCGATCGACAACGATATCGTTATTAAAAATCGTGACAGTGACAGTTCCAGGATCACTCGTTGCCTGATCCGACGTAGCATTGTCGATCACTTGATAGGTGAATGTGCCTTCAAATCTGTCTCTATTATTGGTAGTAAAACTATTATCTATATTTGAGTCCGACGTAAATTCTAATGCGCCATTCCCCGAAGCAACATTTATTTGCCCAATTGTTACTGCCGATAACTCGGAATCTTTGACGTCAACCGGAAAACTACCGCCAACGATCGAAGTATTCTGATTCTCATCTGTCTCAATATCATTATCTCGCACATTGAGCGCAACAGGAGAAGATGTCGATTTAAAGATAAAATTCTGAGGATCGTCAACCGCAATAGGTTTTGCATTATCAATGGCCAGAACAATTTGGACAGAATCCATTCTGGTAAAATTAGCTTCAAATTTGTACTGTGCCGTGGTGCTATTATTGACCAGCGTCACATTAGCTTTAGAGTTATCCGGGTTCATCATATTAACAAGTACTGTTCCCAATTCGATATCGCGAATTTCGATTTTTGTAAACTTGGCGCCTATCGAAGTATTCGCGTTTTCCTGCAAGGTTCCGTCTGAAGCGAATATAGTAGGATCCCATTGCATGGTAATTTCACTTGTTGCATCTTTAAATCTCATATCCAATACATAGGACGCATTTCGGGAAATTGGACGAAAATCTTTCATTGAGTTGAGGCTGCCGATTTTGAACGTAGCTACATTTACATCAGCTGGACCAACCGGTGGAAATAAACCGTCACTATCAACATCATCATCGATAAGTGTCGGTTTTGCGGCTGCATCCATACCGAATGAATAGTTGGTCATCAGAGGCGGAGCACTTGCCCCATTTGAAAAATCAAACGATATTGGGATATTTATATCTGGTGTTTGAGCCGTGACAACTGGCAGAAAAGATAAAATATACATCAATACGAAATAAGGGAGGATTTTCTTGGTCATTTTTAATTATACTCCTTAGGATAATTCAGATTCTCAATTGTAGGAACCCGTTTAATATGTGGACACGAGAATAAATTGCAACTGTTATTTTAAAGAATTAAGAACAAAAAGACATCGTTCAGAAGTAATACGCAACACGGACTAACATCTTACAGTAAATTCGCATCACTTAACTCTTGACAAAATCACCGGTTCATCCCAATATAAATCCCGTAATGTTCAAAATTAAATCGAAATTAAAAATAAACGGGCATGGATACATACAATTGACGTACAAGCCGGAAAAACCTAATCGTCATTCCCATATATTTAACAAATAACATAATTTAATTCATTAACTCGTCAATTGATTGCATTAATCATCCTCGAACTTAAGCGATTCCGCCGTGACGACTGGTTAAACCTCATTAATAACCCCGTCATTGTCAGATGGCTGTTTGCTGGCAAACTCCGTGCCTCCCTCTCATGTATGAATTACGATATTGCACTTAGTCAATACTAATATCTGAAACGATGACAACCTGCAATAGCTAAATATTAAAAATTAGTTAAATTTGCATCTTGATATCATACAGTAAGAAGGTTATTAGTTGCACTTAAGTTCAATAAAAAATAAGAGGAATCCGGTGAAATTCCGGAGCGGTCGCGCCACTGTGTGCGGGAACAAACTCCACAACAAACCTGTGTTTGGAAACAAAATAGCAGGGTGTGGGGATCGGTACATACTCAGTGGTCCCCGTTTTGCCCTCAACCCTAATTTCTTCTTACTGAATCGTTTTTTGCAGGAAATATAAAGAAAACAAAAAATCAGAATTTTTTCAAGGTCAAATCGTTTTTCACGATGATATTATTTTTTAATTTCCCTGGTCACATTGAATTTATTTCCTCCTGACTCATATCGCCGTTTTTTTCTATACACTTCTCAAGGTAATACTGCAAGTAAGTTCGTGGATTGATATTATTCTGTTTACATGTTTGAATGATCGAATACATACAGGCGGACAATTCCCCGCCCCAAAGTGAATGGTTTCCAATATAATTGTTTCTTCCCAGAGCACATGGTCTTATTCCGTTTTCCATTTTATTATTATCCATCGGGATTTCGGGATTACCAACAAATATAATCAGTCCCTCCCAGTGATTTTTCATTGATATCATTGCTTTAAGTCTGGCTTCATGAACTTCATCTTCATCAGCCTTAATCTCAACGTTGATTTCTTTTCCCATGTCATGAATGGCTTCACGTAATCTCGAATCGTGTTCTAAAAACATATCACTTCCGGGAGGATGTTTTACTCTCTGATTATTAATTTTGTACAGTTCGGCGATTTTCAACAACCATTCCTCTGCCCATCTGAGCAGTCCGTGCTCTTCGGGATATTTTTTTTTAATGTCAGTGAAATCTCTTCTCACATGAGCCCAGCAATAGGCCAGAAGAACCAAACCCAAACCGGCCAATATTTTGTAGGCAGAATACCTGTCTACATTCAATATTTTCAATTTCTCCTCAGGAATTTCAACTGGTTCTTTTAGTTGTACTATATCGGTAATCCCCAGAAGAGTTTTCGCAGGAACAGAAGCGCTTCTTGTGCCGTCAAGAACGAAAATAGCAACATCTTCAGATTTGAATCCCCACATATACCATAATTTTTTCATGGCGTCACAAAGCATGTACCAGCGAGTTTCATCAGCGTGCCATCTTATTCCATTTTGCAATTCAATAATAAGTTCTTTATAAAGAGGCTCCAAATAGTTTCCAAATATTGTTTTCAAACCACCGAAAACAGTTCCTGGAATCATATTGACTTCGTGTTGCTGCATGTCGAAAATTTGACGCTGAATCGGTATATGCTGTTGATATTTATCGATAAGAATATCAATCCATACTTCCAACCCATATTTTCCCTGCTGAATGAGTTTAGCCGGCATGGGAGCTGTTATTATTTTGGGAACGCCAGGGCCGTAATTCGCAGGAGGAGTATATTTACGCCTGATAGTACGTTCCACGTACCATTCGACTTTTTTTCTGATCGTGTATGATACTTCATCCATGCCGTTCTGTTCCGTCCAATTCTCCGCCGGAATTCCATGAATGACTTCTCCCTCAGGCAGCCTAATAATTCTATCCACAATCTGCAGCCCTTTAGGAATTTTCCTTCCATTTCCTTTGGGGCCATCCTGACCTCCGGATTTTCTCTTTTTCGTGTCATTGTCCTTCTCCGCTTCAGTCTTTTTTCCTTTCTCCCCAGCCGATTCGTCTTCCCCGGCATTAGTGATTTCTGATTCGCTGATTTCTTCAACTACAATAGAATTCCTATCCTCAACTTTGATATCTGACAATTTCAGTTTCTCACTCTTCAAACCAAAAAGCATAGATGCGAATTTATTCGCTTTACCACGTTCATTACTCAATTCTCGTTCCAGTTGCCGAATTCTTTTCTCCAGATCTTTATTCGCCTCTTTTTCACAATTCAATTCCCCTTTCTGCTGTTCAATCCGTCGCTTGAGTTTATTGAATTCATCCACGGCAGCATCAAAAATCTGACGGAATTGTTCGTTTTCCTTCTTCAGCTGCTCATTTTCTACTCTCAGTCGCGAAAGTTTGCATGTTTCCGGACATTTTCCGTAAGAATGATTATGTCTGATTGACCTTTGCGCTTTCGGCAACTGTTATTTCCCTTTGGTAAGATTTCTTTTTTTCAGACTTTCATAATTACACTGGCTGATTTCCTGCAGCAGGGCTTTAACTTTCCTATATCTCTCATTCATTTCTTTTGCCTCGCCGATTGATCCGGGCGGAAGATAAAGATTTTTAGTTCTACCTTCTTTTTTCGAACTGAGATAATAGCAGATATGTTTCTCTCCATTGTTACAGGTGCAGTTCTTTCCACATTTTGAGCGATACATGACAACTGAACCAATAATAATATCAAGGTTGCTCATCAGTTCCTTTTTTAATCTCTCTATTTTTTTCATATCTGATATAATTCCTTAATTTTTAATTAAATTGCACGTATTAATACACACAATAACACCACCGAAAATTAAATCAATGAAAAATTCGTCTTTTTTATTATTTTTTCAGGGATGGCTAAGGTGGAAAGCCAGGAGAGAATTCTAAAGAATCCTTTAGCCGATATGTACTCTTGATTTAAGAAAGAATGAAGGTAGTATAAATGGCAACGTGGATCACTGAATACGTACTTGAAGATGTTTATTTCATGCACTGAGAGCTCTCATCAAATCGCCCGTACTCCCGTACGACAGACACCTCCTGTTTAATGTAAAATGCCACTGCTATGACCGCATGGCCATATTGCAAGAGTCTTTCACGGCGATTCTATTAAAATATAAACTGCTTATTATTAGTATGTTATGGCTTTAAATTGAAGTATTATGTGCTGCCTTTGCAATAAGGTGTTTCATTAATAACAACAAATTTAAAGGAGGAAAAATAATGAATAGTAAAACACAAGCAACTACTGTCGAGAATGAATTCTACAGCCCGATGCTGCGAGCACTGGTAAAGGCCGAGGCAAAGAGGGATTGCCCCGAATTCCCCGACGAGCATTTTTTGAAGGCAGGGGTTGGGCGGTGCCTGAACGATGTACGCAGCGGACGAGACTGGATTCAAAAAGCAATGACGATTTTGAAGCTGGCGATCACCGTTAGCCGGTTCTTTATCAGCTTGAAAAGCCAGAGGCGGCTACGACTTACCCAAAAGATTGCCTGTGCAGTTCGAGCAGAAGCCGATGAGATCGCCACGGCAAAAGACGATCCCTTTGCAGAGCATGCCGAACTTGATGGAGTCGCGATCTACGCCGCAGACGGTCATTGCCATGGAAGCTCAGCTCATGACCAGCTAATTGATCAGAAGCGTTACCCCGTCGAACATTTTTTTGCCATGAATCTTCGGACTCAAACGATGATTCATTTGGATGCAGCTCGTCCGAAGGTGAAAAAAGAGCATGATATAACCGCGTTGAAACGCTTGGAGGCAAATGCCCTGCGTATGGAAGAACCGACAGGGCGGAAGGTAATTATAGCCTATGATCCGGCGATCTACGACTTCGTCCAGTGGAATAACTGGAAGCAGTCGAAGGGGATTTACATCATCACTCGAATGAAGGAGAATACCAATTTACTAATCTGTGACGACCGTGAGTTTGACCGGGAGGATCCCCGCAATGCAGGCATAATCTCGGACCGGACCGGAGTAACAAATAGCGGTCGCAGGTTGCGTAAAATTGTTTACATTGAACCGGCAACGGGGAAGAGATTTGTCTTCCTGACAAACGAAATGACATTGCCGCCGGGGTTGATCACTTTCATATACAAGAAGAGATGGGACATTGAAAAAGTGTTCGACCAATTCAAAAATAAACTGATGGAAAACAGGGCCTGGGCAAAATCATTGAACGCTAAATGTGTCCAGGCGCAGTTCATGGTTCTGGCGCACAACCTCACCTTTAATCCTGGAACGTAAACTTGAATCCGAAGAAGGCATATCCGATACCAAGATTGAAAAGAAGAGAACCCTGAGAATTCAAAAGGATCTGGCAAAGATCAAGGAGGCCGGAAGAAAAGAAAACCCGCTTGTTACACGACCCGATAAAGCCGTTCAGAGGTCGTTTCAGTTTATCCGATGGCTCAGGGACTCTTTGCTTGTCAAGACTCCCTGGAGGCAGGCGGTAGAGGCTCTGAGGCCCCTTATGACCGCATATTTGTCATGAAAAAACAAACACCGTTGTGCAAACATTTACCTTGCGTACCTTTGAGGAATGTTTTGCCCGACTCTTTGTCATGCCATGGTTTATAACTGCTACAGGCTTCCATGGCTGAAATAATATGGACCAAGCCTGTATGAATCCCTTTTTTATCCAAAACTTTTAACTAAATCTTCTTTGCGGATATGTGATTTCGCCACAAATTCTATTTCAATATTATTGCCTTTTGCTATCTGTTGAGCATTGGCTCGCAATTGATTCTTAAACGGTTCCGCAAATTTGGGATAGTCAAAAATACGTTCTCCTTGACCACAAAGGTAGGATGTCATCCCTTGGGCATAACATATTTGAGGAAGTGTCCCCGTTATTATCAATCTATCGAAACAGCTAAGAACACCACTAATTTTTTCTTTGTACGTTGATGTGAGTAATTCCATTTTATTTATGTTTATTTTGAGATGTTTTACAGGATAGTTTACACTTTTGAGTATGCTGTAATAGATAACGCAAAAAAAATAATATCAATCAATCCCACAGGACCAACAAGAAATGTCGAATTTTGAAGTTTTTTCCTTCGTTTATTCATAATTCCTTGTTCGACATTCGATATTCAGGAATATTCTGGGAAAAAGCGTAAACTAACTACTTTCTGACGCCTGATGTGAAGCATCCCTTTGTTTCAATGTTAAATCATTCCTGTTTGGTTGTGGCTTGTCCACGTTAGTATCTTATCAATAATATTCGTGTATTTTTTGGCAAGAGTTCAGCAATTCCCGGTGAACTATAACATCTTTATATGAAGCAAATTACAGCTATCTCACCCTCTAAAATTAGGTTCTGACTCCGAGGTTGAAGTCGCTATCAGCCTCAGTTCCAGAATGCCGACAATAGATTTTGACAATTTATAGATGGTATAAAATTTGTAACTGACTTCTAATAAAAGAGTTCCGTTTCACCGGGAATTGCTGGCAAGAGTTTAATAATTCAGAGCTGGAATCAATATGGTTTCTTTAAGTTTTTGAGCGGTTATAACCAGTTCTTTTCCCAACTTTGTCAAGTAGTATTTGTATGTTTTACCTGCCCTTTTTATAAGACCAAACACATTAAGTCTTTTAATAAGCCTTGATATTTTGCTGGTACTAAACGCGGGTAGTCTGGCCCTTATATCTTTGTTTTTAAATCCTGTGATGTTGTATTCCCCCCGCAAAACAGTAAGTAATAAGGACAGGTCTTCATGATAAAATAAATTGAACCCTTTGTAATTCCTGTTGCTCTGTTTTTTAGCTTGTGTGATTTTGTCGAGTCTTTTACGTCCGACTGTTTTGTTGTCAAAGGCAGAAATAAATTCCAAATATCGTTTATTGGAAGCCCTGAACAATAAACCTAACACTGAAAGGCTGTAAATGTTTTTTTTCAAAAGGGCATAGCACATGGATTTGCTGCCGTCACGGTGTTCAACCTCACGGTAGTGTTTAAAAAAACTGATATCATTAGTTGTGGTTTCAAGACGGAGCAATTTGGAGAATTTGTCATACATTTTAATTGAGCTTTTACCCATTGTATGTTTAATACGGCTCCCTTCGATACGGATATTATAATTGTTGCCTATTTCGCCCTGGCATCTGGGATCTATTTTGTGTCCGAGAAAAGTGGCAATGTTATCCGGTTTTACCGTATGTATAGCAGTCGCAGTCAGTTCTGAATATATCGATTGTCGGTCTTCCTGGTTTTTAAAAACAATATCTGTAGCATATTCAGTCTGCATTATGCTCCAATGGCATACCTGATTGAATGATGCATGTACCGGACAATATGTTTTGGCCAGTTCATCAAGTCTTTTGTGTATTTTTTGAATGTCCATATTCTCGCAGACAGTTTGCGCCTTGTCAAAATCTTCGATGTAATCAAATGCGTTGTCTATCATAGAATACTTTATGCCTTGTTTGTCCAGTTCGTTGGCTAATATATTGTGCCCGTTAATATATATCTGTAATTTAAACGGGCGCTAGGCAGGAACTCTGACATAGCCGTAACCAGGATAAGGGTCAATGAAATAGAAGTAATAGTGCAAACATTTACCTTGCGTACCTTTGAGGAATGTTTTGCCCGACTCTTTGTCATGCCATGGTTTATAACTGCTGCAGGCTTCCATGGCTGAAATAATATGGCCCAAGCCTGTATGAATCCCTTTTTTATCCAAAACTTTTTTAACTAAATCTTCTTTGCGGATATGTGATTTCGCCACAAATTCTATTTCAATATTATTGTCTTTTGCTATCTGTTGAGCATTGGCTCGCAATTGATTCTTAAACGGTTCCGCAAATTTGGGATAGTCAAAAATACGTTCTCCTTGACCACAAAGGTAGAATGTCATCCCTTGGGCATAACATATTTGAGGAAGTGTCCCCGTTATTATCAATCTATCGAAACAGCTAAGAACACCACTAATTCTTTCTTTGTACGTTGATGTGAGTAATTCCATTTTATTTACGTTTATTTTGAGATGTTTTACAGGATAGTTTACACTTTTGAGTACGCTGTAATAGATAACGCAAAAAAAATAATATCAATCAATCCCACGGGACCAACAAGAAATGTCGAATTTTGAAGTTTTTCCCTTCGTTTATTCATAATTCCTTGTTCGACATTCGATATTCAGGAATATTCTGGGAAAAAGCGTAAACTAACTACTTTCTGACGCCTGATGTGAAGCATCCCTTTGTTGCAATGTTAAATCATTCCTGTTTGGTTGTGGCTTGTCCACGTTAGGGTAATGAAGACGTGCCTGTTTTCAGGCATGCGGGGGTTCCTCCCGTAATTCCACCGTCTTTGTTACCCTTTTTTTGTTGCCAGTGGAATGGCAGAAAGGAACACATCATGTTCAACTTAGAACTGAACGAAAATAATGGAGTCGAAAACTGTTGTTATAAGTACAGCCTCAAACGCCGTAAAATTTCGAATAAAGAAACGAGATTTAACAAACCGGAATCAGTTGCAGAACACCTCAGACAGGTAGAACGAATCCACGAAATCGATTATGAGATACTTGTTGCATTGATGCTTGATACTAAAAACGGATTATTAGGCTCATATATGATTTCACAAGGATTAGTTGATCGTTCTATAATTCATGCGCGGGAGGTTTTCAGAATTGCAATTGTAATGGCCGCAACAAAATTAATATTAAGCCCAACGGTGTTTGTTTTTTCATGACAAATATGCGGTCATAAGGGGCCTCAGAGCCTCTACAGCCTGCCTCCAGGGAGTCTTGACAAGCAAAGAGTCCCTGAGCCATCGGATAAACTGAAACGACCTCTGAACGGCTTTATCGGGTCGTGTAACAAGCGGGGTTTCTTTTCTTCCGGCCTCCTTGATCTTTGCCAGATCCTTTTGAATTCTCAGGGTTCTCTTCTTTTCAATCTTGGTATCGGATATGCCTTCTTCGGATTCAAGTTTACGTTCCAGGATTAAGGTGAGGTTGTGCGCCAGAACCATGAACTGCGCCTGGACACATTTAGCGTTCAATGATTTTGCCCAAGCCCTGTTTTCCATCAGTTTATTTTTGAATTGGTCGAACACTTTTTCAATGTCCCATCTCTTCTTGTATATGAAAGTGATCAACCCCGGCGGCAATGTCATTTCGTTTGTCAGGAAGACAAATCTCTTCCCCGTTGCCGGTTCAATGTAAACAATTTTACGCAACCTGCGACCGCTATTTGTTACTCCCGTCCGGTCCGAGATTATGCCTGCATTGCGGGGATCCTCCCGGTCAAACTCACGGTCGTCACAGATTAGTAAATTAGTATTCTCCTTTATTCGAGTGATGATGTAAATCCCCTTCGACTGCTTCCAGTTATTCCACTGGACGAAGTCGTAGATCGCCGGATCATAGGCTATAATTACCTTTCGCCCTGTCGGTCCTTCCATACGCAGGGCATTTGCCTCCAAGCGTTTCAACGCGGTTATATCATGCTCTTTTTTCACCTTCGGACGAGCTGCATCCAAATGAATCATCGTTTGAGTCCGAAGATTCATGGCAAAAAAATGTCCGACGGGGTAACGCTTCTGATCAATTAGCTGGTCATGAGCTGAGCTTCCATGGCAATGACCGTCTGCGGCGTAGATCGCGACTCCATCAAGTTCGGCATGCTCTGCAAAGGGATCGTCTTTTGCCGCGGCGATCTCATCGGCTTCTGCTCGAACTGCACAGGCAATGTTTTGGGTAAGTCGTAGCCGCCTCTGGCTTTTCAAGCTGATAAAGAACCGCCTAACGGTGATCGCCAGCTTCAAAATCGTCATTGCTTTTTGAATCCAGTCTTGTCCGCTACGTACATCGTTCAGGCACCGCCCAACCCCTGCCTTCAAAAAATGCTCGCCGGGGCATTCGGGGCAATCCCTCTTTGCCTCGGCCTTTACCAGTGCTCGCAGCATCGGGCTGTAGAATTCATTCTCGACAGTAGTTGCTTGTGTTTTACTATTCATTATTTTTCCTCCTTTAAATTTGTTGTTATTAATGAAACACCTTATTGCAAAGGCAGCACATAATACTTCAATTTAAAGCCATAACATGCTAATAACAAGCAGTTTATATTTCAATAGAATTGCCGTGAAAGACTCTTGCAATATGGCCATGCGGTCATAGCAGTGGCATTTTACATTAAACAGGAGGTGTCTGTCGTACGGGAGTACGGGCGATTTGATGAGAGCTCTCAGTGCATGAAATAAACATCTTCAAGGCCCCATTATGAGCCATGTTTTTCAGGAATAACCAACACCGTTGATTAAGCCATAATCACCCGTCTGGAGACACGACGCCAAGCAAGCAGGATATTAAGGCTACGGAAAAACTGGTTCATGCCGGTTCAATCATCGGTATTCAAGTAGTTGACCATGTTATCGTATCGGATCAGGGTCATTATTCATTCTGTGAATATGGATTGATATAGGCTACTTGACAACGGTCATGTCCTATAGCGGATTATGGCTGTTTTAAGCGAATTTCTAAGTCATCAACATCATACATGTCAAGATTTTGATTTGAGGCTAAAAAAATTTGTGGTTGTTTCAAAACTGTATCAGGAAGTGTCAAAAGAGCGACGATCCATCCCGTTTTACGGCGTCGGTTAATATGACAGGAAACATGGTTTCAGGGAAAAAATCTGACGCCTGAACGCTGAAACCCGAAACCTAAAAATGTTTAAGTTTCAAAGGAGCGACTCAACGGTGTTGGTTATTCCTGAAAAACATGGCTCATAATGGGGCCTTGAAGATGTTTATTTCATGCACTGAGAGCTCTCATCAAATCGCCCGTACTCCCGTACGACAGACACCTCCTGTTTAATGTAAAATGCCACTGCTATGACCGCATGGCCATATTGCAAGAGTCTTTCACGGCAATTCTATTGAAATATAAACTGCTTATTATTAGTATGTTATGGCTTTAAATTGAAGTATTATGTGCTGTCTTTGCAATAAGGTGTTTCATTAATAACAACAAATTTAAAGGAGGAAAAATAATGAATAGTAAAACACAAGCAACTACTGTCGAGAATGAATTCTACAGCCCGATGCTGCGAGCACTGGTAAAGGCCGAGGCAAAGAGGGATTGCCCCGAATTCCCCGACGAGCATTTTTTGAAGGCAGGGGTTGGGCGGTGCCTGAACGATGTACGTAGCGGACGAGACTGGATTCAAAAAGCAATGACGATTTTGAAGCTGGCGATCACCGTTAGCCGGTTCTTTATCAGCTTGAAAAGCCAGAGGCGGCTACGACTTACCCAAAACATTGCCTGTGCAGTTCGAGCAGAAGCCGATGAGATCGCCGCGGCAAAAGACGATCCCTTTGCAGAGCATGCCGAACTTGATGGAGTCGCGATCTACGCCGCAGACGGTCATTGCCATGGAAGCTCAGCTCATGACCAGCTAATTGATCAGAAGCGTTACCCCGTCGGACATTTTTTTGCCATGAATCTTCGGACTCAAACGATGATTCATTTGGATGTAGCTCGCCCGAAGGTGAAAAAAGAGCATGATATAACCGCGTTGAAACGCTTGGAGGCAAATGCCCTGCGTATGGAAGAACCGACAGGGCGAAAGGTAATTATAGCCTATGATCCGGCGATCTACGACTTCGTCCAGTGGAATAACTGGAAGCAGTCGAAGGGGATTTACATCATCACTCGAATGAAGGAGAATGCCAATTTACTAATCTGTGACGACCGTGAGTTTGACCGGGAGGATCCCCGCAATGCAGGCATAATCTCGGACCGGACGGGAGTAACAAATAGCGGTCGCAGGTTGCGTAAAATTGTTTATATTGAACCGGCAACTGGAAAGAGATTTGTCTTCCTGACAAACGAAATGACATTGCCGCCGGGGTTGATCACTTTCATATACAAGAAGAGATGGGACATTGAAAAAGTGTTCGACCAATTCAAAAATAAACTGATGGAAAACAGGGCCTGGGCAAAATCATTGAACGCTAAATGTGTCCAGCCGCAGTTCATGGTTCTGGCGCACAACCTCACCTTAATCCTGGAACGTAAACTTGAATCCGAAGAAGGCATATCCGATACCAAGATTGAAAAGAAGAGAACCCTGAGAATTCAAAAGGATCTGGCAAAGATCAAGGGGGCCGGAAGAAAAGAAAACCCGCTTGTTACACGACCCTATAAAGCCGTTCAGAGGTCGTTTCAGTTTATCCGATGGCTCAGGGACTCTTTGCTTGTCAAGACTCCCTGGAGGCAGGCGGTAGAGGCTCTGAGGCCCCTTATGACCGCATATTTGTCATGAAAAAAACACAAACAACACCGTTGGGAGCGACTATCAAATCTAGTAACGATGACTTGGTGGCATTACTGGATTCGAACCAGTGACCTCTACCGTGTGAAGGTAGCGTTCTAACCAACTGAACTAAATGCCCAAATTGAATTTAGATTTACGATTGTCGAGCGCGCATTGAAATTCCGCTCATTTCGCCACGACGTTGGCGAGAAAACCGGGCTAGCCTGAATAATTCATCAGTATTCTGCTGCGAGCCCTAATCTCTGCTCAAATAAGCCGATTAGATCACAACACATCTCAGTGAATGAAAATTCACTTTCGCCGTGAAAGTTTCCCTAATCAATTTATTATGAGCGAGTTAAGCGCTCTCGCGACGAATCGCATGAATTAATCAGGCTAAATGCGCATATCGCTTCAGTCCATCACATTCTGGTAACACTTTAAATACTCACCAATAATTTTTTCTTTGTTGAATTGTTCTATGGCGCGCTGTCGCCCGTTTTTTCCTAATTTCTGCGCAAAATCCGCAGAAGAACAAATTTCTATGACCTGCTCCGACAGCGTCTGGTAATCCTTTGGATCCGCCATTAATCCTGTTTCTCTCTGGATAACAACTTCTGGGATACCATCGACATTACTGCTAACAGTAGGCACTTCACCAGCCGAGAAGCCTCTAACAGCCCATGCCAAAAATGACTCTCTAAACTAGGCTGCAATATACAATCAGCCATTGGTATTATGTTTTCAACATTATCGATTTTCCCCAGAAAACAGACATGGTCGCAGATTTTGAACTTTTTGCACAATGTTTTAATCTCCCCAATACCGGGGCCATCGCCAATCAATATCAGCTTTGCTTTAATTTTCTTCCTGACCTCATGGAAAATGTTAATGACGCCCTCCGGATCTTTCGGCGAGCGAAAATTTGAGATATGCATAACAATTTTTTCGTCGTCTGCAGCAAGAGAGGCTCGGCACGGCCCTTTTTCAATCGGCTTAAATAAGTTTGCGTCAACAAAATTGTAGATCACCTCAATCTCATTGGCGATGCCGATATACCGATTTGTATGGTCTTTTTGAAACTGTGAAACTGTCGTCACTTTATCACTCTGCTCTATTCCATATTTATTGAGCGAAAACAATGGCTTGTTCTGCCCCACAATCGTGACATCGGTGCCATGCAGCGTCGTGACGATTTTAAATTGACAACCACTGACCTCTCTTGCCAAATGCGCACACAGTGAATGTGGAATCGAATAATGAGCATGAACAAGATCAAGCTTATACTCCTTAACAACATCAATGATTTTTGCCGTTAAAGAAAATGTATAAAGCGTTTGATTAAACAATGGATAATTAATGGGATCCACCGAGTGAAAATTAACATTCCGGTCAAACGTTGACAGCTTAAACGGTACCGAATATGAAATGAAATGTACCTGATGACCTAATCGCGCCAAATTAACCCCAAGCTCTGTTGCGATCAGGCCCGAACCGCCGATAGAGGGATAACATACAATGCCAATATTCATAGAATTTCCTTTTGAACTTAATAAAATTCAGGCGTCAGATTTTTTTCCCTGAAACCAAAAAACGGGAAAATTCACAATTCACAATTCACAATTAAAGTTTCCCCCTAAGATCGGTACTGATTGCAGGACAGGCTGTTCGTAGTTAGACCGTATCCGAAAAGGTAAATTGCTCAATTTTTGCCGTGCCATTTTGGCGCAATTTGTTGATTTTAATGTCGGTGAAACATGGGTCTGACATAATCGTTGCCGATTCGCCAGCTTTTCTGCGAGCAACTTGTCGTTGAGACCCAAAAATAATTATTTTTGAACACAGTACTCCCGGTTGAAACCCTTTGGTGTTTTTTTTACTTCACTATTTTGTAGGGATCGTCCTAAGCCACTCGCCGCAGTTTTGCTTCAGCTTCTTTTTGACGGAGCTTACGAATATAGCCCATCCGACAAAAATTATACGCAATGACTTTCTCAAGCAATTCAGCGCGAACTTCCTCAAGACCGCGTCGTCGAAAACGCTTCAGGCCAAACACATATTTAAGTACAAACATGAGCGATTCAACAGCTGAACGATTGCGACGAGCCTCAAGATAGGCAGGACTATCCCAATCTGACTCGGGCGTAATCCGTTTCCCTTTTGAGCCGCTTATACTCACAGTGGCTACCCCTCTTTCTTTTGCGTCCTCTAAATTTGACTTTGATGAATAACCGTCATCAACGCTCACTAAAGAAGGCGCCGCCTTGGTGTTCTCAATGGCTAAATCAAGTACAGGGATAAATTCTTTCGCGTCGGCGGCATTCCCTTTGGGAACCTTACAAACAGGGATAAAACCATTGCCGCTTCGACCGAGTTGTGGTTTATATCCTATTTTCGCGGGCCGAGGATCTTTCTTTATATAAGCTGCATCTTCATCTGAAATGCTCAAAACCTTCTCCGCAGAAGGAAGATGGACATCATTCATTACCCGATTCTCCGAGTAAAAAAGAACATGATATCCATCTGCAAGATCCTCGTCTATTTGCTTAGAAATGGCATCGAGCATTTCTCGACGACTTGGCTTCATATCGAGTTTTGCGCTCCGTTCTTTCATCTCTCCAAGTTCCCTTTTCAGATAACTCAGCGCTTTGTAGGCTGTCTTTAAAAATTTCCGATAGAACTTCTTTATCCTCTTTTTACTATTCGCTTTTCCGGCAATGGAATTGATCTTGAACAGCAGCGTTTGCAAAGACGAAATCCAGCTTGCCATCCACCATGCCCGGAGTGACGGACCGCCATACTTCGAAAGTTTACCACCCAGACTAAACAGACGCTCAATAAGCTTGAGCAGAATACCCGCATCGGTCGGCCACTCTACGTTTCCTTCCACGGACGCACTGTCGAATGTCAGCTCCTTGAAATCGTCTAGGCCCTCACTGAGAATTAGCCCTCACTGAGCACGGTGAATTTGTTCTCGTGTTTCATTAGACGCCGCATTTACATTCTCAACAATCGTTGTGATCCCGGGAAGAAGCAGATCACGTTTTTGCAAGTAGTCTAAAATTGTGACCGAATCCCGTAAGCGTTCAATTGATGATAAACTGCTTAAGGTATGGAAGTAGCCTCGCGGGACAAGAAAAATCAACACCAGTTCGGCTTCCATTCGCGGACGACCCACTTGTAAATAAAGGGATGGAGCTTCCGTTTGTTCCACTTCACTCAAAATTTCTGAAAGGGCCTCGAATTTTGATTCAAAATAGGCTTTATCTTTTTGTCGTAACTCTTTTTTCTTTATCGCTACTGCATCTTGATCCTTTCGAATGCTATCGAGAATTTCCGGATGTCTACGGCTCATTTCCAGAACCTCAGACAAGAGCTCTTTCAAGTTCGTATCCGGAACCGGCAAGAATAGGTTGCTGCTGCACACCGAGTGATTTGGAATTTGCTTGATCATTGTTGCCTCCATGGCAAATTAAATTAGATTTTAAATTATTGCAAGATAACACGTTACGCAATTTATTCAAGCCCAATTCCATGAAGAATATAGAAATTTTATACTCAAAATGCCCTTTTCGAATGGGCTCTAGTTAAGCACGCCCGTGCTGTCTGAGCATATGACTAACAGCACTCACGTGCTTCCTAAGAAACAGCCCGAATTTCCTCGGAACTTGACACTAGGTCGAAGCCCAAAGAAATGGCTTTTCCCCTTAGATATTTGATTGTTCTTTCTTGATTCATTTTTTCATGGTATTCGATCTGTTCAGGTTTATAGCCGAGTCCACTTTTCCACATTTTATAAAAAATTCTGGCCAATTTATGTGCTGTAGCAGTGATTGCTTTTGGAGCGCCCAGTCGCGATTTAATGCGGCGATAAAAAGTTCCCAATGGACCTAAGCTATTGCCAGCAGCTCTTGCAGCAAGACGAAATGCCGTTGTGGCTCGATTTTTCGTTTTACGAGTCTTACTGGACTTCACTTTGCCTCCAGTAATGCGATTGTCTGGGCAAAGACATAGCCGAGATGTAAAATGTTTCATAGTACGAAAACGGCCCGGATCTAACCCGACTTCAGAAAGAATTGTGAATGCAGTGGAGGCTTCTAACCCGTCAACCGCAGTAAAATCAACACCGCTAATACGATAAAGATGACTCCTTAAATCAAAGCTCACATCATTGCTGCCGGGTCTTTTTCGTGACCGTTTTGCTTTAGGATAAGGGTTCTCTGATGGATCCGATACACTGTTCAGTTGAGCAATATATCGTTCAATTTCACGATCACACTCAACAATTGATTGACGATAAACCAAATAAAGGTCGTAAGCCTGTTTTAATGCAAAAACATGTTCGTTTCTCTAATTACCATCAAGAGCCTTGGCAATGATCTCTGTATCGTTTTTACAACGGTAATCTTTTAGTTGAGCCAAGTTAACTTGATTCCTTTCTCCACCAAGTATAGCAGCAATAATACGCATACCCGTATCACCTGTTATATCACTTATGACTTTATGGAGTTGAGCATTCATTTGTTCAAGTGCTTTTTGCATGTGTTGAATATGAGATGAAGCACAACTAATTAAATTATCACGTTGTCTACAGTAGGAACGTAAAACACATATTTCATCATCTGGACGAAATGACGCACTGAGTGAACCAAAGGTATGTAATTCCTGTAACCACTGACAATCCAAGACATCAGTCTTCCGTCCAGGAACGTTCTTAACGTGACGTGCATTAACCAGATAAAGATCAAAACCACGGGATTCGAGTATTTCAAAAAGTGGAATCCAGTAAACTCCTGTTGATTCCATCGCCACAGAATCAATATCACATACAGTGAGCCAATCAGCCAATGCGTGAAGATCCTCTGTAAAACAGCCAAATTCTTGCACCGGTTTGCTATCCCTATCAGGTGGCACTGCAACAAAACTTCCAGTTGCGCTAATATCAATTCCAGCTGCATTTGGATTAATTAGACGTTCACTATGAGTTGATGCCTTAAAATGCATTTTGCGACCTTGACGTTTACTTGTTTTACGCTTACGATTGTTCATACAACACTCCTTAATTAAAAATGGTTAAGTGAGCTGTGCCCGGGAGCGGAAAAGCCAAGTAATTTCCTAAACGGGATTTCTGGTAAACAGAATCACCAATTATATTACCGCTACTACCGGATCCAAGTTAACTAACGGGTTCTGAGACACCAATGCATCATCGGAATGTAACTGCACAGCTAACAATTAATGTACAAGGAAGCCTTTTTAATTAAAGTTTCTTATATTTATTACCTCCCTATTTCAAAGGGAGGTCCGGAGTTAACTACAAACGGGCCTATCGCCCGAATAAAGTTTCGTTTTGTATTAATCAAGCCCGAGAAGGAGAATCGGAGCGGCCTTGACAGTCGCTCTTGGGAATTGAGAATTAATCCTCACAGCCAAACTTTTTTGTTATCGCCCCGACCATGCTGCACCGTGAAAGAGTATGAGTCCTTCCCTACACCTTCCAACGATTTCTTAACGGATCATCCAATTCTCAAAGTTTCGTCCAGAATTATGTTCTCATATTCACAACTATCAGATTACCATAACATTTAAACCGTGAAATAATCAATTCTCTGAATTGTTCGATCCTAGCGCGCTTGGCCTCTCTCGTATTATTCGTATAGAATTGAGTGCTATATGCTTCTATCGTCTTCATTTTCCGGGCAAACTGATCTGAGATATCGATAACAAAGGATGGCTTTACATCCTGATATTCCATATGATACATAAGGCGAAATGGCCGCCAGGGCTTATGTTCTGCAGGGAATTTACCTGCGCCGGAAAAGAACAACACATTTCTTGCCAACGTTGATACGGCAGTATGATCTGGATGTCGGCATGGACCATATGGTGCGATGAGCGCTTTCACCCTGTATTTACGAATAAAATTGACAACCAGAATTCGGGTGTGCTCATCGTCTGTTAAGCCGCTGTCTTTCAGGTCAAGATTCTCGCGAATTTCAGGCAGAAGAATAGAATTTGCTGCAGCAGTTTCACGATTTCGATCTTTGACAGTACCCGATGTCGCTGCTTCACCTCGGGTGAAGTCTAAAATTCCGACCTTATATCCATTCTCCCTGAATTTTATAATTGATCCGCCGCAATAAAGCTCGGCGTCGTCAGGATGCGCCGCCAAAACTAAATAGTCTAATTCCATAATAAATGATCTCTCTTTTTCATGATTATCAATTGCATGCCGCAGGCGATTAGCCTGATTAATTCATACGATTCGTCGCGAGAGCGCTTAACTCACTCATAATAAATTGAGCTAATCGACTTATTTGAGCAGAGATTAGGGCTCGCAGCAGAATACTGATGAATTATTCAGGTTAGGCCTCTTTCGTTAATGATCAGTATAAATGACATAATGTCCGCGTTCCAGAGGATCCATGATTTCAAGTAAATCATGAATAATAGACAACCCGTTTTGTTCAATAAAATAAAAGATATTGATCAATCGTTCCTGCATGGCATTTTTGGGAAAGACGCAACTGAAAAAACGATCAATTCTGGCATTATCAATTTCATGTTGCCTTAAAAATTCCCGAGTCACTTTTTTTTCCAGTTTATCTAATTGCAACGCTAATGCCGACTTGAATTTCGCTTTAAGATTGTCATTGATTAAATCCGGTAATTCACGGTGCAAATTCTCGACAGTCGCCATAAGAGCCTGTTCAGCATTGATAAAACCTTGCTTTTTATTATCATCGAGTTTTTGTCGATGATAAAAAGATGACGGCCCAAGAAAATAATCGTCAATGGTTAATCCGAGTTTATCCGCTGCCTTTAACTCCTTTTTTGTTAATATCGTTCCATGATTTCTCGGTAATATAATCGGCTTTTTTGCATTGAGTAAATCGAATAATTTATCGAGTTGGAGATGATACTTATATTCACCTGGCCCGGCGACATATGCCAGGGTAGGAATGATTTTTGACTGTAAGACGGGTCTTAGGTAGGCACCGGCGGAAAAATTTGTCGGGGAATCCATGATATGCTTGCAGACCGAAGATTCAGAGACCCAGTTATCAGCAATAAAAAAGTTATCTTTTTTATTTTTTATTTGGTAGCGAACACCGTCATCGCTTACATAAAATAATCCAGTCGAATCATTCGTTGCATGAAATGACGGCGGAATATTATGTTTCTGCAATACATCTCCCGTCTCCTTCAGACAATTTCGGATATCCTGGCGCAATTGGATGCACATTTGAAAAAATGATTTTGATTTCTCGCGGAATAGCTTTGGCTCAATAATAACCAACCCTGTCCCTCCAAACAGACGGGCAATCACAGATGATGAAAATTCCCCGTAATATTCAAAATCATGTGTTAGCGCCGATATTATTTCATTCTTATGATTTATTTCTGAAACAGAGTTTAGAAAGTCCTGCACTAACTCCATACATGCCGGATTTACGTCTAAATATTGTGCAGCAACTCCGTTTTGTTGAAATGATGCAGTCCAGGTCTTACCCGGGTAATGAAACGATTGAACCTCGCTTAAATCATGATCTTCCGTGGCATTCCAAAAAATTGGGATGACCGGAGCATTAAATTCTTTTTCACACCGTCCTGCAAAATTGATGGCGGTAATGATCTTATAAATCGTATATAATGGCCCGGTCAACATACCCGCTTGCTGCCCGGTAACGACAGCAACTGAATTTACCCCTTTTAATCGGTTGCAATTGTTAAGCGCCAATGAATCATTGCCGATTATTTTATTATAATCAGTAAGGGTTTCCGACAAAAATTTCCGGTCATATTCTGATCGTGCCATTATATGTTGATACAGATCGACCATGTGGTTGGAGAATAAGGATCACCTTCCGTAAATTCGGAATTAAGCTTGTTTTTGAGAAGATCATCCCCAACCAAATTTAAATTATGAATCGTAACCGTCAATCTTTTCACCTACCATTATCAGTCGATTTGAAGTATGCTCAAAAGGAGTCCCAATGACGTCTCCAAACGCATGGATAATTTTCAAATTTGCAGCTGAGCACAATTGCTTAAAATCAGCCAGATCATAAAGTTTCACGCTCTCGAAGTAAGATCGTTCACCCTTAATATCTTCGATGACCAACTTTTTTTCTACCGTATTCAAATCGCTATTTATCCATCGCGTCTGTTTAACAGTGAAATCATCATAACGCTGAAGATCGTTTTCCCTCAAATTATCCCTCACGTGTTCTGCATTGAGATAATCAATGACAAATCTACCATTGGGTTTCAACACCCGATGAATCTCCTGCAACACCCCCAAATTTTCAGAGTTCTGATGAAAATATCCGAAACTGGAAAAAAAAGAAAAGATAAAATCAAACGATTGCCTAAATGGCAGATATCGCATATCTCCAAGAATAACACGACCAGATAATTTTTTCATTTCAACCGCATGTTCTAATAACGGATAAGACAAATCCAGACCATAGGTATTTACTCCACGGTTTAGCAAATATGATAAGTGACGACCAAATCCACAGCATAAATCTAAACACAATGAATCCTCTGCCAAATTCAAAAAATTCAGTAGCTGGTCTATCGTAACCATCGCTTCGGTCTGACTACGATGCTTATAGATGTGAATATAATCTTCTGTAAAGGCTTCTTTATACCAATTTTTCATATTAGGAACTGTATTTTATATGCAAGCAGTCGTTTTTTTGACCCCGCTCGCAAGCGGGATCAAAAGCTGATGGTTACCAGTATATTAGCTGCTTGCAAACATCGTTTCGACTTTAACCCGATATAAGTTGCCGTTTTTGCATCTTATTGATAAAGCACATCGTAATCATGCGATGCACATTTACAAACCAATGCCGTTAACCTAACGTGGACAAGCCACAACCAAACAGGAATGATTTAACATTGAAACAAAGGGATGCTTCACATCAGGCGTCAGAAAGTAGTTAGTTTACGCTTTTTCCCAGAATATTCCTGAATATCGAATGTCGAACAAGGAATTATGAATAAACGAAGGGAAAAACTTCAAAATTCGACATTTCTTGTTGGTCCCGTGGGATTGATTGATATTATTTTTTTGCGTTATCTATTACAGCATACTCAAAAGTGTAAACTATCCTGTAAAACATCTCAAAATAAACGTAAATAAAATGGAATTACTCACATCAACGTACAAAGAAAGAATTAGTGGTGTTCTTAGCTGTTTCGATAGATTGATAATAACGGGGACACTTCCTCAAATATGTTATGCCCAAGGGATGACATCCTACCTTTGCGGTCAAGGAGAACGTATTTTTGACTATCCCAAATTTGCGGAACCGTTTAAGAATCAATTGCGAGCCAATGCTCAACAGATAGCAAAAGACAATAATATTGAAATAGAATTTGTGGCGAAATCACATATCCGCAAAGAAGATTTAGTTAAAAAAGTTTTGGATAAAAAAGGGATTCATACAGGCTTGGTCCATATTATTTCAGCCATGGAAGCCTGTAGCAGTTATAAACCATGGCATGACAAAGAGTCGGCAAAACATTCCTCAAAGGTACGCAAGGTAAATGTTTGCACTATTACTTCTATTTCATTGACCCTTATCTTGGTTACGGCTATGTCAGAGTTCCTACCTGGCGCCCGTTTAAATTACAGATATATATTAACGGGCACAATATATTAGCCAACGAACTGGACAAACAAGGCATAAAGTATTCTATGATAGACAACGCATTTGATTACATCGAAGATTTTGACAAGGCGCAAACTGTCTGCGAGAATATGGACATTCAAAAAATACACAAAAGACTTGATGAACTAGCCAAAACATATTGTCCGGTGCATGCATCATTCAATCAGGTATGCCATTGGAGCATAATGCAGACTGAATATGCTACAGATATTGTTTTTAAAAACCAAGAAGACCGACAATCGATATATTCAGAACTGACTGCGACTGCTATACATACGGTAAAACCGGATAACATTGCCACTTTTCTCGGACACAAAATAGATCCCAGATGCCAAGGCGAAATAGGCAACAATTATAATATCCGTATCGAAGGGAGCCGTATTAAACATACAATGAGTAAAAGCTCAATTAAAATGTATGACAAATTCTCCAAATTGCTCCGTCTTGAAACCACAACTAATGATATCAGTTTTTTTAAACACTACCGTGAGGTTGAACACCGCGACGGCAGCAAATCCATGTGCTATGCCCCTTTGAAAAAAAACATTTACCGCCTTTCAGTGTTAGGTTTATTGTTCAGGGCTTCCAATAAACGATATTTGGAATTTATTTCTGCCTTTGACAACAAAACAGTCGGACGTAAAAGACTCGACAAAATCACACAAGCTAAAAAACAGAGCAACAGGAATTACAAAGGGTTCAATTTATTTTATCGTGAAGACCTGTCCTTATTACTTACTGTTCTGCGGGGGGAATACAACATCACAGGATTTAAAAACAAAGATATAAGGGCCAGACTACCCGCGTTTAATACCAGCAAAATATCAAGGCTTATTAAAAGACTTAATGTGTTTGGTCTTATAAAAAGGGCAGGTAAAACATACAAATACTACTTGACAAAGTTGGGAAAAGAACTGGTTATAACCGCTCAAAAACTTAAAGAAACCATATTGATTCCAGCTCTGAATTATTAAACTCTTGCCAAAAAATACACGAATATTATTGATAAGATACTAAGACATAATCTGCTTATATCAAGTAATCAACCTCCTGCATAGCAGGAGGCATTAGGATTCCCCCTCGAAGGGGGACGTTACGTAGAAAAAGCCCCGCTGGGGCTGTATTGCCGTTATTAGAATTCTAAGTTTGGTTGATCGTTATCTAACTTTTCTTGATTCCTCATGTATTCTCTTATTGCCTCCTCATTCATACCAACAGTGCTCACACAGTATCCGCGAGCCCAAAAATGCAGCCCTGTCATACGACGGATATTTAACAGTTCCCGGTGAATGCGGACTGCACTTTTTCCCTTCACAAAACCGATCACACTAGAAACACTAAACTTAGGCGGGATACTCAAACACATATGAACATGGTCTGGCATCAAGTGCCCTCCCAGTAATTCTACTTCACGCTGACGACATAGTTCCCTCAACATGTCACCCATACGACTTCTTAATTTACCATACAATTTCTTCTTACGATATTTCGGCACAAATACCACATGGTACTTGCACTCCCATTTCACATGTGATAATCTCTTCCAGTCATGCATCTGTTCTTCCTCCATTTTGGCCAACGGGGCTTTCTTGGAGGAAAAACTTTACTCGATTTACATTACATCAAAAGCCACGGACCGGTCGAACCTATACGAGTCCTCCGCCAGAGGCGGAGGTTTACTAAGAAAATTAGTTACGATTTTATTCAGAATATTTTCTGAGCAATAAACATTCCCTATAATCTTTTTTCTCCTTACTATTGAAAATGGTTTGCTGATTTTTCTTTAAGTAACTGTTGTGTCGATTCAGAAAACTGTATTTTCAGGTTAGACTATGAACTGTATTTGTTAAGTTGAATTTTCGTGGGGCGCCTGATTTGTGAAGCAAATCTTTGGAGTGCGTGCGGCTTCCTTTGAAACTTGTGGATTTCTTGTTAGGTTTCGGGTTTCAGCCTTCGACGAGCTCAGTCAAGTCGTGTTCAGGCATCAGATTTTTTCCTGAAACCAGACACCTGAAACCACTTTTTTATTTTATTACTATTTACGGCCGGCAGGTTAGATACTCGATTTTGATTGCAGGATAGGCAGTTTGTAGTTAGACCGTATTCGAAAAGGTAAATTGCTCAATTTTTGCCGTGCCATTTTGGCGCAATTTGTTGATTTTAATGTCGGTGAAACATGGGGCTGACATAATCGTTGCCGATTCGCCAGCTTTTCTGCGAGCAACTTGTCGTTGAGACCCAAAAATAATTATTTTTGAACACAGTACTCCCGGTTGAAGCCCTTTGGTGTTTTTTTTACTTCACTATTTTGTAGGGATTGTCCTAAGCCACTCGCCGCAGTTTTGCTTCAGCTTCTTTTTGACGGAGCTTACGAATATAGCCCATCCGACAAAAATTATACGCAATGACTTTCTCAAGCAATTCAGCGCGAACTTCCTCAAGACCGCGTCGTCGAAAACGCTTCAGGCCAAACACATATTTAAGTGCAAACATGAGCGATTCAACAGCTGAACGATTGCGACGAGCCTCAAGATAGGCTGGACTATCCCAATCTGACTCGGGTGTAATCCGTTTCCCTTTTGAGCCGCTTATACTCACAGTGGCTACCCCTCTTTCTTTTGCGTCCTCTAAATTTGACTTTGATGAATAACCGTCATCAACGCTCACTAAAGAAGGCGCCGCCTTGGTGTTCTCAATGGCTAAATCAAGTACAGGGATAAATTCTTTCGAGTCGGCGGCATTCCCTTTGGAACCTTACAAACAGGGATAAAACCATTGCCGCTTCGACCGAGTTGTGGTTTATATCCTATTTTCGCGGGCCGAGGATCTTTCTTTATATAAGCTGCATCTTCATCTGAAATGCTCAAAACCTTCTCTGCAGAAGGAAGATGGACATCATTCATTACCCGATTCTCCGAGTAAAAAAGAACATGATATCCATCTGCAAGATCCTCGTCTATTTGCTTAAAAATGGCATCGAGCATTTCTCGACGACTTGGCTTCATATCGAGTTTTGCGCTCCGTTCTTTCATTTCTCCAAGTTCCCTTTTCAGATAACTCAGCGCTTTGTAGGCTGTCTTTAAAAATTTCCGATAGAACTTCTTTATCCTCTTTTTACTATTCGCTTTTCCGGCAATGGAATTGATCTTGAACAGCAGCGTTTGCAAAGACGAAATCCAGCTTGCCACCCACCATGCCCGGAGTGACGGACCGCCATACTTCGAAAGTTTACCACCCAGACTAAACAGACGCTCAATAAGCTTGAGCAGAATACCCGCATCGGTCGGCCACTCTACGTTTCCTTCCACGGACGTACCGTCGAATGTCAGCTCCTTGAAATCGTCTAGGCCCTCACTGAGAATTAGCCCTCACTGAGCACGGTGAATTTGTTCTCGTGTTTCATTAGACGCCGCATTTACATTCTCAACAATCGTTGTGATCCCGGGAAGAAGCAGATCACGTTTTTGCAAGTAGTCTAAAATTGTGACCGAATCCCGTAAGCGTTCAATTGATGATAAACTGCTTAAGGTATGGAAGTCGCCTCGCAGGACAAGAAAAATCAACACCAGTTCGGCTTCCATTCGCGGACGACCCACTTGTAAATAAAGGGATGGAGCTTCCGTTTGTTCCACTTCACTCAAAATTTCTGGAAGGGCCTCGAATTTTGATTCAAAATAGGCTTTATCTTTTTGCCGTAACTCTTTTTTCTTTATCGCTACTGCATCTTGATCCTTTCGAATGCTATCGAGAATTTCCGGATGTCTACGGCTCATTTCCAGAACCTCAGACAAGAGCTCTTTCAAGTTCGTATCCGGAACCGGCAAGAATAGGTTGCTGCTGCACACCGAGTCATTTGGAATTTGCTTGATCATTGTTGCCTCCATGGCAAATTAAATTAGATTTTAAATTATTGCAAGATAACACGTTACGCAATTTATTCAAGTCCAATCCCATGAAGAATATAGAAATTTTATACTCAAAATACCCTTTTCGAATGGGCTCTAACTGCGAACGGGCCTATTGCCCGAATGAAGTTTCCTCTTTTATTAACCAAGACCGAGAATCGGAGGCCTTGATAGTCGCTCCTTTGAAACTTAAAGGTTTTTGTTAGTATCTTATCAATAATATTCGTGTATTTTTTGGCAAGAGTTTAATAATTCAGAGCTGGAATCAATATGGTTTCTTTAAGTTTTTGAGCGGTTATAACCAGTTCTTTTCCCAACTTTGTCAAGTAGTATTTGTATGTTTTACCTGCCCTTTTTATAAGACCAAACACATTAAGTCTTTTAATAAGCCTTGATATTTTGCTGGTATTAAACGCGGGTAGTCTGGCCCTTATATCTTTGTTTCTAAATCCTGTGATGTTGTATTCCCCCCGCAGAACAGTAAGTAATAAGGACAGGTCTTCATGATAAAATAAATTGAACCCTTTGTAATTCCTGTTGCTCTGTTTTTTAGCTTGTGTGATTTTGTCGAGTCTTTTACGTCCGACTGTTTTGTTGTCAAAGGCAGAAATAAATTCCAAATATCGTTTAT
>WLWD01003742.1_pt1 | contig 28186 bp, 17 predicted proteins | sample 6712731 | NCBI WGS metagenome assembly WLWD01 (sample SAMN12718690, study PRJNA576275) | sponge metagenome | isolation source: marine sponge | host: Mycale hentscheli | place: New Zealand: South Island, Marlborough, Capsize Point | collected 2014-11-01
GGAAAACAAAACGTGGACATATGACAATTCTAGGCGGGTAAATAACATCAAATACCCCGCCACACAGTGGCACTTGATGTACTTACTTGCTAATTAAGAATTCAGTAGCATTAGTTATATCAGTATCCCTCCTTCTCTCTTTCTACCCTTAACCCTTTCAGCTCTTTCTTATCGAGTCTTGAATTCCCTTCTCCTCCTTTGTCTTCCTGCTGCCCAGTCTCTCTGTCCTTCTATCCATTGTAGACTTAGTCAGAACTTGTCTCTGTCCTTTCTTCACTGATGTCACTCACTTTCTTTTCTTTATCACCTTTATACTGACAGTGATGATACTTTACCCAATCTATACTTTATGCAATCTGTTTGTATAAGTAACGCTGTTAATACCCAGCTCATAAATTATTTACAACATCGTTGTTGTTACTGGCACACAAGTGTGTGTATAATAATAGTGCTTTTCATTGCCAGTGCATCAGAAAAAATGCAAAAACAAAAGAAAAAAACAGACCAACGAAAATTCTCTTTTTTTCAAAGATTTTGAGAGTGAGACTGTAGCATAGCAGTACAGAGTTGGAGTGTTTGTTTGCCGGCTGGTTGTCGTAGCTCAGTGGCAGACCGTTTGTGCATTCCGGTGGCGACCAAATATTTTTAATTCTGTATTGTTTAAAAAAGCCTGTGAAAGAGAGAGAATACATCAAACTAATATTTTATATTGTTATTATAATATTATTATATGTTATTGTTGTTATTGTCATCGTTACTGCTTTAATCTCGTAGTACTGGAGACATACATGTACACGGCTGAGAGTATTTATTTTTGACAATATTAGTTGATTAGTTGTTGACATGTTGTTGTTATATTTGTTGTTGTTTATTGTTGTTTGTTGTCGTAGTCCCCACATAGGCATGGGGATGGATGGTGTTGAAATATTCACCAATGCTAGCGGAAGTCACTTTGAACTGCGTAAACTGAACCTGCGCTGTGACCTCATCCTCTCCACGACAGCGCTGATGGGCGGGGTCTATATGTACTCCAATTTGATTGGCTGCGATGGAGAGCGTGTCTACTACGACGGTTGCTGCCTGATTGCTATGAATGGAGAGGTAAGAGGAGCTCAGGGAAGATGGTGAGAAATATGATTTAGTCTTTAATGAACAAAAAAATTATACAAATTATTATCATGAGTATTAAAGGTACAAATTAATTTTGAGTTTCTGTTCCATTTTTCTGCAAGATTATTGGCGGAGATGTAATATCTTAGACTCCGGGTCGTTAAGTACCCCCTCTTTGTGAAGCACTGTTTTTTGTGAAGCACCCGTTGTTGTTTTTTTCTTCTTCTTGGTGTTTAACACTCACTTTATATCAAGTGTTCCAGGTGCCTCTACTGCTGATTGGCTAGCAGTCACGGTTTTTAAGTTACCGCTCGCAGTTATGCGCCCATTTTTTTAATTAAGCACTCATTTCCTTACCCTTTTAAGTTATAAGTGGGGCGCTTAACAACCCTAGTCTGTAGTAACCTACATGTATGCAGCTGTTTTAGTCAGCTTAAAAAAGCTGTTGTTTTTTAATAGTAACTATCCTTTACCAGTTTTGGTTTAAATTTCGATCCAGTTAAAATGCTTAATTAGTTTTGTCCTACTTCTGCTGTATGTGTGTAGTTGTTAGTTCAGGGGTCACAGTTCACGCTGGAGGAAGTGGAGGTGATATCAGCTACGGTGGATTTAGACGAGATTCGTGCCTATAGGGCAGCTATCCCCAGCCGAGGACTACAGGTACGTGTGTATTATTACATGATGGTGTCAATTTCTGTGATGGGATGTTCTGACTTAGTATAAGTGATTAATGGCCATAGTAACCACTCTCCACATTTTTCTTCAGACTTGAAGGAACGGGTGTTTCGCCCTTACTTGTTTCTATAGCAACAGAAGAATGTGAGGGCTAGCTGAGAAGGCTGTGTTTTGAGAAACAGTCACTGGGGCGGTTTTCATTTTCAAATATTTACTATCACTTGCTTTGCTCGCTTGCCAGTTATACACATACACTTATATAAGGCAACCCTTTACCAGGATCATTTGATGATCTTTGTTTTTAAATGCATTGCCGTTTTCCCTATTCTTCCCTCCCTCCCTCCATCCTACAGGTCATGGGGTCACTTGACGAAACTTACCCGCGAGTGTTTCTGTCGCAACCGATATGTCACACTGACTCTGTGGCCACACCCTCCACCACGCCCTGTCATCTCCGATATCTCATGCCCGAGGAGGAAATAAGGTATTTAACTTTCACATTGGATGAGGCGTGGCTATATGAAGCGAACATATTGCAAGTCATTAGGACATAGCTGGTGTAGTTTTTGTATTGTGACAGAGGGACTTTAAATCTCTTAGGTCCTTCAGTGTCAAGGGATTCTATATGTAGTCCCCCCGCCTTCAGGGCAGGGCTTCTATATATGTGACCGTCTACAGGAAAACCGGGCACAACGCGGCACCCTTCGAAAAAATTTTTTTTTGCACTTACAGAGTTATCGGCGTCCAGATATTGAGCTCTCCAAGTTTTATCGTCGTAGCTTAAATCGTTCCCACTATAATAGACCTAACCGTTCCCTTCCGTCGGCTTGAAACAATACATTTTTAAGAAATCGATCGATCTTTTCTCAATATTTACGCACGCCGCGTTGTGCCCGGTTTTCCTGTAGACGGTCACATATAGAGTCCCTCCAATTGTGTTGCTAGGTTCTAAATTAGTTTGGTGCTGCACGGCAGTCGTTAACTACTGTTTTTAGGGTCCCTCAGGCCCTAAGTGTAGCGCCCTCACTTCGCTCGGGACGCTAAAATCATGAGCCTTCAGAGTAGTTCCCTCTGAAGCAGCGCCTAACTATTATTTACATACGCTGAGCTGGCATACCGTAGACTTGGGTTGTTGACTGTCTCCGCTTAAAATAGTATGCTTAATAAAAAATGGGCACTTAAGAGTGAGTGGTATCCTAAAAACTGGGGGTGAGCGCCAATTAGCAGTAGATGGAATGCATGGAGTGCTTAATACAAAAGCTTAAACCGGGAAAGAAAAAAAAAAACCCGCGTCTATGGTACTTGGAAATATGCACATTTTTAATGCTTAAAATATTTGTTGAACTTGCCGTCTAGCCACTTTATGACCTGTCATTGAATTGACTCTAATATTGGTAACTTGGATGTGTCACTCAGTGTTGAATTAGTCGAGTTTAGGATACACTGTCTAACGACCCTTTACCACACATAGATGGTATATCACAGCCAAATAATTAAACTAATTATTAAATTAATCATTCATTCGATTGACTCAATATAGACAATTGTAATTCAAACAATGTTTCACTTGTCTTATTCCACGTCTTCCCTTTACCATATACAGTCTGGCCCCAGCTTGCTGGTTGTGGGACTATCTTCGCCGTAGCAACATGGCTGGCTTCTTCCTCCCTCTGAGTGGTGGCATCGACTCCTCCTCCACAGCGGCCATTGTGGGGTCCATGTGCTCTTTAGTGGCACGGGCATGCAAGTAGGTGGAGCACATGTATGTTAATATCAGCTGAATAGGCTACTCCTGAGAGTTTTTCTTCTTCTTGTTCATAATCTAGCTTGTGTGCTGTCTTCATGCTATTGAGTTCTACTGGCTTTAACTTTCTTATTGATTATTCGGGTATTTTCAGAACGAAATTTCAGGGAGGTCACATCATTTTTTTGAAATTTCAAATCATTTGTCATTTCCATGATGAAAGTTGTAATAATTTTCATGAAGGAGGTAAAACCATTTTCAGGTTAAAAGCCTCTGAAAAAAGGCCTTTAAAATTCCCGGATTAGAAATCAATTTATTTTTTGTTTGTTTTTGTTGTTGTTGGTTTTAATTGTGTAGAACAGGTAACACAGTTGTACGGAATGATCTCAGAAAAATTCTAAGACTTGGAGAAGATGAGGACGTCCCTACAGACTCCAAGGCTATTGCCAAGTATGTGATCATTCAGTTATTTCTACACTAGTGATGTGAACGTCGCCACTTGTAATTCCCTTTTCCCCCCACTAGACACTTTCTATGACCCGTAATGTTACGTGGAACGTTAAAAATAGTTTGTCCTGTTTCTCTCTTCCCATCAAGAGGTTACCCCATCACAACTAGTCTCTGCCAGTATTGGTGGGTCCAGTAATCTTCCTCCCAAGGTCTAAAGCATAAATAGTTGCTGAATTTATGTCTACCTCTGCATTTTTAATACTGCCAGGCTGGCTTACCCACCATTTATGTTAAAGCTATCATTCCCTCTATGTGCCCCTCCCCCACTGCCACTCCTCCTCCCCCACTGCCACTCCCCCCTCCCCCACTGCCACTCCCCCCTCAGGCACATGTTCACCACATGTTACATGGCGTCCTCCAACTCCTCCACGTCTACTCGAGAGAGAGCCAAATGTCTGGCGGCACAGATTGGCTCCACCCACTCAACGATATCCATTGACGACATGGTAGGGGCCACTACCGACACCTTCGTCCAAAGCACTCGCATGGTACCGAAGTTCAAAGTGCATGGAGGGGGTAGTGCGGAGAACTTGGCTCTACAGAATGTACAATCTCGATGTCGCATGGTGTTATCTTATCTCTATGCCCAGCTATCACCATGGACACAAGGTGAGAAGGGAGGGGTTTCAGGGACTAAACCTACAGTCTTGACACATATTGTAGATACAAATAATAAAGTTTGTACCATGGTACATTTAAACTGTCCAGTTGAATTGCTCAATTCGTGGGAGTGTAATTCCCACCTCCTAGAAGGTGAATGAGTAAACAGTCCAATCAAAATTTAGTTTTATGTGTTCCTATAGCCTAGAGCCGTGGTACAAGTTGGTTGCTCCATTCCATTCGATTCGTATGGGACTTGCACTTTTCTCGTAAACCCCATACCAACCTCCACATTGTTGTATATCCTATACATATTCAATAGCAGCAGTTTCACTGCTTCCTTGGCACACCTATTCACAGTTTGTGTGTGTGTGTGTGTGTGTCTGGGGGCGGGTGTTACACGAGATTTGCATACATATATCCATGGGATTGAGGGTGGAGTGAGAGATTGTTGGGTAAAGGCGGACTATTACATTATGTGCATATAATGTATAAATTGGTGTGCTGGTCATTAACCCAGACAAACGGTGTGATGATACTTTACCACATTAAGGTATTGTCCCTGTAAATGAGAAATATAATGTTCTGGTTGAGTCTGGCATAGAAATCAACTGGCCTCTCCTTGCTTGGTGAGCACACTGGCCATTGTGCGATTAGTGACCATTAACAACAAATTTAACTTTCAGGAATAAGTAGGTTTTGTTATATCTTTAACGTGTTCAGAAATTTCCACTGATGATATTTCAGGCATCATCAGATGTGTATGGAGTCAGTTATGGACTGGACATCATCTTCTAGTGGATTCTATTATGTCCAGTCAGGAAGTGTATCGATGTTGTAGTGAATACAAATTCAATTACGGAAGGTTGTAGCATGTAAAAATGGAAATTAGTGAGCATGCACCACTATTTTAGTCACATGAGTGAAACATACTGATATGCATACTTGTGTTTTAAACAAGGTGGTTTGGTAGATTATATTTATCAACTCCTTTATGGTATAAATACCTTACCCTCTGTCTTTCAAGCATCATCCAGCTTACACACTTACCCCCACATGATTCCGGAGTAAGTAGTAATATGAACTCCCTCAGGCACAGCATGCTCCTGCTTGCTCAGTTTACATTGTTGACATACTTGCAATGTTGCGCAATTCCAGCAACATATCATTATATATAGTCCCAGTACAGTATTCTCTAACTCAGTGAACAAACAAGCAGCCATGAGGACAAAAATGAGTACTTTTGGATCAGTTAATGTCAGTAGTTCTTTTAACTCCTATCCTTTTGGTGAAGGCAGGTTTAAATATGCTCACAAGGGACATTACCAACGGCATCCTACAAAGGCAGGACATCCATGTGTGGTCAAAAAGATGAAGAATCAGTTTGTTATTAGATCTACATATTGGGACAAGACTATAGAAATGTACAGTTTGTCAAGAAAATTAGCAGCTTCTTTTAACCAGACACATAACTGCAAGTATTCCATTCGATTCGTAGATGTTGAAAAATGCCTTGTAAGATCCCATGAAACACCCATCACGGAGTATGTCCTCGTGGAGGATTATCTTGAAGGGAAATTTACAAAATGGACCAGCAATAACGGCAACATTGACCCTAACTGTGATGATGTATTGCAGACTTTCATGCATTATAGCTGGGTTGAATCTAAAGGCAAGAAGATGGTCGCCGATCTTCAGGGAGTTAGAAACAACCATGCGTTTTTATTAACTGATCCTGCAATTTTGTCAAACTCGATGAATGGAGGTCTATACCAGGGATCGGATATTGGAGTTAAAGGGATTGGAATTTTTTTCTTGAAGCACAAGTGCAATGACTTGTGCCGACAACTCAAACTTCCTAGCCCCAAGCTAGATGATATAGTATCACACTTGGATCCAGTGCAGAAGGCGGAAGTGGAGAGTGAAATTATGTCGATAAAATATTTAAACTCGTCCACACTCAATTTATCTAATGTGCTCCTTGAAATGTCCCTGAAGCAGAGGATGGTGAATATTTTCCCCAAGGTCGCTACAGGACATCCTGTACCTCCAGTGCCTCCATCCATCTCTAGCTTGGCTCTGGCTAACTCTGCATGGCCGATATTTCCCCAAGCTGCAAGTAGGTGTGGTTCTATCCGTTCTTGTAGGCAGTACCGACAGCGATGGTCTCCTATGACTTGTGGGATAAGATGGAGGATTTAATTAAGACAATTGCACACTGACACTTTCACATGTTGTTGTTGTTGTTCTTATTGTTGTTGTATTTATATTTGCTTCCTGTCAGAGTGTGGCCATATTTGTATGAGATAAACACATCTATTTTCATCTTTGTTTTTTTTTTTATACAATATGGATTTTTTTTTAAATATTTGGCTTTCACTGGGGATTGAACCCAGGACCACTTACTTAACAACGCACAAGCTCTTGGCCACTGAGCTACGACAACCAGCTGGCAAACAAACACTCCAATTCTGTAGGGTACCAGCTACAGTCTTGTGAAAAACAAGGTTGGCCAAAAAATCTGGATTCCTAGCCATGGACTAATACTGATGCTCTTCCTCAAGCATAACCAGTATAATTAGCCATATTGTCCCAACTTGCTCCATTTGGTAGGTCTCGTACTAGGCGAGACATCAATGAAAATGCTGAGAGCAAGTAAATTAATAGGCTTTCATAATGCAAGAAATCATTCTCGTCTTTTTAGCAGAGGTGAAGCAATTTGATTTACATAGGCGTGGAATTTGTACCACTAATTTGTATTTAATCTCCAATTTTTCCCGCTCATTTTAGCATTACAGTCCAACTTTGATAAATTTATAGTTTATGATATCACTCCAATACTAGTGATGTGCTTGAGCACAAATGGCGAGCGAGCCTAAAGACTATAATATTTTTATATGAATGATTTTGACTTCTAACACTAAAGCTACTGAAAATAAGGTCCAGTTTGTTTATTTAGCATACAGGGTAAAGGGATTTCAGTGCCATAGTAACAACTAACACTCTGCAACTGCTTGAATTGAAGGAAAAAACAACAACAACAAAACAATACACGTTATTTAAAAGTTTTCTTTGTGATATTCTTTAGCTAAGTAGTGGTTGTAACACACAATGCTTTGACACAACTGGACATGCACCTACACAGACTTACCTTCGCAGTAGTCTAGTGGACAATATATTTTCAAATAAATACTGTTGCGCACGGCTTATAACCATGACAAAGAGCGCATTGACTTACCATCGCCACTAACTCGAATAGAAATGGAAGTCCCTTAAGTTTTCAAGTTTTAACTGCACCCGAAAAAGAATTCAAAAAGGTAAACAATTCAATTTCTAGGGTGATACGGGTACTGATCGATAAACCAGAGGATTCTGTTTAGTGCAATTTTGGACGGGGTCGGCAACCGAACTAACACAAAAACGCGAGGGTCAAAGTACAAAAATGCCTTACGTACGTCCATACATATATACAAATAAATAAATAAATAAATAAATAAACTAACATCCCCGATTTTCGATTGTGTTACCCCTGTAAGTGTCTCGCTCGCTACGCTCGCTCGCCAATTAAGAAAAAATTATGATGTAACGATAAAAAGACAATCTAGTGATATATCACAAAACAGCAATATGAATGTTTGTGGACTCAGTCCATAAAGTAACCAAACTCCTCCAGTGCATCCTGGTCACTACTTGAGGAAACTCCTCCAGTGCATCCTGGTCACTACTTGAGGTGAGGACTTGTATTATTTCACTGTTGGATTTCAGTAATAACTCAGCAGAACCTAAGTGTCTTCTATTAGCATGAAGTAATGGCTTAGGACAGCTTGGACTGGGTGCTGTAAGATGATATCCAGGGAACACATGTTGTACTGGACCTACTTCTCTCCTCACTGCATTGTAGGCCTTCATACTAACATCAGGATCCAAGTAGTATGGGTGGCCAGTGGTAAACTTCAGCCATGTTAGCCTTTCTAATTTCTCTCTGAGGGTAAGCTCTCTCTCTGCCATCTTTGGACAATAGTACAGGATTGAAGTAATTTGAATCAAATAGGCGTGGAATTTGTACCACTTAATATATCATCAATTTTTCCCCTCGTATTAGCAATAGTCCAACTTCGATAAATTTATAGTTTATGATATCACTCCAATATTTTAATAATTTGATATGAAAATGGCCAAGCTAGCAATATATCACAAAACACAAGCTAGACTGTGTGATTATTTCGACATGACTGAGCATGTCATGTTGATCACTTATATATTGCACAACCATGATGACTTAACAGAGATAAATATATTCACGTATATCTGCTTCCAGAAATAAGTTAAAATGATGTAATCATCATGTGAAACCACTCCCCCCAATTTGTGACCTTTCAGTATTATATCTTCTCTGTCAGTAATGACGGCTGTGTGTGTACTCATGAATAATTCATGAGTTGGAGTGGATTGGTAAGGGTCACCAGTAATAATGTCAACACCGGTGGTGTGTGTGTGTGTGTGGAATAAAGGTTTTGATTCTGGTGGGGCCCGTAGTGGCCTAACTTGAGGGCATGGAGTTGTTAGTGGTTGCCATGTTCTAAATCAGTGAGGCCCTTCCACTGTCAAGTACTACCGTGTTTATGATTATGGAAGGTGGGTGGTGGTGAAAATTACTGGTGGTCGAATCCGAGAGTCAAAAGGCACTGATTGATTAATCAATACTACTAGTGATGTGCTTGAGCACAAATGGCGAGTGAGCTTAAAAACTACACTATTCTTTTAATACTCAAGCTACTAAAAAAAAAGTCAAAGTTTTTAAATTAAGTATATAATGGTAAAGGGGATCCAATGCCATAGTAACCACTCCCCACAACTGTTTGAATTGGGAAAAAAAAAAAAAAAAAAAACAAAAAAACAAGTCACGTATTTAAGCGTTTTCTTTGTGATATTCTTTAGCTAAGTAGTGGTTGTGATGCACAATACTTTTACACAATTGAACATACATACCTACATAAGACTTACCTTCGTGGTTAGTCTAGTGGACAATGAATACTGTTGTGTAGGGCTTATAGCTATGACCAATAGGGCATTAACTTACCACCACCACTAACTCGAATAGAAATGGTACTCTGGTAAGTTTTTGAGTTTAATTAATTAAAAAAAACAAGTTAGTTTTATTCTTTCCCTTTCACAGGCTTTGTTGTTGTTTTAGGGTTTTTTTTTTTGTTTTTTTTTGACAATACAGAATATTGAAAAAATGTTTGGCTGTCACCAGGAATCAAACCCAGGACCACTTGCTTTACGCACAATCACTCTGCCACTGAGCTATGACAACCAGCTAGAAAACAAACACTTGCATTCTTAAACGGTACTTTTGTGCTACAGTCTCATGAAAAACAAGATTGACCAATAATCTGGATTCCTAGCCTGGACTAATACTGGATCAAAGGAACAGCCATGCTCTTCCTCAAGCATTCCCCTTATCCAGCAATGTAATCCAACTTTGATAAAGTTATAATTTATGATATCACTCTAACGTTAAAAAAAATGTGATATTTTTAAATAAATAACAATAAAATACAATCTAGCGATATATCACAAAACAACAATATGAATGTTTGTGGACTCAGTCCATAAAGTAACCAAACTCCTCCAGTGCAACCTGGTCACTTCTTGAGGTGAGGACTTGTTTTATTTCTCCGTTAGATAACTGAAATGACACAGCACGACCTAAGTATCTTCCATTAGCATGAAGTAATGGCTCAGGGCATCCTCGACAGGGAGTTGTAAGATGATATCCATGGAACACATGTTGTACTGGACTTACTTCTCTCCTCACTGCATTGTAGGCCTTCATACTAACATCAGGATCCAAGTAGTATGGGTGGCCAGTGGTGGAATTCAGCCATGTTAGCCTTTCAAATTGCTCTCTGAGGGTAAGCTCTCTCTCTGCCATATCTCTGGAAATGACTGAGCAGAGTTTGTTTAAGTAATTGTTATTCATAATGAATTGTTGAGTCATAATATATGACTCAACAATTGATACAGAAGATTCCAGATGTCCACCACGTCGAGTTGGCGTGACTACAAATGTGGCAAAAGAGGAATGCACTTGGCGAAACCGGAAACCAATTAAGGGTGCTCACACATCCGGTTCGCCGTACGCCCACACAAATCAATTAACTGTTGCTATGGAAGGTAACTCCGATTCTATACCTTGCAGGTCCACGCTGCCCAGGGGATCTCTGAGACCCGTCAACTGACAGCCAACTGATCAAGAATGACTAACACACAAACGGAACTGCAAGAGTTATGAAGCCTCAAAGTCTCAAAAGTAAACGCCACTATTTGGAAACAGAGGAAGACTACGGAAGCTGGAATTTCGTCCACCGCTTGCTATAGCTAATTGTTACAAAGTTGTCGATTTTGTTTTTCTCATTTCTATTTTGTTTTATATTTATTCACATTTTCACGTGATTTTTTTCCAGTCGGGTCACGACTGTACACTATATTAAAAAACTAAATCGACAACTTTAATTACCTTGTTAAGTTATGCCGCAGTACTAAAAATGAAAGACTAACTCTTCGTCCTTCTGGACTTGGACTGCAAAATAGATTCCAATTGTCTCGCACTTTTTTGCTACAGTGCATTTTTCTAGCCCCGCCCTCCGTAAGCCGAGTTAAAGGTCACATTCTTACTTGCGAACGCGCGAAAACGTCGACGCCCACAGTAAAAACGGGGCGGGTCTAAGGTGCGCACTATTACCGTAAGTTTACTTGTTGAGATGAAAAAGAAGCTGTGGCAGTTTCTTCCGCGGCTGTATTCAATGTATGCTCGGTTAAGTACACGCTAACAATCAGACTTACTTGAGGAGGCGTTCAGCCGAGGTCCTGCGCTTCTTTTCCTCTAAGAATTGCATATTCAATATATGTTCGGTTATAACTAACACCCGTAGTTTAGCGTTTATATGGGTTTCTAGTGGTGCCTAAAACTGGCTGAAGGTTTCGGAGGGTGATCCAGAGCTACTAATGTAGTACAATTCTTAGAGGAAAAGAAGCCAGTAATGTGAAGAATCCAGTACATCACCTACAACTTTAGCTATGGCCACACACATTCCAGCATTACTTTGTCCTTCACACTGAATTATTCATATCATTTTATATTTTATTCATGATTTTACTATATTTTCTATCTGCTTGTTAAATTTCCACTTTTTTTAATTATACAAAAAAATTGACATCAATATTTTATAATGACATACAAAATACTAGTGATGTGCTTGAGCACAAATGGCGAGCGAGCCTAAAGACTAAACTATTTTTATATGAATGATTTTGACTTCTAACACTGAAGCTACTGAAAATAAGGTCGAGTTTTTAAATTACGCATACACTGTAAAGGAATTTCAGTACCATAGTAACAACTCGCTGCAACTGTTTGAATTGAAGGAAAACAACAACAACAAAACAATACACGTTATTTAAACGTTTTCGTTGTGATATTTTTTAGCTAAATAGTAGCTGTAAAGCACAATGCTTTGACACAACTGGACATACACCTACACAAGACTTACCTTTGCGGTTAGTCTAGTGGACAATGCATTTTCAAGCAAATACTGTTGCGTAGGGCTTATACCCATGCCAAAGAGTGCATTGACTTACCACCGCCACTAACTCAAATAGAAATGGAAGTCCCGTAAGGTTTCACGTTTTAACTGCACCCGTAAAAGAATTCAAAACGGTAAACAATTCAATTTCTAGGGTGATACGGGTACTGATCGATAAACAGAGGATTCTGTTTAGTGAAGTTTGGGAGGGGGTTGACCACCGAACTAACACAAAAATGCGAGGGTCAAAGTACAAAAATGCCTTACGTACGTCCATACATACTGATAAACAAACATCCCCGATTTTCAATTGTGTTACCCCTGTAAGTGTCTTGCTCGCTCGCCAATTATATTATATAATTTTATGATGACATGAAATTGTGGTAGATACAAGCAGCAGTTGAATTTGGAGGGTGGTAAATAGCATCCCCATAGTCATAGAGAACTGTACCTATATAGATATGAGGAGTAATGGACAGCTAAAGTATAAATAGTGGCATATAGATTCTATGATAAATTGTATATCTTATTTAGTCTCGCGGGCCAGACCCTTTTTTGTACGCACATTTTATAGACACCCACACGCAATTAAACTTGATGTAAGAAGTACACATTTTATACGTTCCCCCGGAATCCTGGGGAAAGATACCAAACGAATGCGTTAGGGTAACCAGACCCTTCCGAGCGGAGCGATTAGGTAAAGGGTCTGGCCCGCGAGACTATATCTTATTATCTTGGTCAGAAAACAGTAAATTGTCTGAGTTTCTAAATTGTTTAAACTGGTAAGAAAATATGAGTGGACAAACAACCCGTGTTACAAACATACTTCACATTGTAGCTTGCTCTTGTTAAGTAGCCTTGAATAGCAACAAAGTCCTGAGCCTAAAATGAACCAGAACGTCAAGCAGAAGGGTAGAAACGAAGTCACCAAACTACGACTGCTTTTTGTTTACAATTGTCTCTGAGGTACTGCGCACGTGTTTGGCCAGGTTTGAGTGCGTGACTAAATCCCGCCGCGTGTAGCGCGGGAAACGTGTGGTTTTATTGATTCCCATAGACTTTTCATTGAGTTTTGGAACTGTACTTTCCCGCTGGCTCTGAAGTTTTTAAAGGGAATTTTCTGGACCGCTTCGGCACGAGCTTTCGAATGGTACAAACCCTGGAAGCGTAGCTACTTCCGTTCAAAAGTTATTAACGGTTTTTATCGCGCCAACTCAACTTGGACATATATAGTAGAGGTAGTAATAAGATTCTCGTGTTCCACAATACTGTGATTTGTTATGTATTTGGCTAATACTATGTAAGATAAACCAATCCATTATCTGGGGATAATCACTGGTGGTCAGGATATCAAAATGGCAGCACTGGATACAGGTTCTGAAGGAAATGACACATTCTTTATCAATATCTCAACCTACTACAAGTAGGGGATGACTATGGTCCTATGGTAAGGAACTGGTGCTCAGTATTCTATTAATCTTGTGCTGGTTTGTGATACTTGAGTAGGATGTGAAATTTGCTGCCATTTTGTTTTATTTCATTTGGTGGAAAACGTCAAAGAACAATAACACTCCTTTACTTCTTTCCTATATAAGTGAAAGGCCAAAACAGTGCCTTCATTTTTATCTGCTTGTCAACCATTCAGACGAGTAGGAATGCTAAAAATGTTAAATTAATTTACATTTATATAATCTACATTTTAATTTACATGAATAATTTAACAAACTGGAGCAGGTGGCTTTGGTGAGTTTATACTATCCCCCTTTCTTTGGCTCTATTTTATCAGGGTACCTAAGTAACTGAATTATAAGAAAATTTTAAAACTTAATCAAATGACGTTATAATTAAGGAAGCACTGCAGTGAGTTTGGGGCAGACATTTTGGGAGGCAGGCCCTCCCCACAAAAGGTGTCATTTTTCTCATTCAGGTAATTATTGTTTCGAATGATTGACGTTTGAATAATAGACATTCCACTACTCAAGAAGGCTAAGATATAATAAATACAATTTGGGCACACATAAGTGAATAGTCCATTGCCAGCTGAATCTGTTCAATCTTTCTTGTTACTCACTAAAATGGTGTCCTTTACCTTGGAAATTCCTCATTCTAATGACTGGCTGAGGAGACATTTTTGTTTACTGCTAGGAGAAATAATATACAATTTCAGTTGTGCTTTAAGTTTTTATGCCTACAGCAAGGCTCATTAGTTATAAGTTGAAATGTCTCTTCTAATGGGAATAGGAGTAGATGAGGGTTAAGGTGGTGTCTATGGTTAAAGGGGAATATGAAATGGATTCAGAACTTTAAAACTTACTAGAAACCAGTTTTAAGCTCTGGTAAGTATATTATCACCAAATTTTGTTATGAGGAGTTACAAGTTGTGTGGCTAAGTGTTGAGAAGTGAAGTATTCTATCACATACTATCAGGTATGTAACAACTTCAAGCCGGTATGTAGGTGTGGCTTATTAATAAAGCAAGTGGATACACAAGTCTTTTCTTTTGTGTGTGTATTGTATCTAAAGTTGTTAAATATTACAGAAATATTGTGTAACTGTTTAATGCAATCTGTAGACTGAGTAATGGGGAAGCAAGGGTAAGGTATTAAAGTTATAGCCGGCCATATACAGCAGTCCTGACACTGGCTTGCAAAAACATTTAGCACAGGTTGGCAGTGAGCACAGCCAAGTTAGTTAGTTGTATGAGTAATCTTATACAAGGAAGCATGTACTTCTTCTCTCCTGGATTTCTGTTCTATATCCACCTGCTAGCTGATCGGTGGTGCTAATGGACACTGATTATCGACACTAGTCCAGTAGGTTCCTGCTCGTCCACTCAATCTTCAATCGTGTGCATCACACCCCTTTCCTTCTCCGTCAAACATTCACATCAATGCACTCTAGGCCAGGGAGGTCACCGGGGCTGGAAGAGTCGTTAACACTAGATCTGCTTGGATACTTGTAATGTTTACCTAGTCTCGCTGGCCAGACCCCTTACCCATCTGCTAAGGGTCTGAAAATTTGACTGTATGCATTTCATTTCCTTGGAATTGTCAACCCGTAATACTGTCTCAATTGCTCCACCCGCTCGCTAACAAATATCTCAACTTGTTACCCCTGTATAGTGTCTCACTCGCTCACCAATCACAAATCTTTCTTGTTGTCAAAGCAGCACAAAAATGAACTTTGCACACACTATACTACTAATGATAAAATACGATCAACTTCTTCACTCTAACACAACTAACAGCTTTATTGGCAGCATTTTGTTTTTGTTTTTGTTTTGTTTTATCTGCTTGTTTGTTTGTTTGTTTATAGGTAAGAATGGGTCATTGCTGGTCCTTGGGTCAGCCAATGTGGATGAGAGTCTGAGGGGGTACCTTACCAAATACGACTGTTCCAGTGCGGACATCAACCCTATTGGAGGCATCAGTAAGAAGGATTTGCGGTCATTCTGTCGGTTCATGAGTCCGGAATATCCAGAACTAAAAAAGTGAGAAATTTATTTAGGACATTCTACATACAAATTTATAACTAAAACCTGTTTAAGTGTTGGTAGTATTAATTTAAATAATAATAATAATAATAATAATAATAATAATAATAATAATAATAATAATAATAATAATAATAATAATAATCAACCCGCCACACAGTGGCACTGGATGTAACTTTGCAAATTAAGAATGCAGTTGCATACGTTATTTTATTATCCTCTACCACTTGATTTAGTTACATCAGTTTCCTTCTCCAGCTCTCTCTCTTCCTGAACCCATTCCTCTCTTCAGCTCTGTTGTGATCCCTTTCTCCTCCTTCGTCTGTCTCTTCCGACTTCCTTTTCTCTGTCCTAAAAAATTCTTGCATCATAAGTGATGTTCATGTATTAGTAATTCTGAATGTCATATCATTGGTGGCCCTTTATCGATTGTGTTTAGTATACTGAGTGCCACGCCCACTGCAGAGTTGGAGCCCATCACTGATGACTACACTCAGACAGACGAGGTGAGGGAGACAATGGCGGCATGTGAACTAATCTCTTACAAGCAGCGTACAGCCGTTTAGCATCTTTGTGAATTAAGATGACATGCACTGTTTGTGGCGTCAACTCAATGAATTAGACAAATTATGCGTAATTAAGATTTATTTTTATGATTAAATTTTGCATATTACACTTTATTGAATAGATTATGCACACAAAAAGGAACACTGAATATGTACAAATATAAATAGAGTGAGTTTAGTTTTGGTAAATAAGATTGTTTTGCAAAAGAAGTTTCTATTCCATAATTTGATGAGCAGAGAGACGTGACTTTGTGTGTTATTATTGTTGTTGTTGTTGTTGTTGTTGTTGTTTTCTTCTTCCTGCTGTCAGGATGATATGGGTATGACATACGATGAACTCAGCACTTTTGGGCGACTGCGTAAGAACAAGATGTGTGGGCCGTATGAGATGTTCACACGTCTACTGCACATGTGGCCACAGACGACACCGTCTCAGGTAAGGGGTGGTCAATAGCAGAAACTACATCTAACGTGGGGAATGTTGTTATTGAGCTCATACCAAGTTAGAACTTATTGTGTTTACAATGAAACCTCTCTATAGAGGCCACGCTTAGGGACAAGTATTTTGATTCTTGTAGAGAGTTGGCTGCTTTCAGAGGTTATTTCTATTGTGGTAGATCGTTTTGTTCCATGTTGAGAGTCGTATTGCTTTTGGGAGTTATTTGGTTGAGAAGCTCGTATAGGTCATTTGTGAATTAGAATAGTTAGCATGGACACACACACACACACCAAATGGTAAGTATTACTTAGTATTAGTGATGTGCTTGAGCACAAATGGCGAGCGAGCCTAAAAACAACAACAACAACAAAAAGACAAGTCAAGTAATTTAAACGTTTTCTTTGTGATATTCTTTAGCTAAGTAGTAGTTGTAACACACAATACTTTCACACAACTGAACATACCTACACAAGACTTACCTTTGTGGTTAGTCTAGTGGACAATGAATTTTCAAGTAAATACTGTTGCATAGGGCTTATAACTATGACAAATAGCACATTAACTTACCACCGCCACTAACTCGAATAGAAATGGAACTCTGGTAAGTTTTTGAGTTTTAACTGCACCCACATAAGAATTCAAAACGGTAAACAATTCAATTTCTAGGATGATATGGGTAATGATCAATAAACCAGATGATTCTGTTTAGTGATGTTTGGGACGGGGTCGAACACTGAGCTAACACAAAAAGACGCGAGGGTCAAAGTACTAATGACATATGTACGTCCACACATATATATGAACAAATATCCCCAATTCTCAATTTGACACCACTGTTAGTGTCTCGCTCGCTTCGCTCGCTCATTCGCCAATTAGATACATTTATTCATTTCATTACTATAGATAAAAATAGGTGTGGTTAATTAAATAATAGCGGTGTGTCATTAGCTCTGCTCACACACACATGCACACACACACACTACTATATATTTTCATGAAAGCGAAGTTCTTGAATGAGAGCAGGAATGGAAGGAGATGGGAACCTTGAGAGCTCATCATTACTCCAAGTGAAAATTGTAACTCGAATAAGCCTATCCAGATATTAGTGTGTTGACTACATGCTACGTGCTACACTTCTTATAGCTCACTTGACTTGCTCAACAAGAAATTTAAATTTAAAATATTTACCTTTGACGCTGCTACGCTCATTAAAATTACCCATTATATGTATAGAAATATTTTACTGAGTTGTAGTAATCAAATGAATTTTAATGCAACTAATAGAAGATGATAATTACCATTTAGTGTGTGGGGGTGTGTATGTGCACGCGTGTGATGTGTATCTATGATTGACAGGTAGCGCACAAAGTGAAGCATTTCTTCCGCACGTACTCTATGAACCGTCACAAGCTGACTGTCCTCACTCCGTCTTGCCACACGGAGAACTACAGCCCTGATGACAACAGGTTTGACCTCCGACCTTTCCTCTACCCTACGGCTTGGAAGTGGCAGTTTGCAGAGATTGACAGAGAGGTTAGAACACACCCACCCACCCATGCACACTTACACACGCACACACGAATACTTACACACACACACACACACACACACACACACATACTTTATAGTATTTGGCATGTGTTGTAAGAAAAACCTGTTATCTTTGAAAGGTTGCCAAACTGGAGAGCAGTTGTTCTGATGGAGACTGCAGTATGGAGAAGGAGTTGAGTATTGATCTGGAGCAGCAGGATTCTCCAGAAGGTAAGTTGTTTTGTGCAAGTAATGGAGCTATGGTAACTTGTAGCTGGACAACACGAGACTCTGCGTACTTGTTTAACCAACATAAGATGTTGTTTTTTAATGTGGGAGAAGAAATATGTGGAGATACATGTAAATAGAATGTAAAACCAACTTCTTTTCTTAATGATTTTAACAACTGTCCAAATTTCAATTGTAGAAACGTAACACACACACACGCGCATGGACACACGCACACTCAAAAATCAACAACAACAACCATACATTTAAATTAATAACAAGAAGAAAAAAAGTTAAATATGTGACCGTCTACAGGAAAACCGGGCACAACGTGGCATGCGTAAATATCGAGAAAAGATCGATCGATTTCTTAAAAATGTATTGTTTCAAGCCGACGGAAGGGAACGGTTAGGCCTATTATAGTGGGAACGACTTAAGCTACGACGATAAAACTTGAAGAGCTCAATATCTGGACGCCGACAACTCTGTAAGTGCACAAAAAAAATTTTTTGAAGGGTGCCGCGTTGTGCCCGGTCCTGTAGACGGTCACATATAGGCCACATTATAAGAATGTACTTATCAATTGTTCCATATTTCAGATGGTGGCAATGGAGAAACAAGAACCACTTCTGTCCAAACTGACAAGGACTCGTTCCTCACTGCAAACACTCACCAGCATCTCTACCCAACTCTGAGGACAGAAGTCGTCAAACAGGAACCAAAGCAAGAAGAGTTAACTAGTAACCTTCGGTCACGGCGATGTTCTTCGAGTGGCAAAGCCAGCTCTCGAGGACACGCCTCCAGCTCTCAGTCGGCTGTCAAGGTCAGGTCTACCACAAGCTCTTCTTCACCTTCTCTGTCAAGTTCTGGTAAAGTGACGTCACAAACTACTGGAGACGAATTCACCACTGCTCGTAGCAGCAGCCCTCAGCTCACCCAGCTCCTGACCACGCCTCCTTGTCATAATGATGCAACTTCATCCAGTGGAAAAGCCGGTACGAGCGACCTTGGAAAAGCAGTAGGCAGCAGTAACGGTCGGCCAACATCAGTTTCATTTCAGCAAAAGCGCCGATCCCCGACTAGACAGAAGAGTCCTCTGGCAACAAGTGCTTCCAAAGCCCCTCAGTTGCTAACTACTTCAGGATGTAGCAAGGATCCTATACCCTCTGCTCCGTCCATAGAAGTCCTGCAGTCTGAGTTGCTGGGCAAGAGAGATGCTCAGTCTTTACAGGGAAAAGCCTCTCAACCTAAAAGGGTAAAGATAAGTACTCCTCCGAAACAAGGATCCATTAGTTTGACGCCAAAAGGACAAGGAGGCTCTGTTAAGAATTCTCCTTCTCTGCCTCGAAAGGTTGTGAAGTCTCCTTCTGGCAGTGGCAATTTGAGTCCATCATCTGCTAGCCCTAGAAAGTCTCTATTAGCACGTGCTACTGGAACAGTGATAGGAAAGCTCTTACAAGCCAGGAGACCGTCACTCTAGTTTGAACTAACGCATGCACACATGCACCATTTATACATCATCATTAATACAATGTGTAAGACCTAATTATTTATTACTTTAATTAATTCAATTTAGAGTGAAAGTTATTGGCTTATTGAAGCTAAAGGATTCACAAGAATTTAATATTTGCATCAAATGGCACCATTCAAATTTGTGTGTTAGCAGTAGTTACAATACTTTAATTTTAACTGAAAGAGTCACATGTGTACTTCTTGTAGTATTGGATCTCATTTACATGTTCAGGTATTAAAAACATTGATTTTACAGGACATTGTCTCAAGAATGACTAACTTCAAAATATGAAACATTAATTCTCTCATGCAGAACTTATTTTATTTATTTTTATTTTGTCACTGTTGTTTCCATGTGTTGATTAATTACTAGCGACGCTGTTTGGAAGTAAACTTGCTACAGCATGTAGTAGCAATGATGACTTTCTTCCATTTCTTTACTGAAGACTTGGCCTGAATTCTCCTAACACTGTGGATGGATAACGTCTTGGCTGGTCCTGACAGTAAGTAGGAGTTGCTCCTCACCCAATCCTGGGAGTCTGCAATAGCTCGCAAGTGAGTGCGTGTGGTGGATATCCACTTCTGATCTAAAGGAACTCTGTCATTTGAAGGAACCACAATTCCTCTTTGGGATTTATATTCCAATAGTTGGTGCAGTATTTTTTCAGAGTCTTTAAGAGTGGGTTTGGTCTTTGCTTTACTATCTAAGGGCCAATTCACTGGTGCCTTTTCTGTTTTTCTTTTTGACAATGATACATTCTTTTGTAACGGAGCTGGTTTGTGATTTCGTGGAGTGATGATAATAGGATCTTGCTGTGTCATTGCGTTCTTACGAACTCGTAGGGCAGAATGGCAGCCAAACTCTGTCAGTAAGCTCACACAGGGCATATTCCGCTGCAATATGGCTTTATCAAGAGGGGTGTGGTCCTGGTGATTACACACATTTACACTCATTGAGTACTGGTGCATTTTCTTCAGCACGGGTCTCATCACATCTATGTTCCCGTACTGTGCACACACATGAATCAGAGTGTTTCCTTGAATGTCTGACTTGTACAAGCTGCAGACAAAGTGATCCAAGATAATCTCCAACTCCTCCCTAAGTCTCATAGCACACGTGTACATTAAGCCATTCTGACCATAGATATCCACAAGCTCCGGATTGACTCGGTATTTAAAAAGGCTTCTGAATATGGCTAGTCTCGTAGTCTTGTTCTTGGCATGACAGGCCACCATGATGGGCCTTATCTTTTTGACACCAACTGATTTGTTTGGGTCACTCCCCCTCTTTAGCAGAAATCTCACTAGGTGAATATCCTCTGAAAAAATGGCTCTCACTAAAACTGAGGTATTGGTGTACGACATATCTGGAAGATCAAAGTTTCCTTTCTTTTGAAGTCTCATACTTGTCATTGTCTTAGATGTCATACTAGCCAAACTCAAGGTGATGCTTTCGTGAGGCTGGGGTCAGGTGACAATTAAAACCACTAATTGACACTTTATTTTCACTCCTGAATTCCCAATTCATTGAATATACAGTTATTTTATGCTATTTGTATTCATTGACATGTCTGGAAAAAAAGAGTGCAATAAAAGTAAAATAAATAGTACTTATTACACATGTTATTTTCAAAGAGACAAGTGAAAATAAAGCCTGAGAGTGAAATATCTAGCCATTACCACTCTGACAAGTATAATAAGTGGTTTATTCATATCTACACTGTAAAGTTGGCCTAAAATCCCCAGCTGATATTTTAGCAGCTGCTCTAGCCTGGTAGGCCTCACAGAGGAGGTAGCTGTAAAAACACTGAAAACTGGTAAGAAGCCAGGCCAGTTGCTATAACTACTAGGGGTAATGAGTTTGGCAATACAGCCATGAGATAACACCATGTGGTAACATGAGTTCATGGTCACTACCTAAAAATAACACTGTGAAGATGTCTAGCATGGTATAAATAAATAACATAAAATGAACCAAGAAATTTTTTTTTTTACATACATTGTGCAAACCACCCTTTGATGCAATTGTTTTTACTTTGGATACTTATCATTATCATCATCAGTATTGATTTTATGTGCTGTTACTTTTTTGGATTAATTTTTTTATATTATAAACAAAACAACAAAACAGCAAATCCCTGGATTGTTATCACTCCAAGAAAGTGATACAAAATTTTTACTGTTCCACATTATGCAACAAGAAATGTAGCACTAGAATAATATTTTTTCTCACTTAAATGGTCAAGTGAGAAGATTAGTTCACAGATTCTAGCTACTGGCCAAGAGCCAATGGCTGTCCCAAAGCAGCTGCCAGACTCCAAAGGGTTCTCCCTTCCGGACATGTCCTTCACTAAGACTTCAGTCCTTGTTCGAGCTATTTACTTTGAGGACACTTACCAAGTCAAGTTCCTTCTCAGGAATGGGTCCGACCCAAACAAGCTTGTTGGAGAAGGTAAGGTGCGACCTCTCATGGTGGCGTGTTTTGTCAAGCATGACAGTAAGCGGTTGATGATGATCCAGACTCTTCTACTGCATGAAGCTGATCCAACTCTGACTGATTGTTTTGGTCGCAACACCTTGATGTACGCCTGTGCTACGAGACTGAAGGATGAACTGAGGATTCTTTGTGATACCTGGAGGTGGAATTTTGATGAAACTGACAATTTTGGCAACACAATGGTTCATGTTTGCTCCAAATATGGCAATTCTGACATCCTCAAACTTGTGCTGGATACAATGTTGAAAACGTCTCCAGTGGTAAACATTAATACTTCCAACCAAAGTGGCCACACCCCATTGGACGAGGCACTACTACAATGGAACATTCCTTGTGCCAAAACCCTGTGTAGCATGGGAGGTAGATCGACTGTATCCGACTGTGACATCAGTCCTTGCTTTTCCTTGTTGGCCAGCAGAAGTGTGGGAGTATCACGGCTAGTGGATTTCAACTGTGTTAGAAACTTGCCTGTTGTACTGACTGCTAAACCATCAACACTTCTTGTCTCTTGTACAACAGCCAATAATGAACTACACTTACCAAAGATTCCCAACAATAATAATAAAGGTAGAAATGCCACCAACAAAAGCGAGAAGTCTACGGGAATGTCACTACCTCCTATTAAAGACAGACTATCTAATCGAACCACAGAACTATCACGTGGAGATCCGGCTACAGCTCTAGTTCTGCATATGAATGTTGAACAGCCAGATTCTCTATATTATGCAAAACTCAATAGCCAATACAATTGGCATAACATTGCCCACACCAGCACTACTTCAGAGTGGGAATTGGTAAGTCAGGAGGGTCCAGCAACTGACAGTTTGGAGACCAAGGTTCCACTCCAACAGATGGTTTCTTTGCGTAAACATCGTCTATGATGAAACAATTCTCGACATTACAGCAGAGAAGTACAGCATGAACAGAAGTGGCATAAACATAAAGCAATGCACATAATATGTAATGTACTGTTATCTTTGGGATAAATAATAATAATAATAAAAAAAAATTGAATCAAGTCATTTAGCGAGCTGGTATAGCTAATATAGAGTTATCTATATTATTTTTGCTGAATCAATATTGCCAGTAGTAGCTACAATTTGAGTATGATAATAGAATTGGAACAATATATACAATAACGTGTTAGCTGTCAATGGACACTTTGAATGAATTTTTTTCAAGTGAATATTATTGGAGCACCACCAGTGGAGTAACCCAGTCATTGCTATCATGAGTCATGGGTGTGGCATATTATACTGGTTGTTGAAGTTCTAACAGAGTGTTTGTAGTTTCAATCTTGTCCAGTATTTTCTACTAACACCTTTTTTGGGGGGGAATTATGATATTCATTGGAATTTTGCTGTGCATTAAATAGATAAGAGATCAAGACTCCATTCAAAATGACTTATTTTGAATATCTGAACATTTCAAATATCCGAACAACCCTCGGTCCTGAGGTGTTCGGATAACTGAGGGTCTACTGTACCTAGTTTCCTAGGTTTGCCAATGTGTTAAGGGTAGCTAGAAGCATATCAACTACTCAGTGTTGCCAACAGATCACGATGAAAAATCTAATTGATGAACTGTTGTTCAGGATGAAAACTTAAAATTTCCTACGTCTCCCTCTGTAGGATAGTTCACCTCCTTTCATCCTATACTCCTTATGAAAAGATGGCTCCAAATGCAATTTGGAACTATCCTCATAAGATTAAAAGTGCACTATTATACAGTTGGAGACATAGAATATTTTACTTTTGGTTCTACCTTTGAGGTGTGGCATCCCTTAATAAAAAAATAAAAATAAATTAATTAAAAAACAAAACAATAATAATTATAATAAAAAACAAATAAAACATTTTTTAAAACAATAAATAGTAAATAAATAAATAAAGACCTCCCACATTGATCAAAGTGTGCATAATGTTCTTCAGCTGCAAGGAATGTGTTCTCCATTTTATTAGCTACTGATGTACATGTACAGTGAATCTCCCATAATGACTCAATACAATGACTAGTGAAAATGGACTCATCACTCATTCCACGACATCTCAACTTGTTACTGCAATCATACACTATATTCCTATATTTACAATTAGAATAATTTGATAAATTTATGAAATATGACTCTTTTGGAATAACACATTGCTATCATTTTCAAGAAATAAAAAAAAAAAAATTCAAAACATTTTAGCATAATTTTGTGGGCCCTATTGGTAAGGAGCATTTCTTCACTATGTGGTTGATTGACTCTGCAGACCAGTAGCTAGAGTTGTTACGTTTCACTTATTCACGTGTAAAATCACTTGGAATTGTACTTACATCCTTTAGATAGGTACAAAACTTAATTTCTAGACTTCAGAATACAAATAGCTATTGTCTTGGGAAAAATAGTCCATCATAAGTCAAGCTCAGTGAATGCAGACCGCGTTACCTGCTAGTGGCTTGTTGCTGTGGTTGAGTCCTACCATGCCGGCATAGTATCTGGTTGCTCGCCACACACTAGCCGCGGGACGTCAACTTGCTGAAGCTGGGCATAGCTTATGGTGGGCTCTGGTCTCTTAAAAGTAGGTTATTATAATAATAATAATTATTATTATTATTATTGTTACTACTACTACTACTACTATTATTATTATTATATAATAAAATGTACTTTTTGCATTGACTGACAGAAAATTAAATGATTTTGCGAACAGGAATACCTTCAGTGACACCCATAAATAAAACTTGGAAAACATGGTTAAAGAATTCAGGATGATACTTGCAGGCTCGCACACAATCCGGACAATAGTTCATTTCCAATAGGCGTGGTTTCATGGTGGGTGTGGCATCTGGCTCTGATGGTATTACTTCTTCTAACATAAGGTCAGCAGCATAAATGGCTCGTGACTGCAATATATAAAATAACACAAGTTGGCGTACATGCAATAATTAATTTGGGAAAACATTGAACGCTCATGTGATGCAAAAATACTTGAGGAAAAATATCCAGTTATATTAGTGGTGTGCTTGAGCACAAATGGTAAGTGAGCCTCCCTAGTAAGGCTTCCTAAAACTACAGCATTGTTACATGATTTAACAAGTACTCAGATACTAAAAATGGTTCACCAGTGGACAACAAGCACTCAGACTCTAAAAAAGAAGAAGAAAAAAAGAAGCAACAACAAAAAACAAAAACAAAAAAAAACAACAACAACAAAAAACAAAAAACAAAAAACAAAACAAAAATGGCAGGGTTTTAAAAATTGCGTTTGATAAAGGGTTTCAATGCCATTGCAACCACTTGACACAGCTTGGGACTTAAGAAAAAAAGTTGTAAGCCCAAAGTTAAATTAAACTTACCTAGTTCTGTATGTAGTACAAGAAACTGGCAGCTAATGTGCATGAGTTTAAAGGGCATACGTACCAAATATACATATAAATCATACACCAAATTTTCAATTGTTGACCCTGAATAATGTCCTGCTCACTTGCCAACTAGTTCCTTCACAACCAGTAAAGATAACCCATGATATCCCATGATTGTTACACTGAATTACAGTCCTTACCCTTGCTTGGATACACTTGTTCGGGTCCGTTCAGACACCGCATTGATCACTACCAAACATCGTACTTTATTAATGATATTCATGTCACTTCCCATACCCAACACATTATATCACAAGTCATTAATCATATAATGTGATCATTCTATTGTCTATGTTCTGTGCAAAGTTTTATTATTCTGCAACGAGAGCAGTGGCCAGTTTGTGCATGACTAGTGCTCAGCTGCAGGCAGTCGAGTACCGTCAAAGCCGATAGTCATCTTTGTGAGCGGGACCTTCATAAAAACCAGCCAGCCCAGCAATTCAAGTCTAGGAGCTCCACCTCAGGCAGGCGGCCGGCCACACCTGCTCAACACTTGTAGTTTATAGCAACCATCCATATGGTGGATGCACTAGAACTAGTAGACCTTGACGATGAGGACAAGCGAGCTTGTAAATTCAGCTATGTGTGTTTGGAAACCCAGTAATGTGAGTTTACCCAGTAACGTAGTCATGTGAGTTAGGAAACCCAGCTAAGCCATGTAAGTGTGGCACTTCTATAATCCCGCTTAAATCCATGCACAACTTACTGGACCAAATGGAAATATTGCTCCAGGAGGAGTTCCAGAAGTAGCAGAAACTAGAAGTTCCTTCAGCGCCTGAATAGTTTCATCCTATGACATATTGAACAAAACCAAGCAATTGAGTCAAATAAGGAACTTTGAGTATGTAGAACAATTATATTATGATATTGATGAGAGAAAAGAACAAAATAAATCAACTTAGCAATACAGTCTATTAACAACAACAACAACAAAAAACAAAACTCAACACAAACATAAGAGCAATGCCAATGAAATAATAGTTGTTAGTCAGGGTTCTATTAAGAAAGGAAGCTTGGGCTATCCCATCACCCCTATAGATAAAAGGAAAGAGAAAAGTTTGTGTATTATGGTGAGTAATTATCATGAATTTATTATGAACTTCTTAATGGATTTAGCCTCGATGGCATACTGCACACACCATGCAAATATTAAGGGGAAGATGAGAAATTAGGGGGAGGGGGATAGACTGGTAAGATTGAGGGAAAAGCTCCTCCCCCCTTCCCACCAAATAGAACCCAAGTATATTTTAGATAAGTGGTCCTAATATGTAAGCAGCTTCAGCCAGAATTTTTTTTTGTCACCTTCTCTGAAAATGGTTTTGTCCACACCTGAAGAATATTTAACCCATTCACCGGCAACAGCGCCATATGGCACTCGCCGTTCATTCTGCACTTCTCCGATTTAAAAAAATTTTTTTTTTAATCCAATATAATGTTCTAGATTTTAGTTATATGTTGCTATGACGTAATACTTCCTGTAATAAAAAAAATTGGAAATGGAAACAGTGGTACTTAATTTCACAGATTAAAAAAAAATATGGCTGTCGAAACGCTTACCTTAGAGTGTCGGTTCGCCCGAAATTTATTTATTATACGAGGCTCTGAAGCTCAGAATTTAGTAACTAGAAGGTGAACAAGCCACACACTCTGTTTGATCTCTATGGCAGCATCACGACAGTCTGTAAATAAGTTTAAGTTCGAAACGGTAAGTCCGAATTTTTAGCCTTTCACGTATGGACAACGGTACTTTTTTTTTGGATACTAGGAAATAGGTTTGTTAACTTGCTTTAAATTTTTTTTCTCTTACTGATTGTTTTTACACAAAAAGGAATACATTTTTTTATACAATTATCAAGTTACCACAATGGTCGTCACAAATCTGCCTGTGAAAGGGTTAACCTTCTATGGAGATACTTTCCCCTAGTTTTCATTTATCTTACATGTAGATGCCAAACTACCCGGAAATTTCAAAAATATAGATTAGACCTTCACAATTTTTTTCCCAGAAAAATACTTAGTTCACTTTTCATGGTTTGCACATAATTAAGATGGCAGAGGACTTCTGTTTTAATCATTTGCAATCATCTTCATCATTCACATTTAACTTAACTTTTTTTGGCTTACAAAAATTTAAAAATTTAAAAATATTTCAAGGGGGGGAGGGAGGGGGGGGGGGGGAAGAGCACCCCCTGACCCCCCTAAATGAACCCCAAGTTTGTATATGTACAGGCCATTCAACAAGTGTAGGAGACACTCAGCTATGCATACCTCAATGGTACTCCACT